>Ga0209278_1000212_pt1 | contig 59613 bp, 56 predicted proteins | sample JI81BgreenDNA_FD_187504 | JGI IMG/M metagenome (GOLD analysis project Ga0209278, IMG submission 187504) | Wastewater effluent complex algal communities from Wisconsin, to seasonally profile nutrient transformation and Carbon sequestration -... | ecosystem: Engineered > WWTP > Effluent > Algae... | reverse complement strand
TTTTACCCGAACGCCTGCGCACCCATGCGCGTGGATGTTCCGCGGCGACGTGTATACGGGGCTGGATATCGACACGTTGCCCGCGACGGCCTTTCCCATGTTGCAGGAGCGTGTGCGCATGCTCTCCGGGCTATATGGGCTTCTGCGACCATTTGATGCCATGCACCCCTATCGCCTAGAGATGGGGACTGCCTTCAAAACGGCGCATGCCACGAACCTTTATGGATATTGGGGCGCACGCATTGCGCAAGCGCTTCGCGCCGCCGCCGATGCGGCAGGAGCGAGCCAATTGCTGAATCTTGCCAGTCAGGAATATAGCGGCGCGATCGATAAAGCGGCGTTGGGTATGCCGATGGTGGATGTACATTTTAAAGAACGTAAAGGCAATAAACTGCAGGTGATTGGCTTATTCACTAAGAAAGCGCGGGGTCGAATGACGCGCTGGATACTAGAGCAGGGAGCCACCTTGAAGGATGTGCCGCAGTTCGACGTGGATGGGTATCGCTTCGACCGTGCATTATCGGATGCCGCCAACCTGACGTTCGTGCGAGGCTAGGCCGAACGCTTCGTCGTGGCCGAGGCGGTCAGTGCCTGCTTGATTTTCTCTTTCAGTTCAGAGGCCGTAAACGGCTTGCGGACATAAGCGGTGACACCTTCATGTTTGGCGGCCATGACCGAATCCGGGTCGCTGCGCGCCGTAATCATTACGAAGGGCAGGGCCGGGTGCAGCAGCCGAAGGGCTTGCAATAATTCCAATCCATTTTTGCCAGGCATATTCCAGTCGCACAGAATCAGATCAAAGCTGGGCGTGGTTGCCTCAATCATCTCCAGCGCTTCCATGGCGCTGGTCGTGGCGCGAATATCAACAAACCCAAGTTCACGGGCCATGGCTTCGAGGGCGCGGCGAACGGCCACGTTATCCTCAATGATGAGCAGCCGGATCGTGTCGAATTTTGGCGGAAGGGCTGGCATGATTATGACCTCAGTGGCAAATGAACAGTGAAGGTGCTGCCTTCTCCCAGAACGCTTTTGACGGTAATGCCGCCATCATGCCGATCCAGAATATTCTTCACCGACCACAAACCAAGCCCCGTCCCTTCGCTGATGTCGCTGGTGGTAAAGAATGGCTCAAAAATGGATAGCAGATGCTCGGGCATAATACCACACCCATCATCGGCAATATCAATAAATACAGCCTCACGCCCCTTGAATTCCGGGTGTGCACCCACATGCACAAAGACGCTGATATTACCAAGGTGTTGCGTCGCCTTTGATGCGTTTTTTAACAGGTTTACAAAGACCTGTGCAATCTCTGTGCGATTACAGAGAATCATTTTATCCTTCATGGTCTCGGGCCACTGGTAGTTCAGATGCACGCGGGTCGTGCCCGGCAAGATGGTGCGGGCGAATTGCAAGGATTTCTCAATCAGTGAGACAGGCTCGCAGGTCTCAGCTTCCGCATGAATACCATGTGTATAGCTGAGGATGTTCTCAAGGATATGCTTCGCGTGTGAGACGCTTTGCATGATCAGATCCATATATTCCTGCTCGTTGCGGAAATCTTCTTTGGCTAGTCGGTCCTGCACGAACTCGCCAAGCCCCAGTGCCGGTTGCAGTGCGTTATTTACCTCATGGGCCAAACCGCTCGCCACGCGTCCCAGAGAGGCCAGTTTTTCCTGCTCTTTCACATCGGCGAGTTGCGCATAAGCCTGCTCAAGGCTACGTGTGCGCTCGGCCAGTTCTTCCACCAATCGTTCACGCTCGGTAATATCCCGGCCAATGCCGAGAATGAACGGTTTGCCATTACTATCGTGGAAGCGGATCTTCTTGGTGAAAATGGTTTGCTTCACACCGTTCGGGAATTGAATGGTTTCAATGGCCTCACAATAGCCTTTTGCAAAGGCTTCACGGTCATTTTCCAGAAAAGCTTTTGCTTCTTCGGGATTATAGTTCTCGATCGTGGTGTAGCCAATGATCTGGTGGCGCAGCTCTTTTGGATACATGGATAAAAACGCTTCGTTTGCATCCACAATACGAAAATCCTGGTCTTTCACGAACAGAATATCCGGGTTGTTCTGCTTCACCAGCTCCTGGAAAATCCGTGCCTCGCGCAGTTTAAGTTCGGTCGTTTTACGATCCGTTACGTCTTTCAGCTGCGAAATGAAGAATTGCGGCTTGCCATCGCTCGCGCGTACGAGTGAAACACTCAGCAGCACCCAGATGATGCGCCCATCCTTATGGAAATAGCGTTTCTCCATCTGGTAATTGTTAATGGTGCCCTTCAGTAATTGGGTGAGCGCCTCCATATCCGGTGCGAGATCCTCCGGATGCGACAGACGCTGAAAATCCATGACCAGCAGTTCGGATTCTTCATAGCCGAGAATGTCGCACACCGCAGGGTTGACCATCAACCATTTGCCCTCTGGCGAGACAATCGCCATCCCAACGGATGCATACTCCATGGCCAGTTTAAATACTTCTTCGCTGGTGCGCAGATCTTCCTGCTGCTGCTTCTGTTGGGTGATATCCTCGATCATGCCAAGATAGCCGGAGATCTCTCCGGCATCGTTGTGCAGGCAGGTAACGGTTAGCAGGCCGATGAAGCGCGAGCCATCTTTGCGGATGAAATCCCATTCCTCGCTATGGCTGCCATTTTTGCTGGCCATCAGAACGAAAACATCAAATGCCGACACAGCACATGCGTGTTCTGTACGTTCCAGCTCGGCTTTGCGCTGTTCGATTTGTAACGGATCGTGCCAGATGACAGGGGTCATGCGGCCAACGACTTCATCGCGGCTATATCCAAGCGCCTGTTCTGCCGTCGTATTAAAATAAAGGACCGTCCCATCGGTGTGGGTCGCAACGATCAAGTGGCGGGTGCTTGCAAGAATCGTATCATTCAGCGCATTGGCCCGGCGCAACATGGCCAGGTTAGCCTTGTGGCGGCGCGTGTTGGAGAGCGAATAAATAAAGAAAATAATACTGAGGCTGGCGAGTGCGACCCATAGCCCCATCACATGGTGATTGAAGAATGATGCAATGGTATCGGTCAGAGGGGCATCCATGCTTAGCGTGTGCAACATAAACAAAGGCGCATGCGCCTTTGAAAGCAAGTTTTTCTCTGCCCATCGCTTGCCTAGGGCTTTTTTTCTCACATAGCATGGCAAAGCTGCAGCAACCTGCTGCCAATAGGCATAGGTGCAGCCTTAGAGGACGATGATTGCGTAAAGCGTTAGGCCTGCTTTCGAGGTGCCGCAGCGCTGGCCATGACGCCATCAAGCCATGCGCGACCACCATGATTGTCGAGGTCATGGCGCAGCGCGGTGATGATGCGACCATCAAAACGCTTGCCGGCTTCACCATCGAGCGTGGCAAGCGCTTCATCCACGCTCATGGCGCGGCGCCAGGCGCGGGGCGAGATCATGCCGATCATGGCATTGGCAACGGCGATGATGCGCGCCGGCAGAAGGATCGCATCGCCGCGCAGATGTTGAGGCCCTTGACCATCGAAGGTTTCCTGGGCTTCCCGCAATGTTTGGGCCACCGGACCTTCAAAGGCGATGTCCTCGACCAAGGCAGCGCTGGTCGCCAGCGAGTTGCGAATGCTGAGTTGCTCGTCGCTTTGCAACGTGCCACGGCGTGTCAGCCACTCGGCAGGAATATCTGCTTTGCCCAAATTCATGAGCCGAGCGGCAGTACGGGCGGTCTCGCGTTGCACGCTATCGAGACCCAGCTGCGTCGCGATTCGACCCGCCAGCTCTGCCACATTCGACGAGTGTGCGGCGGCGTGCGGATCACGCCGGTCGATCAACGAAACGGTGAGGCTCACAAGTTGTTGCAGCGTGCGGTTGCGTTGTTCGCGTGCCGCGAGTGTATCGGTCATGTCGCGTTCCACGATCAGCACCCCCGGCGTCGCCGTCGGTAATTGTGCAATGGGGAGTTCACGCATGGGAATGAAGCGGGCTTCGATGGTGCGGATGCTGCCATCGCGTGCGGGGCGTTGTAATTCAGCGCTCAATGCGGTGCCGCTGCGCATGGCTTCCTGCAAGGATGGCCAGAGCGCGCTGGTGAAGCCTTGCCCGGCCACATGGGCGAGCGCTTTACCACGCAACGCCTCACTGTCGCTTTCAAACTGTGTGCAGGCTGCTTGATTGGCAAACCAGACATGGCCTTCACCATCCAGCATATACAGTGCCTCGGGTTGATGCTGTGTCACTGCTTGCAGCAAGGCAGCACGTGCGCCCAGCCGGTCGGCCAATGCCGCCGATGCGCGTGCGCTGGCATGGCGCCACAGGCCAAGCACCAGCGCCGCGAGGGCAAACGATGCAAGGCCGCCGCCGATCAGCAGCATGCGGTTACGGGCGCGGCTGCCTGCGAGCGCGGCGTGCTCGGAGATACTGGCAACCACGACCCACCGCGTGCCCCGGATGGGGCTTGCAGCCGCAAGGACGGGCACGGAGTTTTCCGTTTCTGGTTGTACTGTTACGGTGTGCGCTGCTTGCTTCAGTAATGCCGCTGCCGGAAGGCTCTGAGCATCGGGGGCGCTGGCATCGATGGGGGTAAGGGAGGCACCATCATGCACGGTGAGGGCCAGCTGCAAACCAGCCGGAGCATCGGCGGCCACGGCGTTCCATTGGGTCAGCAATGGCTTCAGCGGCTGCACCGCAAGCAGGTAAGCAAGCGGCGCTTGTGCGGTGCGGTCTGCCTGCACGCCATAGATCGGTTGTAACAGCCGCAGTTGGGCGTTGCCTTCCGCATCACGGCCAATGCTGAGTTGCGGGGTGGTTGGTGGTGTGGCCTGCTGCGCCAGCGCCAACGGGCTGGTAATCGCGAGATTCGGGGTGCTCATGTGCAGTTTGCCCTGTGCATCCAGCAATGCAAGGCCTTTGGGGCCGGCATCCTTTTCCGTGGCGTTGCTGCGTGGGCTCAGCCGCTGGCTACTCATCAGCAGCAGGCTGCGCAGATATTGGGCTTGGGCTGCATTGCTTTCGGCTTCGCTCGCATCTGCCTTCAGCAGGGCATTGGCATAGATCTGCAGCGCGGCATTGTTGCTGAGGGATTCAATTTCTCGGAATTGCTGATCCACCCAACCTTGTACCTCGCGTGCCCGCTCGCTGTTTACTGCGCTTAGGCGCTCGTTCCATAGCCGCGCTTCACGGGTGCTCTCATTCGCGGAGGAAAGGGTAACGAACGTGCCAGCAGCGGCTATGATGGTGAACAGAATCAGCCCAATGCCCGCGCGCGATGAAAAACGCATATGCCTTACCCCCGATGAATACTTACAGCCCTAGCTGTAGCGAATTCCGCGCGGCGGCTCAACCTTATTGATAGGCCCACCAGTTGGTGGCGTTGATGGCATAGATGGGGCGATAATGAAAAATATCGCGCTGGCGGGTGACGGTGCTGGCCTGATTATCCAGTACATAACGCTGGCCTTCGTGTCGTACTTCCAGCACCGCATGCATGATGCCACCAAGATTCTGATCCTGCACGATCATGATGCGCATGGCCGATTCCGGTACGCCAAGGCGTTTGAGTGAGATGTATTTGGCAATCGCATAATCTTCGCAATCGCCGCCGCTATTCATAAATTCATAGGGCGTTTGCCAGTAATCATCCATGTCGAAATTGCTGCGATCTTCAATGTAGGGCACCGCGTTGAAATGGGCATTGATCACGGCCATCTGCTCGCGCAGCGGTTTGTCTTCCAGGCTTTCCAACAGCGTTTCCCACTGGCGTGCACCACAGGTCTCGTCGTCGCCGCAGGCATCAAGCGCGGCTTCGTGCTGCTCTTCGTAACGCGGCCATAGGTCGTTCCATTTGGTAAAGGCCGAGAGGTCTTCGAACGCAATGGGTTTGGTGCTGTAGAAGGCGTTCTCTGAACGGCTGCGTGCCGCCATCGCTGGGTCGAGGCTTACGAACGTAACGACGCAGGCGATGCCAAACGACAACAGCGTCGGGCGCAGGCGATGCAATGGCGATGTGGCGGAGAAACCCATGCTTTGATGGTACCCGCATAATCTTTAGGCTTGGTTAACGCCGTCTGGTCCAATCGTTAATAATTAGAGGGCAAAAGGGGAGCAAAAACTCATTTAAATCAGCAGGATGGTGCTATCTGCTGGTTAATGGCGCGTCGGGCGCTCACTGGGGGCTTCGGCCGCGTTGGCCAGCTCAAGCAAGCGCTTCCAGTTGGTGGTTGACGCTAATGCAAGGTAGATGAAGGCAAGCCAGCCCTTTTGGCGGAACTCTAAAAAGACAGCATCCGGTAGGGCATTCAGTGCGGTTTCGTCGATGATTGCAAAGCCGCCGAGTTCAATCGCCCGGTCATTCGCCAAACGCACGCTGGATTGGTACGGTGCCAGTAATTTATGCTGCACCAGCGCCGTGCAAAAGGCGCGGGTCATTTGCGCGTGGTGGTAGTAACCGGTACAAAATTCCATCGCCCGTGTGGCGGCATTGGTGGGTTTCCCTTCAGCATCATAAAGCCGTGCGGCCTGCTTGCTCGCCTTGGCCTGGAAGCTGCTCGCGGCTTCGTCGATGCAGAGATAGAGCGCATCGCTATCCTCGGATTGATAGAGGATAAAGGGGTATTGCCGCACATAAGCAGGGATGTAGTGGCCGGCCAGCCAGTGCTGTTTGCGGTCGATGAAATAGTTGCTGCGTTCCAATCCCACGAGCGCCAGAGGCATGGCCTCGCCTTCGCCTAAACGGAATAGAATGGGATAGCTTTTCGCGGCTTCAATGAATTCCACTGCGTTCAGCGGAATGGCATTGGTTGCTTGTGCAAAGCCCAGTAAGGGCGAGGGGCGTAAGCCTGCATCTGCGTGGCGCGAGATATCTACCAACGCGGGCCGACGATAGAAAATAGGCAGCCCCGCCACCGGCGTTGATGATTCGTCATCATGCGCGGGGGCGGGAGCTGCTGCCGTTTTCTTTGGGCGTTTGGCGGTCATTATTGGCAGCTACCAATATTGAAGCTGACGCTGTAGCCGCCACCAAGGAAGCTGTTGCCACAGCTACCGCCAGCCGAAGGCTGCAGATTCGCAAAGCTTTGGGCCGAAGGCACGCCTGCATTGCCGCCCGCAGCCGGGTTGAGATTGTTAAGTGCCTGCGGGTTGGTGCCGCCTGCCGCCGGCGCCAGGTTCGCAAACAGGTTGGCAATGCCCGCCGGGGTGGTGGGCGCCTGGTTGTTCTGGCTCAGCAGGCTGAGATTCAGCGTGGCGGGGTTCAAGGTGAAGCCTTTTTCTTCCACGTTGGTCGAAAGCTGCGAACGGCCTGCGTAAGAGAAGAGGCCACGGCGGTAGAGGTTCCGGCGGTTCAGCTCGGTCTCATCCAGCGCGGTCAGGAAGTCGAACGTGCGGTAGAATACATCCCCCACATCCAGACTATCCGCGATGTCGATGGTTTTTGCCTCAGCCTCCAGGAATTGCGCGAACGTGAACTCGCTGGCGCGGATGCCTTCGAAGAACTGTTGGCTTGCATCCAGCGTTTCACCCACCATCGCACCGTTGGTCAGCACGAAGTAGAAGTCCATGTTGCTGAACTCGCTGGTGTCATCGGCAAACTGCATGGAGCTGCCTGCACCATCGATCTCAATGCCGGTACCACCGCTGATGGTCAGGCCAGCCACTTGCGTGTTGCCCGAACCGTTGGCGATGCGGATGCCGACGCCACCAGCCGGGGTGGTGATGGTCTCGCCCGTCAGCTGCGTATCGCTGCTGTTATCCAGCAGGATACCCAGCACATTGCCGGTGAAGATATTGCCAGAGAAGGTAGCGTTATCCGTATTGGCTACGCTTGCACCGGTGGTGTTCTCGGTGAAGCTGTTGCCCAGTACGCTGAGGCCAATGATGCCATCCGCATCCAGTCCAGTGCCGTTACCACTGATCAGGTTGCCTTCCAGCAGCACGTTGCTCACACCGGTAAGCCCAAGCCCTACAAGGTTGGTGCTGATCGTGTTGCCCGCGAACGTTAGATTCTCACTGTCTGCGCCCTGAACACCGATATCGTTGGCGCTGATCGTATTCCCTGTCGCAGTCAGACCCGCGATCCCAAGCAGATCAATGCCCACATCATTGTTCGTGATGCTGTTGTTGGTGAGGGTCACGTTGGTCGTATCCGTCAGCGATAGGCCGGTGAGGTTGGTGCCAATATTGTTACCGTTTGCCGACAGGTTGCTAACGCGCAAGCCGCTCACACCCACATCATTGTTCGTGATGCTGTTGTTGGTGAGGTTCACGTTGGTCGTATCCGTCAGCGATAGGCCGGTGAGGTTGGTACCAATATTGTTACCGGTTGCCGTCAGGTTGCTAACGCGCAAGCCACTCACACCCACGTCATTGTTCGTGATGCTGTTGCCATTGAGGGCAATATCGCTTGCATCGCGAAGGTTTACGCCAATGCCGTTATTATTGGCCGTGTTGTTGGTCAGCGTCACGTTGTCGGTGCCGTTGATCAGGTTGAAACCGCGCTGTGTGTTGCTCACCGTGTTCCCGGTTAGCAGCATATCGCGGCTTTGGTTCAGGCGAATGCCATCGCGACCTGCTTGTTTCACGGTATTGTTCGCCAGCAATGCAATGTTGCTGTTGCGCAGCGCAATCCCGTCGCGGCCTGCTTCGTTGATGGTGTTGCCTGCAATGATCAGGCCCGTATTGTTACGACCACGGATACCGTCACGGCCTGCACCGATGCCATTGGCAGCCACGGCGGTGAAGTCTGCGTCGTTCAGCACGATACCGTCTTGCAGGGCGGCGATGCCGTTACCTGCGATGAGGCTGCCGTTGGTGTTGTTGAGGCTTACGCCGTTGCGGCCAGCACCCACCAGGTTACCAAGGATGGCGCTGATGTTGCTGCCACGCAGCACGATACCATCACGACCGGCGAGGATCGCGTTGGCTTCGTTCAGCACCACCGTGGTTGTGCTGCCATCGCCCATATCCACAGTGACGAGTTTGCCGCCCTCGATGAGCGTGCGTGCAGCATCTTCTGTTGTAACGCCACTATTGTCCGATGGCAGGTAAATACAGGTGAGCATATTTTTCTTGAGCAAATCAATGGCGGCATCCGCGCCATTTATCTCACTTTCCGCCAGTACCGCTTCGCGGTATTTTAAATGCGGGAACTGATTAATGAATGCCGCGACGGCAGCTTTTTTATCACCTAGCTGGCTTTCCAATTGATGTATGTTGAGATCAATCGCTTCGCTGACCATCACCGCGCCAAACGCACTGTCGGCACCGCCGGACAGAGAAATGACCAGCCCCTGCAGCTCGGTTTTCTTCAGATAATCACGAATCCATAGGGCAGTATTACGTACGACTTCTTCTGCTTCACGCTTGTGGCCGGTTGCTTGCTCCCATGCAGCGGGAGCGCCCTTCTTCTCATCGACCGCTTTCACGTGGAATTCATGCGGAATAATTACATGCGCTTGCCCCTTTTGCGGCACAGGCAATTCCATGGTGGCGGAGCTATAGACCACATCCGCCATGCTGTAGCGTTCACTACGGTGAATCACTTCGCCGCTGGTGGCATAGATGGAGCCACCCTCGTAAGCAGCGGGTGCGGCTTCCAGCCCAAGTGAATTGGTATAAATATAACCGCCGCCGGTGATGTTGGAACCAACCTTACACAGCGTCGCGCGCAGCTGCGGTTTATTGATGAACGGCTCGGGTTTGCTGGTACTGTTGTTAATGGTAAGCGAGATATCGTGCGTCTGGGCCAAACGGCTTAGATACCGGCCTTCCTCCACTTCTGTCTGATTGATGGTGCCGTTATCATAGATACCCGGCCAGGCTTCTGCGCAAATCTCGTGATGCAACGTTGCACGTTGAGGACCCTCGCCAAGCTGAATGACCAGTTTGCCAAACGGCACGGTTTTCACTTGGCCAGGGCGCTTGGGATCGGGGAAGGTAACGGTGTCGGCACCGAGATAATCAGGCCAGCTTAAAAACTGGTGATTTTCATACTCCGCTGCACCGCTCGGCTGGATCGATTTCGCATCGATGCCTTGAATTTCTCCATGACTTAGCGTTGCAACGGCATTGAAGGGGCGGTTGTTAATGTTATAGAGCGGATTGTCTACAAGGATCGGATGTTCCGAAGTGCCGAGATTACGCTTCACTGGCTGCGATTTGTCGGCATAGAAAAACGGGAAGCCGAGCGAAATGACGAGGTTCGGATTTTTCTGCGCTGCATAATCAGCAATATATTGCGCCAGTTCCAGCAGCTCTTTTTGCTGGCTTTCACTACGAATCCATTTGAAATAATCATCGCCGGAATAGCCAGTGAGTCCTAATTCTTGCAGCGCCAGCACATCGGCCCCATCCTCTGCTGCCTTATCGATCGCTGCTAAAATATTCGGTACGTTCTGCGTAAAATTCGCAATCGTTTGATTCAGGTTGGCGGATGCAACGCGAAGGTTGATGGTATTGTTCATACGGTACGGCCTTTCTCGGTCGATTGGGCTTCTAACGTGCCAGCAATTTCTGGCGATGGTGCTTTAAGGGCGGCTAGCATGGCTTCTTCTAACGCTTCCAGCGACTCGGCTTTTTTGCCGTGCAGAATCGCCGCTGTGCTTAAGTGACGTTCCTCATAGAAGCGGCGCAGGCTAAGATCGAGCGTGGTAATGGGTAAATCGCAGAGTAGGGCCTTATCTGGGTTTGCAGCCCGCGCACGTTTGGCTTCGAACATCAGGAAATCAGGCGCTGCAAGATCGCGATGCAGCGTCGCTTGTAGGTCATCTGCCATCAAATTTGTTTTGCGGAAAGTAGAAGCGCTGAGGCCATCCAGTGCCGGATCACGGTTGACCGAATGCCAAACGGAAATTCCGTAACCGTTCAAAAATTCTTCTGTCGCACTCATCGGTGCCAGCGCATCGCCAATATCGGCATCGGCCGCCTTGCTGCGATAATGCGAAACGCATTCACTTGGTTTGAGGCCATTATCCTGCAGCAATTTGGCAAGCGAGCTGGCCCAGAACTCGTTATGACCCATGTCTTTCAAGGCCAGCACCGTGTAATCTTTGATGCCGGAATGGTCCATGGCGCGGCGTATTTGTTCACGTTGCTGCGCTTCATCCAGTGGGTTCTTGATGGGCTGATAGAACCGACTTTCTGCCTGATTCACCGAACCAATGACAATCACGGGGTGAAGACCTGCCGCGGCAATTTCCTTTATGCAATCGATATGGGCACGATGCATCGGCTGGCGACGGCCAATGGTGACGCCGTATTTAATCCCATCGGCCGCAAATCGTTCGGCTAGGCTATGATCAGAAAGACTATGGTAGCGTTGTGCTTTGCGGCCAATAGTCTGGTCATATAGTTCCTTCACATGGGGGAAGAGCTGTTTGGTCGCCGCGACCATGCTCAGTGGATCTTCCAACGTTGCCGGTCCACCTCCTTCACGCTCCAGAAAAATATGGGCACCTGCTTCACGCGCAATGGGGATGGATGCGGCTACATCGTAAAGGTTGACAGGCTTGGCAATCACAGCCTGGCGGCTTCCTTCTGCCATCATGCATAATGGAACGGATGGACAACCTGCGGTACGGAAGCGGCCTAGCTGAGTATTGTTCGTCAGTTCTGGGATCATCTCGAACCAGCGTGCATTAATGGCCCGTTGGTTTTCAAAACTTGGATGTCGTGCAAAGAGCAGATCAAGTACATGTGCCTTTGGCACGGTATCGGAAATACGCAATTGCTTTGTTTTTCCGCGATGCTCCAAAAACGTGCCATGTCCTTCTGCGGCGTAATAAAGTTTATCTATTTCCGGCTGGTAGGTCACGCCTGCTATCGGGTTGCCATGGTATGTCACACCAATGCTGACCACCCAGTTTGGATCGCCATGCGCGTAATTTGTGGTGCCATCGATCGGGTCAACCACGAAATCAACCCCCGAACTGCCTTTGCTGCGCCCGGTTTCCTCACCTAAAAAACCGAAGCCGTGTTCTTCTATATAGTGGGCGAGGTGGCGCCGAATGATTGCCTCTCCCTCGGTATCGCCTCGCGTTACCAATGATTTGTCACTTTTATGGGCGGTCGATTCATTTTCTTCTTCACGCAAACGCAGTGCGTGATCACCCGCCTCGCGGGCTGCTAGGCGCATGGCTTCCATCAAACCTGCTGGAAGTTCGACCATCTAGCCCTCGAATCCATAATCGCGTTTCATTCGGGCACGCGTCAGCTCCGGCGGCTTTTCGCCATAGCCAGACTCAACAATGCGGCCAAATTCGCTGACATTCATGGCACCGGACTTGATCGCACGCTCGAAACGCATTTTAAGATGCGGTTCGATCTGAACGTAGAACCATGTTGGCATGCCGGTATGATCTCGCCCGCCCGTAATCAAAAAAATATTCTGGGGCCGCTTCTGCTGCAGTTTTTGTGCGAAGGAGGCCATTAGCGTACCACCACCTGCGCTGGCCCTTGAGCGGATAGTGGACCTGCAATCACTGCACCGGGAGGGGTAGTCGTGCCATCTGCAGCAAAACGCTCAAAGAATTCACCCACGCCGGACGCCTGCACATGATGACGCGCTTCGACCTCACGGCGCTGCTCGTAAAGTTTGTGATCAAGGTAAATCGGGATATGCTGCACCTGCGCGGGCAGTTGAGCTTGGATGGCGGCAATATCGACGTTCAGCTCTGACTTGCCCTCCTTCGCCGCAGCATGGAATGCTTTGGCCAGCAACGACTTTAATACATCCTCCGGATTGCGCGCAACGCGACGGACGCTTTCAGGCAACATGTCGAGGTTATGCGCCACCGTATCGGCCAGCGTGAGTAAATCTGTGACAAAGTATCCGCTGCCGGGGAAAGTTTCTTTCGTCTTAGGTTCCTGATATACATACTTGCCCTCAGCATCGAAAACCGGCACCAGCGAATTTTGCCCTTGCTCGGCAGCTGTCGGGTTTATTTTCTCATCCGTAAAATCGCGCATGTTCACGATGCGGTTTTCAGGGTCAAGCCCAAGCGTATCATCGAACAGCACGATATGGCTGAGCTTGCCCTCGGCGTCATAGAAGCGTTTGGAATTAATCACGCCGGGGTTGGAGGATTTGGCAGGCGCGCTGGAAATTACCTTGCTCACCGGTGTCATTTCGCCGCGCATATTCGGGTCGTGCCGTACATCCATTTCTACGCAGGCGGCTTTATACACGTTACCCGTCGGCGCTACATGCGATCCTGCCGTACCAACACCGAGGGACGTCATCCAGCAGCCTGCCTCGCGCATTTCCTGCACGGTATACTCATCCAGCCCATCCGCAGGGGCGTTGAAGATGTGGGACTTCGCGCCCCATGGCAGCAGTTGCGCGTCGCTCATATCCTTGACCTGCCCGGGCGCGAGGCCTTCCACGAAGCCTTCTTCGGCCAGTCGGCGCAGGGCTAGTTTCGAATAGGCCGTCAAATCACCGGAGTCGAAGCGAATACCATAGGTGCCGTTCACGCCGAGATTCAGCTCTGGGCGTTCCTTTGCGAGTTCCCGCATTTCCTTGAACACGACAAGGGCGTTTTCAAGCCCTTGCTCGGAGTTATAACTATCCAGTAGCAATACGCCATTCTCAGGGTGCGAGAACACATAGCTGCGGAATGCATCGCCCGCGAGTGCATCCTGCAACGCGTCGATGCGTCCTTCATCGCGCATTTTGAACAGCTCTTTCAGCGGCACAGGACCAATTTCCGACCGGTGTGTCATCACCCATGCGTGATCCATCGTGCCCACCCATGGCAGCCCCAGCGCTTTGGAAGCATTGCCCGTCGAGGTGCTGGCATAGCCGCCCAGCGCCAACCCGCGCGAAGCGGCGATGCTCGACGCAAATTCATCCCGACGCATGCCCTGTATGCTGGCCTTAGCTTTAGGCGCACCGTTGGGTAAGTCTTTAGTGGCTACATCCGCAAGCCGCGCCGCATGGGTGGCATAGGCCTGCTGCTTGTTCATGATGCCAAGCGCTACGGATTCGAACCATTTCACCTGCGCGATCGGGCCTTCGACACGCATTACGGGCTCCTGCGGGAACACCAGCGCGCCTTCCGGCACTGCATCGATTTTCAGCTTCCAATCCCATGTTTTAATTTCATCGATAAATGCGTCGGGGTATTTACGCTCACCGCTTGGGCGTTTCTGTGCTTTCAGCCACGTAATATCACTCTCGGAAAACCCATGCTCCTGCCAGCGTTTCAGAATATCGATGGCACCTTCTAGGCCCGCCGCTACCGTATAGCCGCCGTTAAATGGCTCCTTGCGCGCGAACATGTAGGAGACGGCGTGGTTCTTGTGCCGTCCCTCGTTCCAGTACCCAAGCGCGGTGGTGGCGTGATATGCATCCGTCGCGATAGGGGTGGTTTGCTCAATCGCAAAATTATCCGCTAAATATCCCATGCGTTGCTCCTAGTGTCCGATGATGCGGTGTTGCGCGCTGGTTGCCGCGTGTAAGTTTCCTGTAATGCTGGCCTCTGGCTTTTGCTGCGCGATAATTTCAGGCCCAGAAATTTGTCCAACCCCACGGGAGCGTTGCATTCGTGCATAGGCCCCGTTTGCGCTAAACGGAACATCTGCATCGCCCGGAATTGGAATGGCATGGCTAATGTCGGGAATGAAATTTAACAGGGTCTCCATACCCTTCATCTTGAAATGCCCTGCCAAAAAATCAGCGATGTTGTTCACGGAGAATTCCACGCAGAAATTCGTTGCGAGGCCGCCAACGTTAAACTCGACCTGCTCTGCCCCTTCTTTTTTGAGGGATTTGGCCAGTTCACCGAAAAGCTTCCATGCAGGCGTTAGCGTTTCGCCATCATTCTCGACGCCAATGCCATAGCTATCCACTTCGGGATGCGTCCCTTTACGCACAACATGGAACTGGTTACCCGTGTCGGCGTCATAATAGGACACCACATCCGACTTCAAATCGCCTTCCAGCTTATCACGTAGGCCTTGTGGCAGGTTCATGCTCTCTGGATAGAGGCTGCTTTGTTTGCCTTGTTCGCAATGGCGGGTCCAGAGCGTTTGGGTGTGTAGCAAGATGCCTTCCGAACGCATCGTATCGAAATCTTTTTCATAATATGCGTCCAGCACTGCAGTTACACGGCCGCGATCATCCTTAGAAGGGGCCGCGCCACTTTCTGTTGCAATATCTACTTTGCGTATGCGCCCATCAGCTTCCTTGAGGCCAATGATGTTGCCATCCTCATTAAGTACTAATTCTTCAAACGGAAAATCGACTGGCGGCTGATCGTAGCCATGAAAAAAATGTACGGGCTGCTGGGCCTGTTCATAAAGCGTTGCTGCATCCTCAGGGATGGGTTGGCCGTGCGCAGTAAGGAAATCCTTAAATTTAGCAATGCGGTATTCCATGACGCCCGGATGATTAGGTGCAAAGCTAATATGGTTAGAAGGGTGGTAATCTTGGCCGATGACGAAAATCCCATTCCGTGTCTCGGTAATGATTTTACCCATTCCCGCTGCGGCCCCTTCGCCGCCAGGAACATAAAGGCTACCGCCCTGTTGTGATGGAATGGAGGGATCAGTGAAGCCCCATTGGGGATCAATGAATACATTAATAACCGCAGTTTTTTTGCCATTTTTGTTGATTAGGTGGGTCATTGCAGGCCTCCGTTGCGTTATCTTTCAACGCTGTACGTAACAAACATTAGGTTCGCTTAATATGAAGCTTTTGTGACATTTTGGCTGGCGATATTGGGGGCTGCTTGTTTTCGAGGGGCGAGCAAAAGTGGCGTGCCTCAGAGGGCGCAGAGTGGAGAAATAATCGACGTTAAAGCCGTAGGTCCTCAGATTGCTTGCAAAACGCACCGTCTGTCACACGGGCATATCACCCTTGTGAAGTCGTTATTCAAATCATTCTTTATAAAGGAAATGGTGGTGTGCGTAGTCTGCCGCTAGCGAGGCTCCGATTTTCCTGTTTATCAGGGAAAATAATAGGATTTTTGATGATTTTGACTCTGAATTCAAGGGTACTATCATCAAAAACTGGCAACGAACAGACGCTTGGGGTGTTTGGGGAGTCAATATTATCAGGGAAATAATCAGCCGCTAGCAGGGAGGCTGACGAACGGTTCAGGCAACCGCCCGAAGAACGCCAATGCCAGCCGGCCAGATAAAGGCCAAGTGGATCGTCTGTGCGTGAGATCCTTACGCTGCTTTTTCAAGTTCCTGTTTCGGACCGAAGAACTCAAAATGTACCTGCGATGCGGGAATGCCCCATTTAATCAGGTCATGGTAAATGCCGACCATGAAAGGTTGTGGTCCGCAGAAATAATAATCCGCATCCCGTGCCGGAAGCAAAGATTCGAGATATTCCGCCGTGACTAAGCCGTGGCTGGCGTTGCCTGCGCGTTCGCCCGCTTCGCTATAACGGTTATAAGCTTTCAGGTTGTTAAATTCCTGTGCCAGTTCCGCAACCGTTTTGCCAAATGCTTGCATCTCTTCGTTCAGCACGGCATGGACGAAAATGATTTCCCGCTTCGGGAAAGCATCCAGTGCGGAAAGCAAAATGCTCATGATAGGCGTGATGCCAACCCCAGCGGCAAGCAGCACCAGCGGGCGCTCGTGTTTTTCCGTGACATCGAGGAAGAACTCGCCACATGGCGGAGCGATTTCAATTGTGTCACCGACATTCACACTGTCATGCAGGAGATTGGAGACATACCCTTGCGGTGTGTTGGCCATGGGCGGCAATTCGCGCTTCACGCTGATGCGGAAATGCGGCTGTCCCGGCTTGTCGGACAGACTGTAATTGCGCATCGTGGTCGAGCCATCTGGGGTTTTCGCCCGCACGGTAATATATTGTCCCGGCTTAAAGGCAGGTAGCGGCGCGCCGTCGGCAGCGACCAGATAGAATGATGCGATGTTGCTGCTTTCTTTTTCCTTACGGCTAATGCGGAACTCCTTGAAACCTTCCCAACCACCGGGCTTTTTTACGTTCTCTTCGTAGATCTGCTTTTCCCGGCCAATTAGGATATCGGCGAGGAAGCCGTAAGCTGCAGCCCAGGCGTCGATAATTTCCTCCGTTGCCGCTTCGCCCAACACTTCGCGAATGGAAGCCAGCAGGTTTTCTCCTACAATCGGGTAATGCTCCGGCTTAATCATGAGTGATGCGTGTTTCTGTGCGATCAACTCCACCGCACCACCCAGCACTTCAAGATTGTCGATATTGGCGGCATAGGCAGTGATGGCACCTGCCAACGCGCGTTGCTGTTTACCAGCGGTTTGGTTGGCGGGATTAAAGAAAGGAGCGACTTCCGGATTATGCGAGAACATACGCTTGTAGAAATGCCGAGTCAGCGTTTCCCCATGCTCCGCTAATACCGGCGCGGTGGATTTAACGATAGCGATGGTTTTTTCATCTAGCATAACTGGCTCCCTTTAATATATAGCTAAAATACATATTATGTTTATAATGGCCTCTCAGCTATTTACAAGTCAATTATGCAACTCACTCAATTTACCGATTATGGCCTTCGGAGCCTGATGTATCTCTCCGCTCACCCGGACAGGTTATGTAGTGTGCGCGAAATCGCCGAGCATTACGGCATCTCGAGAAACCATCTGGTGAAGATCGTCCATCGCCTCGCGCAGTTGGGCTACATCACCAGCAGCAAAGGCAAAGGGGGCGGCATCCGGTTGACGGGAAAACCCGAAAGTATAAGACTAGGGGATCTAGTGCTAGCGCTGGAGCCGAACATGCATTTGGTCGAATGCTTCAACCAAGAAACCAATAGCTGCATTTTTGTTAGTGCTTGCACACTCAAACATTACCTTGCTGATGCGAACAAAGCCTTTCTTAATACACTCAACCAGCACACACTGGCCGATGCTGCAGCCAACAAGAAACTGTTCCTTGAGAAACAAAAGCTGACTTCTCAGACTACAAAGTAAGAATAGCCTATTGGTTCCAAGTGCAGCCAAATCGCTGACGCATGATTATAGTTCGGCCATGTAGTAGCCACCTTTCCCCAAACGTATAAACCGAATCGCACCCGCTGCTACCAATCCTGCGATATCACGCTTCGCCGTGCGTCGGGTGACGCGCCAATGCTGCTCGATATCTTTGCTGGTGCAGCTATCCTTATAGCCTCACACGCGATGAAGCATTGGAACTTCTTGCTAAGGATGTGATGATTGCTGAACGTGCAGTATTGCGGCTGATCAGCGTACCACTCGCCAACGGCCAGTTCGATGCGCTGGTATCATTCACCTTCAACCTCGGAGCGGGCGCACTTCAACGCTCCACGCTTCGCCATAAGGTCAACCGCGAGGAACATACCGACGTGCCAGCCGAATTCATAAAATGGATATGGGCGGGTGGCAAAAAGCTGAATGGATTAGTGAAGCGGCGGAAAGCAGAAGCTGAAATGTATTCTGGAAATACTATAATTTTACGTTCCGCAGCCTGAGGCTATTTACGATCACCGATACCGAGCTTAAGGCCATCGCAGCACTGGCGATGACAGGGCTTAGGAGTAAGCCAAAAAATGGGTAGAGAATCCCCGCTGCTACCGGCACGCCGAGCGCATTATAGATAAAGGCAAAGAACAGATTTTGGCGGATATTTTGCATTGTCGCATGGCTTAATCGGCGGGCGCGAACAATGCCGATCAGATCGCCTTTCACCAGCGTTACCCCTGCGCTTTCCATTGCTACATCGGTGCCAGTACCCATCGCAATGCCGACTTGTGCCTGTGCTAGAGCGGGCGCGTCATTCACTCCATCACCTGCCATTGCCACCTTGCGGCCTTGTTGTTGCAACTGGCGCACCACTTCGCTTTTACGTTCCGGCAACACTTCCGCTTCCAGTTCATCAATACCAAGCTGCTTGGCTATTGCCTCAGCAGTTGCCTTGCTATCGCCGGTGAGCATGACGATACGCAAACCTTCTGCTTTTAGCTGCTTTAACGCTTCCGGTGTGGTGGCTTTGATGGGATCAGCAACACTTATGACGGCGGCTGGTTTACCATCGATAGCAGCAAACATCGCCGTTTGGCCTTTGGCGCGTAGTTGCTCGGCACTGGTGCTAAGGGGTGTAAAATCTATCCCCAGCGATAACAGCAGGGCTTTATTGCCAAATGCCACGCTATGACCATCAATCGTACCTTTCACGCCTTTGCCAGTGATAGAGGTAAAATCATGCACGGCTGCAAGCGTGATGCCACGTTCTTCTGCGCCTTTGACAATGGCCGAGGCCAATGGGTGTTCGCTGCCTTTTTCCAGACTGGCAACCAGTCGCAGCGTTTCATTCTGGTCAAAGCCAGAAGCCGTCACCACTTCCATGAGCTTTGGTTTGCCTTCGGTCAGTGTGCCAGTTTTATCGATAATCAACGTATCGACTTTTTCCATGATTTCGAGTGCTTCGGCGTTTTTAATCAACACGCCCGCATGTGCGCCGCGCCCTGTACCGGCGATTATCGACATAGGCGTGGCGAGTCCCAAAGCGCAAGGACAAGCGATAATCAGCACCGCCACCGCATTGACGATAGCATAAGCTAGTTTCGGCTCCGGCCCCCATATTCCCCAAACAACTGCCGTCACGATAGCAAACAATACGACAACTGGCACAAAATAACCCGATACCGTATCGGCCATGCGCTGAATAGGCGCACGGCTGCGCTGGGCTTTGGCAACCATATCCACGATTTGTGCCAGCATGGTTTCGTTGCCGACGCGCTCGGCACGCATAGTGAAACCGCCCGTACCGTTCAGCGTTGCACCAATGACCTTATCGCCGGGTTTCTTTTCCACCGGGACGGATTCACCCGTCACCATGGATTGATCGACGCTGCTATGGCCTTCCACCACAATACCATCCACCGGCACTTTCTCACCGGGACGCACGCGCAGTAAATCACCCTTATGCACCCCGCTTAAATGCACGTCTTCTTCTTTGCCATCGGCGCGAATAATTCGTGCCATTTTCGGCGCAAGATCAAGCAGCGCACGCATGGCGTTACGGGCTTGGTTGCGGGCTTTGAGTTCCAGCACTTGGCCAAGCAGCACCAGCGCAGTAATCACCGAGGCCGCTTCAAAATAAATATCGAGCATTTTCCCGCCCGCGAAGCGCATCGCCGCGTCAGGGAATACCGTGAGAAGCACGCTGTAAATATACGCCACGCCAACGCCTAGCGCGATCAGCGTAAACATATTCAGGCTTTTATGCTTCACCGATTCTACTGCACGCACAAAGAATGGCCAGCCAGCCCATAACACCACAGGTGTTGCCATGAACATTTGAATCCACTTTGATGCCTGAGAATCCAGAAACTCATGAGATAGGCCGGGAATCAGGTGTGCGCCCATCACCACAAGTGCCAGCGGAAACGACAATACCGCCGCCACCCAAAAGCGTCGCGTCATGTCGATAAGTTCCGGGTCTGGCCCTTCATCGAGCGATACGGTTTCTGGTTCGAGTGCCATACCGCAGATCGGGCAGCTACCGGGTTGCTTCTGCCGTACCTGAGGGTGCATCGGGCAAGTGTAAACTACTCCCACATCCTCAGATACGACAGTTGTAAGCACTTCGGAAAGTTGATGCTTATGATGCGAGCAATGCTCCCCGTGATGCGATTCCTGTGAGTGATTCATCAATGACAGCCGCCTTTATGTTCTTTATTCTCATCCTTATTCTGCTCATCTTTCTTGGAATGCTCATGATGTTTATGACCGCCGTGCATGAATAAGTGCATGAGCGGGCAAAGCAGAATAAACAGAAATGGCAATGCTCCAAGCAAGTGCTGCTGATGCCATACAATCAAGTAAACACCAAGTGCAGCAAGCGCGATCAGTATTACAATACCCTTCGAGCTTTTCCACCAAGGGCATGTGGGATGTAATTTTTCCATACGTTTTATCCTTTGATTTTAATGGTGGGCACTGTGGTCAGTTGCGGGGGTTGATTGCTTAACGGCTGGGCTTTGAGATTTTCCCTGCTTCATTTTCGCGCACATTTGGCATTGTTCACCCTCTTTCATGGAAGACATGCCTTCCATTTTCCCCATGCACATTTTGCACATACCGTCTTTGCAGCATTTGCACTCACCATCTTTGCAGCACTCGGCACACTTTCCGTCCTTGCAGCATTCGCATTTTTCACAGCATGGCATTTTCATATCCATACCTGAACCAGAGCCAGCTTGTGAGTTGGCGCAAGCGGTAACAAAAACCAGCATAATGACGGGTAATAACTTCTTAAACATGGCAGCCTCCTATTGATTGGTTGATCGATTGATGTGCCCCAAAATGGGGCAGGAACTTACTGAAGTATCATCGGCTGGGCATTGCTCCACCAAGGCACTCAGTATTCTTTTAACTTCCTTAAGCTCACAGATTTTCTGCTCGGCTTCGGTGATTTTGCCGGGAGTGTGTTTCAGCACTTCTGCACAAGTTGCCTTGTCAGAACGATTTAACGTGAGCAGTTGGCGTATTTCTTCCAGTGTAAAGTTGAGTGTTTTTGCGCCTTTTATGAATTGCAGAATGCACTCGACATCTTCTCCATAAATCCTATAGCCAGACTCAGAACGGCTGACCGCTTTAATCAGCCCCATTTTTTCGTAATAGCGGAGCGTATCGGGGCTTACTCCAGTACGCTCCGCTAATCTTCCAATTGTTAGTAATTTGACGTTCTTACCTTCCATAGCTTCAAGCCTACACCTTGGAGCATACTCCAAGGTCAAGAGGTTATTTGACTGTTACGCCAAACGGCGCGAACACATCTTTTCCACCAATCCGCACCTGTGCGAATAGCTTAACATAACCAGCCTTCTTCGGCTCGATATGGAACTCCAGTTTCGGGCCTCCGCGCTCAGTGTCGCTGGCGGGTTCTTTGCCCATCGGATGGATATGCAGCACTGAGTTATAATCTTCGGTGAACCCCACCACATGCGCGAATGCGCCCATCACTGGTTCTAATTGATTAAAGGGCTTACCGTCTTTGGTGACGGTGATATTGCCCATTACTGCGCTACCGGCTTTCGGTTCGCCATCCAGTGCAAGAGTGAACGTGTATCCATCCACCGTGCTGGTCATGTTGGTAGCTTTGTTGATCGCGGCGTTGACCTTTGCCGCACTCCCCATATCCGCCATCACATATTCCTGCTTGCCAGTGGCAACGGGAATCACATCCGCCCATACGCGGTAGCTGTCATTTTGCTTTGGTGTAAAATCGAACACATATTCACCCACATTTTTGCCAGCAACAGGGTGTATATGGTGATAATCGGTGAGTGACGGATCAACGATCAGCAAATGAAGCTTTTTTGTGTGCGCTTCTTTGAGGCCATCAAAGGAGATAGGCTTACCATCTGCCACAGCATTCAGCTTAACTAACACTTGGCTAGTCTTACCCGCTTGCAGCGGTGTTACAGGATCTAAAGCAAGTTTTACGGTATTTTTGGCCGCCATTTCATCATGTGCGCCGCCACTATGCCCCATCGCCTCATGTGAGGTAGCAGCTGGCTGGGCTTGGCCGTGACCGGCATGATCGCCAGCGGCGTAAGCAACAGTGCCAGTGGTTAAAACGGTGCTGATAAGCAATGCGTGAATGAGTTTCATGATATTACCTTTATTTTACGTTGGATTCTAAAAGTTTAAGCGCACCTTCCGCCTTCTTAAATTCGGCTTTGGTTTTCTCTGCATCTTTGGCATCAGCAGCACTGTGAACCTTGCCCAGTTGAGTGCTGAGTTGCTTAAGCGAAGCCTCAAGGCGGGTTTTCTTATCGCCTTCCAATGCGGATTTTTCTTTCAGCGCATTGATGCTGGCTTCAATCTTTTCAATTTCATCGTGCATGGCATCGTGCTTGTTTTCGCTGATCTGCGTGCTGATGGTTTTCATGCCAGCCTGAATCTCTGCTAACGCGCTCTGTGCATCCGTTGTGGTAGCAGCGGCTTTTGAATCAGCGGCAGGGGCTTCGGTATGATGTCCTTCGTGTTTTTCATCGCCATGTGCCAGTGCCGGTTGCTGAAAGCCAGCGAAGGCTAGTATCGCGGTGGTAAGCAGTAGTTTTTTCATATCATTCTCCTTGGGTTAATGAGTAATTGCCGCTGGCAGTAATGCTGCGACAGGTTTTTTGCCGAATTTCCAGAACACCAACGGGCGCACGGTAAGGTCAAGCAGCGTACTGGAAAACAATCCGCAGAAAATCACCACTGCGACAGGGTGCAAGATTTCGCGTCCCGGCTCGTCGGCAGCGATAATCAGCGGAATCAGGGCGAGTGAAGCAGTCAGCGCGGTCATCAAGACAGGGATAATCCGCTCGGATGTGCCGCGATAAATCATGGCAAGGTCAAAGTGTTCGCCCTCATGTTCCATCAAATGCAGATAATGCGCGATCATCATGATGCCGTTACGGGCAGCAATACCGGTGAGCGTAACAAAGCCCACCATCGTCGCAATCGAGAATACGCCGCCGGATAGCCACACGCCGATCACCGCGCCGATAAAGGCCAGTGGAATGGATATCATCACCTGTAGCGCAAGGTTCGCGCTCTTGAAATGCACGAACAGCACCATGAACATGCCAGCCAGCGAGAACAGACTTAATACAGCAATCAGGCGCGAGGCGGTGGCTTGGCTCTCAAATTGCCCGCCGTAAGTGATGTAATAGCCCTGTGGCAAATGCACTTTGCTATCAATCGTCGCCTGTACCTTTTTCACCACGCCCACCAGATCGCGCTCGGCTACGTTCGCCTGAATCACGATGCGACGCTGGGCGTTTTCGCGGTTAATGATGTTTGGCCCTTTGGCATCCTGCACCGTGGCAATGGCTTGCAGGGGAACGACATTACCATCTTTGGTATCCACGAGAATTTGCTTGATCGCTTCAATATCGCTCCGCGCCGCATCGGACAGGCGCATGACGATATCGTAGGTGCGCTGGCCATCCAGCACTTGCCCCACAGCTTTGCCTTGCATGGCAAGCTCGGCATATTCCGCCGCTTCGCCCGAAAGAAGGCCGTAAGTAGCCGCTTTTTCACGATCAAACAACACATGCACCTGCGGGATAAGCACCTGCTTTTCGACAGACAGATCCACCACGCCTTCCACTTCACTCATGGCTACACGGATTTCCTCAGCTTTAGCACGAAGCACGTCCAGATCACTACCAAACAACTTGATAGCAATTTGCGCCCGCACACCGCTCATCATGTGGTCAATGCGGTGTGAAATAGGCTGGCCGATATTGATGGCGATGCCGGGAATTTCATCCAAACGGGTACGAATATCCGCCAGAATGACTGCGCGGGAACGCTTCGATTCTTTCAACTCCACCTCAATCTCACTGGAATGCACGCCTTCCGCGTGGTCATCGCGTTCAGCGCGGCCTGTGCGCCTTCCAGTTTCGGTAGCTTCTGGCACTTGGCGAATCAGGTTTTCCGCAATCGTACCGATACGGTTGGACTCGGCAAGGCTGGTTCCGGGCGGGGTCAGGATGTTAATCGTTACCGAGCCTTCATTGAACTGCGGCAGGAATTCTTTGCCAAAAAACGGCACCATCGCCAGCACCGCGAAAGTCAGAACTGCAACCCCTGTCAGTACGACTTTGCTGTTTGGAAAAGCAAAGTTAAGCACGCGGGTTTGAATGCCTTTGATTTTGCGTAGCAGCCAGCCGTCATGCTCTGCACTCATGCGCTTCATGTTTGGCAATAGGTAAGAACAAAGGGCTGGGGTCAGCGTGAGCGATACGAACAGCGAGGCAATGATGGAGGTAATGTAAGCAATGCCCAATGGCAGGAAGATTTTACCTTCAATGCCACCCATCGCAAAGAGCGGAATAAACACCAGTACCACGATGATGGTGGCAAATACGATAGAGTTCCGCACCTCGCTGGATGCCTCGTAAATTACTTGTAATGGATTTCGTGGCTTTTCCGCATGGCGGTTTTCACGCAAGCGGCGAAAGACGTTTTCTACATCCACAATCGCATCATCCACCAACTCACCAATCGCTACGGCCAAGCCGCCTAGTGTCATGGTGTTGATACTCATGCCGAACATTTTGAATACAATCGCTGTTAGCACGAATGAAAGGGGTATGGCGGTGAGCGTGATAAACGTGGTGCGGAAGTTAAGTAGAAACAGGAACAGCACGATGGCAACCAGTATCGCCCCATCACGCAAGGCTTCTTCGACGTTCTTGATAGCGCGTTCGATAAAACTGCCTTGCTTGAAAATATCACCGTTGATTTTGACACCTTCGGGCAGATTCTTCTGAATGCTGGCAAGCTCGGCCTCAATCGCCCTGGTGAGTTTGATGGTATCCGCTCCTGGCTGTTTCTGAACCGAGAGAATCACCGCAGGATTACCATTGACGCTGGCATCCCCGCGTTTGGCCAGAGGGCCACCGAGCTTAATATCCGCCACTTGATCAAGCGTCAGCGGTGTAGGACTGCCACTATCTTTTGGCAGCGGCGATTTTGCCAGATCATCGAGCGTTTTTACTCTGGCGATATTACGGATTAAACCTTCCTGATAATCGGAAAGCAAAAAGCCGCCCGTGGCGTTGATATTGGAACCAGCGATAGTGGATTCCACATCATGCAGGGTTACGCCGTAATTCTTTAGTTTCAGCGGATCAACCAACACCTGATATTGTTTCAGATCACCGCCAATCACTGACACTTGTGAAATGCCGGAAATGGAAAGCAAACGATTGCGGATGTCCCATTCCGCGATGGTGCGTAAATCCATATTGTTGATTTCAGGGTTTTCAGAGGTCAACCCAACCAGCATGATTTCCCCCATGATGGAAGAAATCGGCCCCATCACAGGGCGGGCATCCTGCGGCAGTGTTTCCTGCGCCTGTTGCAGTTTTTCTGCAACAATCTGGCGGGCGGTGTAAATATCCGTATCCCAGCCGAATTCTACCCACACAATCGAAAGCCCGATGGCTGAAGCGGAGCGCACGCGCTCAACACCCGTTGAGCCGTTCACCGCTGTTTCAATCGGCCATGTCACCAGTGCTTCCACTTCCTCCGGCGCAAGCCCTTCGGCTTCGGTGAAGATAGTCACGGTGGGACGGTTCAGATCGGGAAAAACATCGACTGGCAGTTTACTGATTACGAACACGCCGTACACCAGCAACATGGCGGAAGCGGCAACTACCAGCAGTCTGTTTTTGAGTGAGAATTGGATAATCGCGTTGAGCATGGCTTATTCCTTAATGTTCGTGTCCGTGGCCATCATCTGCTTTCTCGCCTTCTTTTTTAGGTTCGGCTGATTTAGCAAATTGCAGCTGATAATTTCCCACCGTCACCACTTCTTCATCAGGGAACACGCCTTCCAGCACCTCGCGGTCATTACCGAATTTTGCACCGAGCTTCACGCTGCGGCGTTCAAAATCATTTCCACTTCGCACGAATATAAATTGTTCGCCGCTATCGCCTAAAATCGATTTCACTGGCACGGTTAGAATGTCAGCGGGCGTGGTGATCTCAATCGACAGCACCACCTGCATATTCGCCAGTAGCTTGCGGTCAGGATTATTCACCAGCGCATAGATGTTAAAGGTGCGGCTTCCGCGATCATACGCACCGTCCATGCGCTGCACTTTTCCAAGCAAGGAGTCGCTTCCGAGCAAGCTGCTAGATACACGCACATTTTGCCCCACCTGAATTTTAGTGACATCCGGCGTTTCATACATCACGCCGCGCACCAGCACTTCACTGGATTCGCCCACTTCCATCAAGGCCGCTTCCGGCGTAACGGATTGACCCAGCACCACGTTTTGCTTGGTGACATAACCTGTGATCGGGGAAGGAATCGACACGGGCGAGCTTCCTACGAAAATGGGCTGAATCGTGAGCAAGCTCTGGCCTTTATTTACTTTCTCTCCCACCTTAATGTGAATCTCCGATACACGGCCAGCGGCGCGGGAAGTCACAATGGCTTGGCGTTCCGGCAAAAATTCGACAATCCCATTCACATCCACCGATGCGGCGCGTGGTGCAATCGTCGCTTTTACTGTCTGGATACCAAGATTGTTGATTGCGGTATCGGAAAGCGTCACTGTGCTCACAACGCCAGAACCTCCCTCTGTTCCGGGGGCTTCGGCGTGATCTTCCCCTTCGTGAGCAAATGCCTGACTAAACAGGCCAAGCCCTACGATAAGAATGACTGTAGCTATCGTTTTCTTCATTTGATTTCCTCTAGTTTTCCGCCTAGTTCCAATTCCAGTGCGCCGCGTGCGTTTACTGCCTGTGCCAGCGCATCAAGGGCTTCATTTTCGCTGGTGAGTAACTTCTCACGCACTTGCCACACTTCCAGCGCATCGGCTTGGCCTTGGCGGAACATACTGCGTGTGAGTTCATAGGATGTTCGGTATCCGGGCAGGATGCTCTCAAAATAGCTATCGGCGCGGCCTTGCAGAGCCGTGGCACTTTGCTGCAATTCTCCAATCAGGTCTTTTTGCGGCAGGTTTACGAATAAATCCGCCTCAGACTTGGCTTGGCGTAATTCAGCATTGGCACGTTTGCGCTCGGCATCGTTCTGATTCCACAGCGGGATACGCAGTGCCACGCCGATACCATAGGATTTTTCATCACCATCTGGTGAGCGGGAGTAAATGAGGCGCGGCCCGATTTCCGGCAGGGCGGCATCCTGTTCGGCAACACTCAAGCGGCGTTCAGCGGCATCAATGCGGCTTTTCACTACATTACGCAGGTTGGATTGCTCTTTAGCGAAGGTCAGTAGTTTTTCTGTATCTTCCGGCACAGCCACGAAAGCCGGACGTTGCAACTCGGCCATTTGGTAGCTACGCCCCGTTAGGCGCGCCAAATCAGTCCGCACCTGCCGTAACTCTGCTTGAACCGCATTGGCATCGGCGCGAAGTTTTGCGGCATCTGAGGAAAAGAGGTGCGACGCAGCTGGGCTGGTTTGGCCTTGCCCCGCCGACGCGCTCACGAGTTTCTTCATTTTTTCCGCATCATCGGCGTAATTCTCATAGAGCTTTTTACGCTCGGAAAGCAGCCACGCTTGCGTATATAGTACCGTGGTTTCGTTGATGACTTTCAGGATTTCGTATTTTTGTTCGGTGCTGGCAACGTTAGATAATGCTTCCGCGTAGCGATAACGTGAGCCTGAGAGTTGAGATAGCTTCAAAGGCTGTGTTAATTCGATATCGGTGCCTGTGCCATTCTCACCACTGGCGCGGGTGGCATCGATATTCATTTCTGGATTATCCAGCAGCTTGGTTTCCGTTGCGGTGGCGAGCTTATCCTCATATTCGCGCTGCACACGGAACAGGCTGGTATTTTTCTGCAAGCTCTCCTTAATCACCTGATCGAGCGTGATGGATTCTGCCATTGCCTGAGCAGGCAATATCATCAGTGTCGCTATAACAAACAATCGCTTCACGCTTTTCTCCTTTTAATGACGATGACGGCCTGCGCTTATAGGCAAGCCGTCATATCATTGATTAACAGATTATTTATTAAAGTAGTCATAGTTACGCTTTGCGGTTCGCTGTTGTGGTGTAGAAGCAAAGTCGTAATCTGGATTTTTTGTGAAGGTTGCGCTGCTGGCTCCGCTCTTACCAGCGAAATACTCAGCATTGCGTTTAGCCAGACGTTGCTGCGGTGTTACAGCAAAATCATAGTCTGAGCTTTTCTGAACCGAAGCACTATTGCCGGTTTTTCCCTGCCAGTATTCTTCCTGATTATGGATGCGCTGTTGTTTTTGACCCAGCGGATATGCGTTATCATTTGCTTGTGCTGTACTTGCTGAAGCTATCAAGGCGATAAGCCCCAGCGTGTAGATGATTTTCATAAACCAACTCCTGTAAGAGTGACGAGACTTATCGAAGGATAAGTACCCACTATTACGAAGGGGAATCAGTCATCCCTCAAAAAATATCATCGCTTCTTGAAGATTTTTTCTTCCAACAGCTTACGAGCGCGGTATACGCGGGTTTCCACGGTTTTTGCCGTAACTCCCAGCAGTTCGGCGCATTCCTCCTGTGTGCGATCTTCCAGAGCAAAAAGTATTAACGCAGTCTTAAGTTTATGCGGCAGCGATTCAACGGACTGGTTGATATGCCGGACTGCCTGATTGGACTGTGCTATAACTTCGGGATCGGGCGCAGCATCAGCAAAATCAAAGCCCGAATCTTCTTCATCCAGCGAGAAGAATTTTACCAGTTTTTTCTTGCGGCCATGATCTCGACAAAGATTGAGCGCAATCTGAAAAAGCCATGTCGAGAACTTGTATTCAGGCTTGAAGCTGCTCACTGAAAAATAGAGCTTGGTAAAGGTTTCCTGCACCAGATCATACGCCACGTCTTCATCGCCAACATAGCGGCGTATAAACGCAAAAAGGCGGTGCTTATACCGCGCCATCAGCTCATTGAGTGCGGGATTCTCTCCGCCCTTCAATCTCTCAATTAGTTCCTGATCTGTGCATTCCTTCATGCCACCGCGCTTTATGGGTTGTGATTGAGCGCGTCAGTCGTAAGGCTATTCAACTTCTTTCGCTGTTCTGGAGTCAGCACACTGTGCATTTCAAACAAATGCTCAAGTGTCACTTTTTGCAATTCGCCCATCGCGGCGTGGATTTTATCAACCGATTGCTTCACGCGGGCAGAGTAGTTGCCATCCTCGTTAATGGCTGTAGCCAGTTCACGGTTAGCGTGATGGATTTCTGCTTCCAATGCTTTTTTGCGTTCTGCAAATTTGGCTTCTATAGGCTCTAGTTTTACGTCCTGTTCTTCGGTGATATTTAGTTGTTCATGCAACCATTGATGCGGATCATGCTTTATTTCACCATACCCCATAAAAGAATTTCCTACCATCCAGCACGCACCGAAGGCTAAGGCAGCGACGATAATGCTGAGGCGTAGATCACGGTAAAATCGTTTCATAAACGCTCATAATTAGGGGTGATAGAAGCCAAGGCAATCACCTTCGGCTTGAAAACTTTGAAGTTCAGCATTTCCGCCGCATCTGGTGCAGGGGATTGCAATGTGCCAAGGCCAATGACGACGCCGAAAACGGCAGCCGCCATCACGGGTGCAAAGCGGTGCTGTCTAGGGAAAAGAGATGCCACAAGTCCCTCAAGGAAGCCTACCGGCTGCTCAGATTTTTCCGCTACAATCCGCGCCCAAACATCACTTTCCAGATGTTTCAGTCGGTCACTGGCTGGCTCTGATTTTCTTAAGTAAGCCAATACATTATCAATTTTCTTGGTCATAAATACCTCGCTCTTATCTATACCCTAATACGAACGAGTTATCCATATCCCTTATAAATGCGATCCACTACGCCAGTCATGAGCGTTTTCATCTCGCTTTGATTGATACGCGATACCTCGTTCCACGGAATCTCTGTGCCATTGGCATCAATCACCCGCACATCCGAATAGTCCCCTGTTTTGCTAACGGGCACCGTACCGCTATGGAGCTTTTCAAGATACCCGCGACGAACGCAAGCAGCCGCCATCATTTGTGCAAACTTTTTCTGGGATGTATCTGCCATCATTGCCTCGCTATGCAGTCATTATCTGGGCAATGGTTACATTGCATGAATAGGCATTACCAATGAGATATTGGAATAGGGAACTGTCGTCACCAGCCTGCCATCTTCCTTCTTTAGATTCACCAAACCATAACCTTCCATTGTTTTAAGGGTACGAGAAAGATTGGACTTCTTGCGCCCTGTCTTCTCGGCAAGCTCTGTGAGCGAAAGTGACTCCGTTTCTGCAATCACTTCAAGCAATGCACGGTTCTTCTCCGACAATACTTTGGCAACGCTTTCAATGCTAAGGAACCAAACCTTCGGCTCATCCTTGCCAGGCTTTATCTTGCCTTTAGCAATGCCGATGGTGCGTGCCTTCATCTCTTCATAATTGGCGATGCCAATGCGCAATGTCTTTTTCATAGTACACCTCTCTCTTTTAATACTTTGTCGACGGTCTCCCAGAAATCTTCCAGCAACGTAGCCGCATCCTTGTAGGCGTAGGGCTTAATGGTCTTGAAGCGGTGCTTATGATCGCGCCGGGCGTCCTTCGTGCCCTTGACCTTATGCGCATTGTCGAACCCGACCAACCGTTCGCCGGATGCCGCATGCAAGGTTAACGAGTAGTTCAGTCCATGCGGGCGTTCCGCGCTCACTGGCACTTGTCGCACCTCAAACTTCACCCAATGGCCGCCCTTATCGTCGACCACCAGTATCTGGCCGTGCAGATCGAGCAGATTATCCAGACTGTGATCCCGTTTCGCCAACCATACCCTCATTAACAGATAGTCACCATGTTATCACTTAATGATAACTCTGGCAAGTGCCACACGCGCCCGGCTCTATAACCCGCTTTGGCTATTTTACGGGATGATACGTCATGCAAGAGCATAATGATTGGTTCTGCCGGTTTTGATGCAAACAATCAGCTTGGCTTCCAGTAGGCCTTTGATATCGCGCCGCGCCGTTTTGCTGTGTACGTGCCATGTGGTTGTAATGCCCGACGCAACCATTGGGTCGCCTTGCTGTAGGTGCCCCAGGAACCATAGCTGACGCTGGTTCAGTTGGACAGCAATCTGCGCATCAGCGCCTGCCCGATATATTCTACACGAAGCTTGTACCGACACCGGTGCGCGCGCCGCGCGTGGTGATGCTTAAATTTAAAGCTATAGGTTGGCGTGCTGCATCCTTTCCTAGATCGAAACGATAAAACTTAATTTTGCGCTCTATATCACGGCTTCTAGGCATTTTTTATACCCCCATTTTGGGTTAGGCTTTAGTAGTTGATTTTTTTATAGACGCGGCAGTAGCGGCAATCCTAACTCCTTCAAGAATTCATTATGTTTATTGAAGGCCACGCTGATTTTCTTTTCCAGATCCACCAGCGTTTCATGCACTTCATCCAATTTGATTTCCTCTTCGGGCTCGGCCGTGCTGATATAGCGTGAGATATTCAGGTTATATTCGTGTTCATCGCGAATCTTCTCGATAGGAACACGCTTGGAATAGCGATCCTCTTCCGTTCGGAATTGGTAAGTCTTAATGATCTTATCAATGTGATGTGAAAGCAGCTGATTTTGCCGTTTGCCTTTATCAAAATGCTCGCTGGCATTGATGAAAAGCACATCATCCGGTTTTTTGCACTTCTTCAGTACCAAAATGCAGACGGGGATACCGGTGGAGTAGAAGAGATTAGCAGGCAGGCCAATCACGGTGTCGATATGGCCGTCATCCAGAAGCTTCTTGCGGATGCGCTCTTCTGCGCCACCACGGAAAAGGACGCCATGCGGGAGAATGATTGCCATCGTGCCTTCATGCTTCAGATAGTGGAAGCCATGCAGCAGGAAGGCAAAATCAGCTGCTGATTTTGGCGCTAGGCCATAGCTCTTGAAACGCACATCATCCGCTTTCTCCTCTTTGGGTTCCCAGCGGTAGCTAAATGGCGGGTTTGCGACTATCGCATCAAAGGCAGGCTTCTTTGCCGGATTCTGCTCGCGAAGCGTATCCCAATCGTTTTCCAGCGTATCCCCATGGAAGATCTCGAACTCTGAATCTTTCACTCCATGCAGCAGCATGTTCATGCGTGCAAGGTTGTAGGTGGTGATATTTTTTTCTTGTCCATAAATTTTGCCAATAGTGCCACCCTCCATCTTCATCTGGTTACGCACGTTTAGCAGCAATGATCCCGATCCGCAGGCAAAGTCGAAAACACTATCCAGATGTTTCTTTTTACCAAGTGTAGGGTCTTGGCTATCCAGCGTTACAATGGCGGAAAGAATATCCGAAATGCGTTGTGGAGTGTAAAACTCGCCTGCCTTCTTGCCCGAACCTGCCGCAAACTGGCCGATGAGATATTCATACGCATCGCCCAGCGTGTCCTGATCCGTCGAGAAACGTGAAAGACCTTCCGCAATTTTTGTGATCACTGCGCAGAGCTTAGCGTTGCGGTCTTTGTAGGTTTTTCCGAGTTTCTCAGATGCCAGATTGATCTCAGAGAACAACCCCTGAAAGGTGCTATCGAAGGATTCGGTTTCAATGAATTTGAAGCCTTCTTGCAGGGTATTAAGCAATTCATCATCCTGCCTGCGTGCCATATCCGCGATGTTGCCCCACAGGTGATCAGGCTTGATCACATAATGCACGCGGCGGCGCAGCAGATCTTCAAATGCTTTCACATCGTTGGGGTTTTCCTCGTACCAGCGTTGCAGCGGTGTGGTATGGCCATTAGCTTTCGGATATTCCTTGCCCAGTTCTTTCTTCGCTGCCGCTTCGTAGTTATCCGAGAGATAGCGCAGGAACAGGAAGGAAAGCATGTAATCACGGAAATCATCCGCGTTCATTGCGCCGCGCAGCTGATCTGCGATTGCCCAGAGGATTTTCCCCAATTCTTTTTGTTGTTCTTCGGTCATGCCGCTGCCTCCTGTTGAGTATCTGCCAGCTCTGGAAATACCTCTGTGTTGAATTTGTAGTTCTGCATGAAATCGCGCAGAATCTTTCTGAATATATCCTTGTTTTCCTGAAGCATTTCTTGTGGCTCATAATGTGAGTAATTGCCATGATTCAGTATATTGATTAACCGCGTGTGCAGCACGCCCTCTGAGTCATCTTCCGCTTTCTGGATGCAGTGAGCAAACCCCTTGTAGCCATGGAAACTGGCTGTTTTTTCGAGAATTATGCGAAGCATACTAAAATGATAGGTGTAGAGATTGCCAGATTGGGCTGCTTTGTGAAGCTCTGCAAGCATAGCGACATGGTAGAAAAACGGCGTGTCGCCGGTATCTTTCAAACTGTAGGTATCAGTTGTTTTGCTTCTGCTGAGAAAATGATGCTTCACACCCTTAACGCGGTGGAACTCGTTGCACAGCACGTTGAAGAACAGGGCATGATGTGAAGATATAATGGCCTTAAGAGGACTTTTATTGTCTTTCAGTAACTGTGCCAGATGATGTGCTACAGACACTGCATTATTTTCATCCAGTGAGGAAATGGGATCATCAATATAAACGTATTTCACCCATGAATAAGCCTCGATTCCCTTATCCATTGCCAATTCAACAATGGCTAAGAAGAAACACCAGATGAAAAGGTTCTCTTCGCCGCGAGAAACCTTGATATTTTCTGATAATTTAGTGCTTTCCCCATCCGGCATCTCACGCGAGAAGCGGACTTCCGTCATCATATTTTTCTTAAGAAAATCATCAAACTTATACTTTATTGTGAAATCATAATCAGCATATCGGTTCAAGATTCGACGAATGCGCGTTTCCATCTCCAGATCTTCAAGCCCAGAAAAGAACTGGGACTTATTATTGATTTTTAGAAAGCGATCGCTGTCTCCGTCCAGATCATTATCCCAGCTAAAAAGATCTTCAGTGAAGGCGTTAAAATAGAGGGTGTCACCAGCCAATTTAACCAATTCAATGGTATCTCCTGATGCGCTTTCTACTGGAAACTCATCAGCTATCGGAGGCTTGGGATCGGGGAGAAGCGCATACTCATCTGCTCGCATGGTTTTCTTTTCAATATCCTTGAAGGCCATTGAAAGACGCGTTTTGCCGGTGCCGTTATAGGCAAAGAGAAGCAGATATTTTTTGCTCTCCAATTCCTGACGCAAATGCACGGCCAAAGCCTCTACAGTCGCAAAATTACTCATCCTGCACCTCGCTAACGGTGGGGAAAAGTTGCTGCATCAGTCCCTTTTTGTGGTTGCGAAGCGATTCAATTTTCTGGGTTTGAGCTGTTACCAAATCTTCAATCGATGCTAATAAATCAGCAATTTTTCTTTGTTCTGGCAAGGAAGGCAGCAACGTTTTCCAGCTTGAAAGAGTTTTGAAGTAAAGCCTTGTTCGGGTTCCTCCTTTTTTTTGCTCGAGAGCAAAGCGCTTGAAGTCTTGGCTATAATTTAATTTATAAAGCAAAAATTCAGCATCCAGATCAGTTGTTTTGAACACTGGATATTCTTTGCTTACCGCGATTCTTGATCCTGTTTTGTTAATGTTGAATTTGAAAGTGCCATCATCACTCATGTGACGGTAAACAAAAAAGCCTTCTGGCACCACGCCATACTGTCCCTCGTTGATTACCTCTCGATCATCGTAGTAATCTTTTTGCAGTTTCAAGCCGGTTCGTGTCGAGCTATAGATAGGCAGCTCTGTACTTGCAGGAACTCTTTCAGAGTAGTCTTCAAGATACGGCATTAGATTTTTTAATTTCCAAGAATCCTTAAATTCTAAGAATCTCAGCCTAGGAATTGTTTTTCCTTCATCTGGAAAGATTTCTTTTATCAGCCCTAATTTGTACTGTTGAAGTGCTTCCAGCTTCGCGTCCTCTGCCTCAATCAATTTATCCAGCGATGATAGGCAATCAGTAATCTTTTGCTGTTCCTCTGGAAGCGGATGCGGAAGCGGCAACCCCATAAACTGATCATTTGTAATACTAACACGATCAAATCTTGCTCCAGTGTTTGAAGCTTCTTTGATATAGCCATACCAATTATCCGATTTGAAATAATGATCATAAAAATCGTTATTGGGATTCTTGAATCTGAACACAGTGTAAAGGGGCGACATTATGCCCTTTCCGATCTTATTTTTTGAGATCGGACCTACCGGCGCAACAGTAGAAATTCTGGGGTTGTAAACGTAATCACCTTGCTCAATAACAAAGTAATTCTCAAGATTACTCTTATTCGCGATGTCCTTGTCAAAATAGTCCCGCTGATCAACCACACCGCTAACAGCAGAGTTAGTAAATACGCGCTCTATATTGTTGTTCTTATTTCTGTCATTAACGCGGTTAGCCAGTTCGCTAAGGCTTTTTACTTCCCACTTGGAAGCACTACGGAATTCTGGAAAGCGCAGCTTGGGCTCGATGCCTTTCTGTATTTTGGTTTTACTGCTCATAAGCATTTAGCCCTGAAATGGTGCGCCCGTGGGCAAGTTTATGCAGTAATGGCGCAAGGTCTTCCACCAGTGCCAGTTCCTTCTGCGTGCGTGCCTTCCAACCCAGATCAAGCGGTGCCAGCAATTCGCTTAACGCTTCACTATCAAAGATCATGCGGCGGAGAATGCCATCCACAAAGGCTTGCAGGTTAGCTGGTTGCAGGCCGTGCTTTTCGGCAATTGCGGCCAGCGCCTTGGCGTTCTTTGCTTCTTTGAAGCTGGCGTAACCGTCGCGGATTTCCTTCTCGCTCAGGCCTTCGCCTTCCTTGAGGGTGTAGATATAGGCGGCAATATCGTCGCGCTCGCCCATAAACTTGGCATCGGAAGCGATGAGGCCGATCAGTTGGTCGCGACTCATGCTGCGCTTGCTTGGTTTTTGGTTCGAGTATTTGGCAATCAGCGCCATGATGTAGTCATAATCAATCACGGCAGAGGCAAAGAGCACGAATTCAAAATCCAGCTGCTCCACTTCGGGAGTGATATTATCGCCGCCCTTATCCTGCTGGGCTTTCAAGCGCTGCGCGGTTTCGATATATACGCCCTTGAAGCCTTGCAGCTGCTCTTTGGCGATCACCTGCTCAATAGTTTGCTTCTGCTCTTCGTTTAGGTCGGTGTATTGATCCAGCTGGGTTTTGAGGCGCTGGACATCCTTAAACAGGTTGATGAACTGGCTGCGTGCGGCATCGCCTTTCAGGTTCGGCACTTCTTCTGGTTTGTTCTCCAGTCCTTGCGATTTCATGAAGTCGCCCAGTTTTTTCACTGCGCCATCGAGCTTCTCAATCACCACCGGCGCTTTATCCACCAGCCAGATTTCTTTCGCCTGTTCGGAGCTTGCGCCAGAGAACCTTGCAATAGCAATGTTGACCTGTTCTTCTAGGTCTCTGAACACCAGAATATTCCCATATGGTTTAGTGTCGTTAAGCACGCGGTTGGTGCGCGAGAAGGCCTGAATAAGCCCGTGATACTTGAGGTTTTTGTCCACATACAGGGTGTTGAGGTATTTGGAATCAAAGCCGGTGAGCAGCATATCCACTACGATCACAATGTCGATCTTCTGCGCGTGGTGTAGGTCTTGGTTCGGGTATTGCTGATCCTTAATGCGCTTCTGCACATCCTGATAGTATAGATCAAACTCGCCAATGCTGTGATTGGTTTTGTAGCGGGTGTTATAATCCGCAATGATGCTTTTCAGAGCGGCTTTCTTTTCATCCGGCGCGACGGAGTTATCCAGCTTCTCCTGTGGCAAATCTTCCTGAATCTGTTTTACGTCAGGGTTGCCTTCGGCAGGCGGAGAGAACACGCAGGCGATGTTCAGTGGTTGGAAGTCTTGGCTTGCCGCGCTTCGTTCGGCCTGCATTGATTTGAATAGGTTGTGGTATTCAATCGCGTCATTGATGGATGCGGTGGCAAGAACGGCGTTGAACCTCCGCCCATTGGTGGCGGCATCGTGTTTTTCAAGAATGGCTTCCACAATGGCTTTCTTGGCCAATAACTCGCCCGGTTTGGGTTTGCTTTTGCCTTCGGGCTTGTAATAATCAACATGGAAGCGCAGGACGTTGCGATCCTCGATTGCGTGCGTGATAGTATAGTTATGCAGTTCGGTTTGGAAAATATCTGCCGTGGTTTTGTAAGAAGCTTCTTCGCCTTCAATCTGCTTATAAGTGGCGTTCTCATCAAAGATTGGGGTTCCGGTGAAGCCAAACAGCTGCGCTTTCGGGAAGAATTCCTTAATAGCTTTGTGGTTTTCGCCAAATTGCGAGCGGTGGCACTCATCAAATATAAACGCGACGTGCTTACTGCGAAGCGGTTTAAGGCGCTCTTTGTAGTTGCGCTTATTGGTTCCATCCAATGCCAGCCCTAGCTTTTGGATAGTGGTGACAATCACCTTATCGGCATAATCATCCGATAGTAGGCGCTGCACGAGCGTTTCGGTGTTGGTGTTTTCTTCAACGCAGCCTTCTTGGAAGCGATTGAACTCTTCACGGGTTTGCCGGTCGAGGTCTTTTCGATCCACCACGAACAGGCATTTTTCAAGGTCGGGGTTGTCTTTGAGCAATGTAGAAGCCTTGAAGGACGTCAGGGTTTTACCGCTGCCGGTGGTGTGCCAAATATAGCCGTTGCCGGTGCCTTGGTGGATACATTCCACAATCGCCTTAACTGCATAAATTTGGTAAGGACGCATCATCAGGAGCTTTTGCTCGCTGGCCACCAGCACCATGTAGCGGCTGATCATCTGTCCAAGCGTGCATTTGGCGAGGAACTTCTCGGCAAAGCTATCAAGCTGCGTGATCTTTTTGTTGTCTTCACTGGCAAACTGATAGAGCGGCAGGAAGCGTTCATCTGCATCAAAGCTGAAGTGGCGGGTGTTATTGTTAGCGAAATACCAGCTTTCCGTGCGGTTGCTGACGACAAATATCTGGAGGAAGCACATCAGCGTTTTCCCATAGCCATTGCCGGGATCGTTCTTGTAATCGACGATCTGCTGCATAGCGCGGCGCGGAGTTATCTGTAGAGTTTTCAATTCCACCTGCACAACCGGCACACCGTTAATCAGCAGAATCACATCATAGCGATGGTGGCTGTTATCGGTGTTGATCCGAAGCTGGTTGATCACTTCAAACGTATTTTTGCACCAGTCCTTAATGTTCACCAGCGTGAAGTTCAGGGGCGTTCCATCATCGCGCTCAAAGCTATTGCGCTCTCTGAGTGTGCGAGCAGCGGCATACACATCCGGCGTTACAATGATTTCCAGAAGGCGGGAGAATTCGTTATCCGTCAGCTTTACCTTATTGAGTTCCTCAAATTTTTCGCGGAAGTTTCTTTCCAACGCGGCGCGGTCGCGAATGTCTTCGCGGTATGAGTATTTGAGATCCTTCAGTTTGCTGATCAGATCCAGTTCTATTTGCTGCTCTTTCATGAACGATCTGCCCCTTGCTTTTCTTGTTTCTTAATCCACTTTTCAATCTCACTGCGACGAAATCGCCATGATCCACCGACTTTGAAGCCGGGGATATCACCACGCGCGACGAGCGCATAAGCAGTCTTTTCTTTAATCTTTAGATATTCAGCGATTTCCCGAATTGTAAGAATCGTATCGCCCATGATTTCCCCGGTGCAGATTTGAGTGGAAAATACAGGAAAATTTGCTTGGGGCAACGACATAGAATTATTCTCTACCGATTTTCTATCGTTGCTTCGCGGCTGCCGTTCACGTTACGAATTTCTTGCTTTCCTCCATACCCTTTCTCGATGCGATGGGTGATGCGGCCAGAGCCATCTTTGATGTATTGGCGGTCGCCGATACCCGGCTCAATAGTGCCCGTGCGGCGGCCATTGGAATCGCGCAGAATCATGCGATCACCAATGCCTTTTTCAATCGTCCCGATGCGCTTGCCGCTGGCGTCGCGGCAGATCAGCCGATCGCCGTAGGATTTTTCGATAGTTTCGATGCGCTTGCCAGAATTATCGCGCACGACATAACGGTCCGCAGCGATTGATGGTAAGCTGAGCAATGCGAATGTAGCAGCTAGAGTAATAAATCTGACGGCCATATAAACATCCTTTTTTAGGATGATGCTCGAATTTACGTTGGATTCAAGCGAAAGACGCTATAGCAGCGATTTCAGGATTTTGTTTGGGTTGGCCTTAAGCAGGCGGGTAATCTTCAGGAATTCGATCACATCGAGACGTCGTTCACCTAGCTCGTATTTTGCCACGAACGACTGCGGCTTATCCAATTCTTGGGCCAATTGCTGCTGTGTCAGCCCAGCAGCCTCGCGCGCAGCGCGCAATGCGGCGCTGAGTTTGGCGGCTTCTTTGGAATGAATGGTTTTCTTCACGGGTGCTGCACAAAGGATTGGATATGTTGTGCAACCAGAGCTAATCCTGCTTTCGGATTATCCCAAAAGAGTATGTTTATATGACCCGGACCCCTAAAGTGACCGCCAAAACAGCCCGCTACATCAAACTTGGAGGCGGGGGAGGGTGGGAAGCGCAATGCCTCAAAGAAGGTACCCTAAGGCTCGGTTATTACGAAGTGCCCCATGCGTTGGGCCTCGCGCGTGACAAAGAGGCCATTAAGCAGATTTATAAGGATACGGCAGGCTCGACTGGTTCTGCCTCCGACCATGCACGCCAGGTGGCGGATTTCTATGACCCGTCACCCGATGTGCTCTGGATCACCTTTGCAGACGGGCATCTCTGGTGGGCCAAGGCAACGCCAGAGGTAACATATTACGGTAATGACCCGGCTCTCTATCCAGAGGGCAGCCGTGTCCGTAAAACGGTGGATGGGTGGCATAAGGCAAGCCTCGGTGGCAAGGCACTGCGCATTCTGGATCTGCATGGTGAGCTAACTAAGACCGGAGCCTATCGCGGCACCATCTGTGATCTGAAGCCGCATATGCGCGATTACGTGCTACGCAAAATTAATGACGAATCACTGCCCGAGCTGGTCGAAGCGCAGGAAGCTATGGCGAACTTGCTGCACGCCGTGCAGCGCATGATTACCATGCTGCATTGGCGGGATTTTGAGCTGCTGGTAGAGCTGATCTTCAGCCATAGCGGCTGGCAGCGTGTCAGCGTGGTGGGGGATGGGCTCAAGACCACCGATATCGAACTGCTGCTACCGGTAACGGGTGAGCGCGCCATGGTGCAGGTCAAATCCCAGACCTCGCAGGCACAGCTGGATGATTACATTGCGGCGTTCGCCCGGTGGGACATGCAGCGGTTGTTCTACGTGTACCATACCCTTAATGATGCCCTAGCGCTCGATGCGGAAGACCCGCGCGTGACTCTCATCGGCCCCGAAAAACTCTGCACCATGGTGCTGCGTGCAGGGCTGGTCGAGTGGCTCATGGGCAAGGTGGGGTAGCGCGAAAAGCCAAGTGCTGCTGCGGCTGTCGTGAATATTTGCTTGCAATCTTTACGGCGATTTGTTATGTAATAGTTACGAATCCCGATGTGAGGGGTTAGTGTCGCAGCATGGCTGCGTAAGGTACGCCGACGCATTAACTCTAACACATTCAGTGGCCCATGGGGGCTGGGGCGTAGGGACCTGACATGGATCAGGGCGGCATGGCCGAAGTACCTGCGGTTTTTCTCAAGAGAAGTTCAGCTTAACTGTGATGCCATGGTGGCATCCGGCTGTGCTTTTCGCGGTTTAACCTTAAGGAGGTACCCATGGCCGCGACTACCATTACTGCGCCTGAAATCAGGCTTCTACCCATCGCTAAACTCAACGCCTATGCAAATAACGCGAAGCTGCACCCGGAAAAGCAGGTGAAGCAAATCGCAAATAGCATGCGTGAGTTCGGTTTCATCAACCCCATCATCATTGATAAAGACCAGGTCATTGTCGCCGGTCATGGCCGATTTCAGGCCGCCAAGTTGCTTGGCCTTGCCGAAGTGCCGACGATCGTGGTGGATCACCTCACTGACGCACAAGTGCGGGCTTATCGCCTGGCTGACAACCAGATCGCTCTCAACAGTGGATACGATAACGACCTGCTGAAAATCGAGCTGGGCACGCTTGGAGAGATGGATCTTGGCTTCGATCTCGAAATCACGGGCTTCGAAACCGCCGAGATCGATCTGCTGCTGGATGGCCCTGCTGAGCCGAAGCCCAACCCGGCCGATGCTGTGCCTGATGTTGCGCCGGTGGCCGTTACGCAGCCGGGCGACATCTGGCAGCTAGGCGCGCACCGACTGATCTGCGGGGATTCCACCAAGCCAGAGACCTTCGCCGCACTGATGCAGGGTGAGAAGGCGCAGGCGATCACCACCGATCCGCCCTTTAATATCCAGGTTGATGGAATATGTGGCCTCGGCAAGATCAAGCACCGCGAGTTTTTGATGGGTAGCGGTGAAATGACCGATCCCGAGTTCGATGCCTTCCTTGAAGCGTTTATGGCAAACTGCGTCGCTCATAGCGTCGATGGTTCGCTACACTACGTGTTCATCGATTGGCGGCACGTGTACAATGTCATCGGTGCCGGCCGCAAACACTACAGCGAGCTCAAAAACATCTGCGTGTGGGCGAAACTGAACGGTGGCATGGGGGCGATGTACCGCTCACAGCATGAAATGGTCGTGCTGTTCAAGAACGGCACTGCGCCACACATCAACACGATTCAGCTCGGCAAGTACGGCCGTTACCGCACAAATGTCTGGTCCTTCGCTGGGGTGAACAGCTTCGGCAAACAGCAAGCGGACCTGAAGATGCACCCGACAGTGAAGCCGGTGGCCATGCTGGTCGAGGCCATCAAGGATTGCACGCGGCGCAAGCAGATTGTGCTGGACCCGTTCGGTGGCTCTGGCTCGACGCTGATTGCGTGCGAGGACTCCGGCCGCCTGGCACGATGCATCGAACTCGACCCGCTCTATTGCGACGTTATCATTCGCCGCTGGCAGCAGCATAGCGGCGGTGAAGCGATGCATGTGGCATCGGGGATGACCTTTGCCCAGATTGAGGCATCGCATGCCACCCAGCCTGAAATGGAGGCCAGCGATGCATAAAAAGCCCAAGCGTAAGCCCACCGGGGATTACCCGGTGGGCTTTGCCGCCCCACCGAAGCAATATCGCTATCCCAAAGGCAAATCTGGCAACCTGCGTGGTCGTCCTCAAGATGTGAAGCTCATGTCTGCAGAGGAGCTGGAAAAGATCCTCGGCGCAAGCATACCTGTCACGCATAACGGTCGTACCATTACTATGCCGCCACAGGAGGTAGAGCTGCGTAAGCTTGTGCAGAAAGCGCTGCACGATGGCGATCTTAAATCCATCGAGCGCCTGCTCAAAAAGTTCAAGCAGTACGGCGTGCTACCGGAAGCGCCGTTACAGCAAATTGGTGGCGTAGTTACGCTCCCACGCATTGATGGGATTCCGCAGAAAATGGGGAAAATGCTGATGACCACCTACGGTGCTCCACCGTGGAGCGCTGAGGAGATTGAAGCGATTCGTCCAGCATACGAAGAAGCTGAGGCCCAATATTGGGCCATGAAGAAGGAAGCCCTTCGAGGCATCTATAAAAGTAGGCAGGGAGGTACGTATGAACAGTGACACTACACCAACTGAGCTACCCCAGCTATTCATTCCTGAGCGGCCGGCAAGTCATCCATCTCGGCGTGGGCGCCCTAAGGGTGCGAAGAACATCCGACCGATGGTTGAGCGTATTGCTTTTGAGAAGCATAAAACCAAGGACCGTCATGGCAACACAGTCCGGCTCACCACGGTACAGCTGGTGATTCATAAGCTACAGCAAGCAGCCCTTTCTGGTAACCACCGTGCCGCGGCCATTCGCGATCGCTATTTTGGCGATTTTATCGAGCCCGATCTGCATAGTACTGGATCGTCGGGTGTTGTGCTCGCACCAGCCGATGTAAATCCCGAGGAGTGGATCGCTGAGCAACAGTACAAGAATGCGCGCATGGCCCAATTGATGGAGGAAATAAAACGCGAGGAAGCAGGTAAAGAATAAGGCCCCTCAAATGCTCACATTCCTCTCGACTTCGCACGCAAAGGAAGCATTGCTGTGGGTGTGACGCAGGTAGTGTCGCACTCCCAGCCCGCAATGCGGGCTTCAGGCAGTACTAGCCCCAGCATTCCGCTGAGGCCGTAACCTGAAGGAGAATCCCATGTCGAAAGCAAAAACCAACCGCCTCTCAGCCGCCAAACCGGCAACCCCTAAGCAGGGTGCTACGAAATCCCCAGCTGCACCCGTAGAAAGCATCATCGGCAAATCCAAGCCGAAGATGGCACAGCCCACAACGCCAGCAGCCTCAAAACAACAAATTCTAATTAGCTTGCTCAAGCGGCCCAAAGGTGCGGTAATCGAGGAGCTGATGGAAGCGACGGGCTGGCAGCGTCACAGCGTGCACGGTACCATGTCTGGCGTGCTGAAGAAACGCCTCGGCCTGCCACTTATCACTGAATATGGTGATCGCGGCCGCACCTATCGCATCGCGGATGCACGGTAATGACTGGGCGAACGGAACGGAGCCTTGCTGAGCAATTGGCAAGGCTCCCCCGCCTGGACCGTCAGCAGCTCGCTGACCTCTGGCGGGAACTGTACCATATCGAGCCGCCCATCAAAATCGGGGCAGAGTTCCTACGCATGGCCTGTGCCTACCGTCTGCAGGAGCGTGAGCATGGTGGCTTGAAGCCTGCAACGCATCGTTACTTAATGAAGGTGGCAGAGAAAGCAGCAGCTGGCAAAGCGGGTATTACGCCGCCGCTGGTGATGAAACCCGGCACGCGCCTCATTCGTGAGTGGCACGGGGTCACCTATGAGGTCATCATCATCCCCGGTGGGGTGCTGCTTAATGGTGAGCAGCTAAAATCACTGACTGAAGCCGCCCACCGTATCACCGGCGCCAAATGGTCCGGCCCACGGTTCTTTGGGCTAGTAAAGGGAGGGCGCAATCGTGACAAAGCCGCTTAGATGCGCCATCTACACGCGCAAATCCTCCGAGGAAGGGCTGGAGCAGGATTTTAACTCCCTGCATGCCCAGCGCGAGGCCAGCGAAGCCTTCATCCTCAGCCAGAAGCACGAAGGCTGGCATCTCATCAAAACCGAGTACGATGATGGCGGCTATAGCGGTGGCACCATGAACCGGCCCGGCGTGCAACGGCTGATGCAGGATATCGAAGCCGGGAAGATTGATGTGGTGGTGGTCTACAAGGTAGACCGCCTGTCACGCTCGCTGCATGATTTTGCGAAGATGGTCGAGGTATTCGACCGCCATAAAGTGTCGTTCGTATCGGTTACCCAGCAATTTAATACCACTACCTCCATGGGGCGATTGACACTGAATGTGCTCCTGTCGTTCGCCCAGTTCGAGCGCGAGGTAACCGGCGAGCGCATCCGCGATAAAATCGCCGCTTCGAAGAAAAAGGGCATGTGGATGGGTGGGCACCCGCCGCTGGGGTATGACCGGGTAGAGAAGAAGCTTATGGTAAACGAGGCAGAGGCCAATGCATTACGCTGCATCTTCACGCGCTATCTGGAACTTGGCAGCGTGCGTGCATTGCGTGAGGATCTGATTACCCGCGGTATCTACAACAAGGCACGCGTACATGACGGAGAGCTATGTGAGCCTGTCCCGTTCTCACGCGGTGGGCTCTACCAGCTTCTCTCTAATCCCGTCTATTTGGGAAAGATACGCCATAAGGATGCGATTTATGATGGCGAGCATACGGCCATTATTGATCAGGAATTATGGGATGCCGTGCAGCAGCAGTTACTAGTGCACGGGCCAGAGCTTCGCAGAAAAATGCGCATCACCGGGCGCAGTCTTTTAATTGGCAAACTATTTGATGCCAGTGGTGAGCCCTTGTGCCCAAGTCATAGCCTCAAAGAGGGCAGGCGATATCGATACTACATATCCAAAAGCCTAGCCCGTGATCCACGGACCGATAAAAATCACGGTTGGCGCATCCCTGCATTCGAGATCGAGCAACGGGTCGTCCAAGCCGTGCGTAGCACGCTTGGTGATCAGGAAAAACTAGCGCTACTGCTCGAAGCCGCAAATGTGGAACCTCAGCATCTAATGACTTACCTGCATGAGGCGCAGACACTGGTAAAGCGGCTCGATATCGAGGTGGATCACTTCGACCTCATCCCGCCACTGCTGGAAAGGGTGGTGCTCAAGCCGGATTACATGCAGCTGACGCTTAAACTCGTTGCCGGCACGGCACCTGCCGCAATCATCACCGCAGATCTACCGCTGGAAATCAAGCGCCGCGGCGTCGAGATGCGTATGGTGGTTGGCGATTGCAGAGGCAAACCAGATCCCAATCTCCTTAAAGCCGTCGCGCGCGCGCGTCTGTGGTTCGATGAACTCGCCAACGGCCAAGTCACCTCCGTCGCCGATATAGTCAAACGCGAAGGGCTGGATCAGGGATATGTCAGCCGACTGCTGAAACTGGCATTCCTCCCGCCGAAGGTCGTCGACTCCATCGTCGCCGGAACCCAGCCAGCGGAGTGGACGGTGAATGGTTTGGCTAGGAAGATACTCTATTCTTAAAATCCCAGATTAACCTATCCAAGTGAAGCTCTAGCAACTCCTCACGGGACTTGTGTTTGTGTTCATCTATATCCTTATGGTGCGCCATGAGTTCTAAAAGGTGTTCTTTAGTCGTGTCCTTATACTGCGGATACCAAGCGGCAAACATTTCTCCGGGATCGTTAGTATTTCTAGAAACCTCCTGGATCGCTCCAAAGAAAGCCTCCGGATGCTTCTCGTAGTCCAACGCTTGCTGTTCGGTTAAATCTCCATAAATCATGTTTACTGACCCATCCGCGCTCTTAACTTGATAAAGCACCCTTCGTTGACCTGGGAATACCATAGCCTGAATCACAATTCCCTTAACACCTGTTCCATCAAAATCGTAGGATTCTCCTAGAAGAATGCGAGGCGGATCTCCATTGATCTCACACGGTAATTGCCCATCGAAGGTTGGTGGAATCTGCGGATACTTCCCCAGTGATTCAAACACTGCAATAGCGTCTTTGTGCTTTAACTTTTCTTTGTACATCTGAGACGGTGCTTTCATGCCAGGCTTGCTGAAATCAGGTATCCCGAGGCCATATGCCAGGATACTTCGTAAAGGCATTTCTGAGTCCGGCATATGATGGTAAGCAAAGTTGGTAACGAAGACATACGCCTTCTTGTCCTCTGGTAAATCGCGTTCTTTTTGATCAAATCTTCGAGCAAGTTTCTCTACCCAATGGGGCATATCCTCTCCTGGCCGCTCTCGTCCGTTCAAATCGATGAAGATCATTCGTTCGACACCTTGCGGGTTATCCTTTTCGAGTGCCTTATTGAGGTGGACAGTTGCTCGGGCGGTGATGTCTGTTGAGTCTGATCCCTGATCCTGACCCATCACGCCTTTAATTGAACGCATCTTGGCCTCAACAAAATACTTTTTCCCCGTTAAGGGCGATATTGCATAACACTCTGGATGAGTGATGCCACGGACTTGTTCATCCTCCATCTCCAACGCGAAGCCTGCACGAATTAAGGCGCTTAAGACAATCAGTTCATAATAAGCGCTTTGGAATCCCTTAGGATCTTTGAGGCGATGAAGCAGGTGATCGTGGAGCGCGACGTTTTGTTTTAGCAGAAAAAGGTTGTTTGCCAGTCCTAGGTAACAAGCAAAGACTCCATAGAAGGGTATTGATCGAACCGCTCCACTACCATCTAGATGCTTTGCTTGGAACTTACAGACAGCATCATACCATTGCATCAGGATATGGCGTTCCTCAAAAGGCTTCGCTAACTCAGCATTACCCCATTCACCTGTTAGAACGGTCTTCATAAAATCACTTAGGAAGTCTGCGGGAGTACGCCACTTAGCGGAATAGGTAATCGTGTTACCTACTGCAATTACCCTCTGGCCGTTCATTTCTGTTGTTATGAAAGAGCGTCCTTTGCCCTGTTGCTCTTCGATGATTCTCTCACGCGCAAAGTGACGAAGGATTGCAAGTTGTGCTTCCTGCGGAAGTTCTTCCACAGACGTTGCCTTAAGACGAATGGGCTCATTCGCAATGCTTCCACAACAGTGCTTGTATTTCTTTTTTTGCCCGCATGGGCATGCTTGATTACGTCCTATTTTCGCCATAAAAAACCGTAGCGCAAATGGAAGTAACCGTAAATAGTCCCATTTTGATTGCCGGATTCGCCTTGAGAGATAACCCGCGCCAATAGGCCCCATTTAGCTACAACAGCGATAGTCTCCAGGCATTCTGGCAATAAAAAGCCCGCCCAAGGCGCGGCTGATGGCGCGGGTGGCTAAAATCATTGCGGGCATATGGGAAAATGGTGGAGATGACAGGAATCGAACCTGCGACATTCTGCTTGCAAAGCAGACGCTCTACCAACTGAGCTACATCCCCACGACTTTATTGCTAAAGTGGAGGCGGGAATAATCCAATCATTGGATGCCGTCAAGCCCTCAGGTGAGATTTTTCAGCGTTCAGTAAAAGAGCCAGCAACCACCCGGCAACGAGCCAGAATGGCACGGCCGACCAGGAGACGAACTGGCTGGTGGTCACGCTGATCGGAAATAGCCGCAGCATGACAGTAATCAGCAGCCCGGTTGCAAGAGGGTTCTGCCACCAAAAATGACGGGTCCGCCAGGTGATTGCGAGCCAGCTACCAATGACCGCTAAAAACAGAGCAAGGCTGATTAGACCGCCTTCCACCGCCCATTCCAAGTATATATTATGCGGATGCATGGGGCAGCGTTGCACGACGATGTCTGGATGTGTGTCACCATAGCGTGCGGTGCTGCAAACCGGCTGGAACTGTTTGCCGCCGACACCCAGCAACGGATAATCCCCGCTAATTTGAACCGCAGCTTTCCACATGCGGCCATACACCGTATCGCCGAAATGCACGATGCCGTGGCTGGTCTCTCCCACCTGCCGATCGCGCAATGCAGGGGCTTGCAGCATGAGCATGCCGCCCGCCAGCATTCCCATCATACTTAGCAGCACGATGGGCAGCCTGGCCCGACGCAACAACAGGAAGCTGGCACCCCATCCCATCAGTAGCAACAGCAGCGCCATGCGCTCCCCGCTGATAAAAATAGCAACCGATGCAAGGATGGCGAGGCCAATGCCGTAGGCCCGGATTTTCCGTGATGGGGCCGCAAGCAGGACCAGCGCCACCGGAAATAAAATCCACAGCAGGGTAATGCCGACGCGTGGATTGCTGAACGGGCCCGTCATGCGAAGGGCACTATCATGGAAAACCGGCGCCCGCCCCGTGATATCGAACCCCGTAATATATTGATAGAACGTGTCTATCCCCAAGAAAATGGCTGCGGCCCCCATGCTCATCAGCAATCGTCGCTGCGTGGCGGCGTCGGGTAGCACCCAATAGCTGAGCGCCGCCGCAAAGATCGGGTAGCGTACCCACACGGCTGCGCGGCCGATTTCGCCCATACCTGGCAGGAACGCATGGCGCAGGGTATAAAAGGCCCACAGCGCCAGCAGCAGTTGTAGCCAACGGGCATGTAGCCATCCCGCATCGCGGGTGAGGGCCGTGCGCACGAGAAATAACAAAGCAATAAGGCTTGCGGCAATATCGCCTGGCGCGGGGCCGGTCAGAATCAGGATGGGGAGTAGCACGGTCAACCACTGTGCCACATGGTCCATGCCACGAAGTACGCCCGACCTACTCACCGTGTTGCCCTAAAAATCAATGCAGCGACCATTCATCTCCCAGTCCCCGTAGCGGGTGGGGTCAGGGCGCGGCTTGGCTGGAGTGGGGGATGGCTCGGGCACGGGCTGTGCCGCATCTGCCGCGTGTTTTTCGGCATGGGGTAGCGGGAGCTGAAAAATAGGCGGGCTGCGTTCCATGGATGCGATATAGGCCGGATTGCGCCCCCATGCAAGCATGCTGCTTGCAAACCGCGCGCAAGGCTGGCACCAAGCAGCCATGCACCCCAACGCCCATCGCAGCCCGCGCGCCCTCGCGCTTTCCAGCCTCGTCGCCGTGTTAGATAAGCGCCAGACGTTGGACGAGGCCATCGCTCCCCTGGCGGATGATGCACGCCTGCATGCTGAGCTGCGCGGCCTGTGCATGGCCACATTGCGCCATCTCGGCCAGATCGATGCGCTACTGAAGCCCTATCTGGAAAAACCACTCGCCCCGAAACGTGTGCATGCGCGCGCGGCTCTGCGCCTTGGCGTGGCCGATCTACGGGTGCAGGGCCATGCACCGCATGCCGTGGTGCATGATTTGGTCGAGGCAGTCAAACACAGCGCTGATCGCGCGCTTGCCGGTATGGTGAATGCCGTGCTCAAGCGCGTGGCCGCCGATGCGCCCGCCTTGCCGGATTGCCGATTCAATTTGCCCACTTCCGTTGAGGCGCGATGGAAAGCGCACTATGGCAAGGCCACCACGGATGCGATCTGCCGTGTGGCCGCGCAGCGGCCGCCACTCGATTTGCATACCAGTCAGGACTTTGCCGAAGGCATGCGGCTGGATGCGGCGATCTGGCGCATGCCAGCGCTGCATACGCCGGTTGCCAGCCTGCCGGGCTATGCTGAAGGTACCTTTTTTGTGCAGGATGTGGCGGCCAGCTACCCCGTGCGCCTGCTCGGCGCATTGCAGGGGAAAACCGTGTTGGATATCGGGGCGGCCCCCGGTGGCAAAACCGCGCAGTTGGCGCGTGCCGGCGCGCAGGTGGTGGCGCTGGATAAATCCGCGCGGCGCATGGCGCGGCTGCAGCAGAATATGGATCGGCTTGGGCTATCCGTGGAGGCCATGGTAGCCGATGCGATGGAATATATACCCCCCGCACCGTTCGATGCGGTGGTGCTGGATGCGCCCTGTTCGGCCACGGGCACCTGGCGGCGCCACCCGGAGGTGGTACACATCACGACGCTGGATGATATCACCGAGCTGGCTGCCACGCAGCGTGCCTTGCTGAGGCGCGCCTGGGGCTGGGTGAAGCCGGGGGGACAGCTGCTCTATTGCGTGTGCTCGCTGGAAGCGGAGGAGGGCGAGCAGCAGCGCGACTGGTTCGCCCAGCATTTCCCCGAAGCGACATTGCTTGAACAGCGCCGCACCACCCCCGCCGAGCTGGAAGCGCAAGGCGGCATGGATGGGTTTTTCATGTTCGTGGTGCGCAAGCCTGTTTAGCGACGAGGAATTTCAAGTGCGCGTTCGTTCTGGCGCAACGCTTCGACCAGGTGATGCGGCGGGGCCAAGAGTGCGACGGCCTCTGTGTTCGTTGTGCGCCGAAAGGCTGGCGTGGGTGCAAGCTCGGATGCGTGCATAGAGAGTACCACATTCTTTGCATCCTCCATCAGCGTGTTGATGCGTGTTATTCGAGCATCTAACATACGCTGTAATTCCGGATGGGGCTTTGCTTTTTTGTATGTCAATTCATGTCCTAGGCAGTGCATAGCGCCCTCTACATTCCATATACCCCCATCCTTGCCCGATATTCGGAAATCCTCATCGTCGTTCAGTTGATCGATCAATTCCAACCGCTGTTTCGGAAGATCTATAAAAATATTCCCCGCCGACACATCATGCCCATACCCCTCGACGCCTAGCGCATAAGTGGTTTCAAACATGGAAACGAAGGGATTGCCGCGCTTATCCTCAAATGACAGAATCAAATCGCATAAGTTGATGAGGGTACGGTATTTGTTTTCATCGCCATGAATGCCATGTTGTTCGAGCCGTTTTGATTCGGCGACGTGCCAGTCATAGAGCGAGATGCCGGATTGCCGCGGAAGGATGGTCAGTGCGGGTGCGGTATCCAGATGCAGCAATGGCTGCCCGATATGCATGCGATGGATTGCCTTATTCGGCGGGGTAAGGGCGCTCGCACTACGTACCCAGTCTTGGTTAAAATCTTTGGGTTGCCGAATGAGGTAGGGTTTAAGATCCGGCAAATCCGGGGGAAACTCAAAAACATTCGCCTCGCTGCCACTGACTAAAGGCGGCGCGCTGGTAGATTCAATAAGCATGTGGCGAATGGTGCGCATGCTATAAAATAGCAAAAAAATATGACAGGCTGATGACGATTCCTATGCATTTTCAGTATACTTAACGCCAATGCACTGCTACATCCGCTGCATGAGCCAAACCATCTATATTGCACCCTCCATCCTCTCGGCTGATTTTGCGCGGCTGGGCGAAGAAGTGCGCGCGGTGGATGCGGCGGGTGCCGATTTCATCCATGTGGACGTGATGGACGGGCATTTTGTGCCTAACCTCACCATCGGGCCGGATGTGGTGAAATCCCTGCGCCCGCACAGCGCCAAGCCGTTTGATGTGCATCTGATGGTGCAACAGCCGGATATGCTGATTCCACATTTTGCAGCCGCCGGCGCAGATTATATCACGGTGCATGCCGAATCCGGCCCGCATCTGGACCGTTCGCTGCAGATGATTAAATCGCTGGGCAAAAAGGCTGGCGCAACCATTTGCCCCGCCACCCACGAAAGCGCGCTGGCGCATGTGCTGGATACGGTCGATCTGATTTTGCTGATGACGGTGAACCCCGGCTTTGGCGGGCAGAAATTCATTGCCAGCCAGCTGCGTAAAATTGCCGCCGTGCGGCAGATGATTGCGCAATCCGGCCGCGATATTCTGCTGGAAGTCGATGGTGGCATGAATAAAGACACCGCCAAGCAGGTGGTCGCTGCCGGTGCTAATGTGCTGGTGGCAGGCAGCGCCGTGTTCACGGGCGATGCAGCGCATTATCGTACCAATATTGAGGCATTGCGTGGTTAGGCTATGTCATTGCGAGGAGGGCGAAGCCCGACGCGGCAATCCAGATGGATTGCTTCGCTGCGCTCGCAATGACCGATGAACCCAATCTTACAACGGATTCAGGCCGACCACACCACCGCCCTCGATGGTTTTTTTCGCGATTGTAGCAATCAGATCGAGCAGGTGGCCCAGCGCTGCGCTGCGGCGTTTACCAATGGCAACAAGATTATGTTCTGCGGCAATGGCGGCAGTGCGTGCGACGCCATGCATATCGCCGGCGAATTTGTCGGACGCTTTGTGGATGATCGGCGCGCGTTGCCAGCACTGGCGCTGAGTGCGGATACGGGCATTCTGACCGCTATCGCCAATGATTATGCCTACGATTATATTTTTGCCCGCCAAGTCGAGGGACTGGGCCAGCCCGGCGATGTGCTGATCGGGCTTTCCACCTCGGGCAAAAGCCCGAACGTGCTGCGTGCGTTCGAAGCGGCCCGTGCCAAATCCATCACCACCGTGCTGTTCACAGGCGAGAAGGCGCGGGGTCTACCCGCGGTGGCTGAGCATACGCTACTGGTGCCGTCGCGCATCACTGCGCATGTTCAGGAAGCGCACATGGTGGCGCTGCATGCGCTGGCCAGCCTTATCGAAGCCCAGCTTTTCCCAGCGTAAGCGGGCCTTAACTAAAAATTTAGGGTTCGGATGCTATAGTTGAAATTGGTGGCAGTACGCCGCCAAAACGATTACGATTGATCGGTCAACGGAGTGCATTGCGTATGCTTGCTGAAACAAAACTTGCCGAAATGCTCTGCACGCGGCTGTGCCATGATTTGACCGGGCCGATTGGGGCGGTGAATAATGGTGCGGAATTCCTCGATGAAGAGGGGTTCGATATGCAGAACGACGCCGTGCAACTGATCGTCAGCAGCGCGCATGAGGCGGTGAATCGGTTGATGTTCTACCGTCAGGCCTATGGCCGCCTGAACGATGCTGGCGAGGCCAGTCTCGAGGAAAAGAAAAAACTAGCGGAAGATTTCTTCTCCAGTACCAAAATCAAGCTCGACTGGCCCGATACGCACACCGATGCGTGCGGCATCAGCATCAGTCAGAAAATGGCACGGCTGATTCTCAATCTGCTGCTGATTAATGCGGCCAGCCTTATTCGTGGTGGCACCATTTCGGTGCGTATCAGCCGTACCGATATGGGCGATAAGCAAGTGCTTGTGCGCGGTGTAGGCGAGACCATTAAAAGCGATCCGGAGACCCTTGCGATTCTCAAAGGGCAGGGCGAGGAAAACCAGCTTTCTCCCAAAACAGCCCAGGCCTTCTTGGCCTTGAAGATCGCCGAAGAAGTGGGCGCCCAGCTGGCCGTCGATGTGCATGGCGACAGCTTTGACATCGTCGCCACCCAGCGTCAGGTCGTGCTCGCCAGCGCCACGGCATAGGATAATCGCCGCTTTCTACTTTCCTTTATCCGCACCTATGCCATACCATGCGCCGCATGGATGACCTGATTGGCGAGTTTATCACCGAAACCTCCGAATCGCTGGCGACGCTGGAGCAGACGCTGGCCGGTCACGCACGCCGCCCAATGGGGCGCGATGGCTGGGCGATGGCCTATCGGTTGATGCACACCATCAAAGGAACATGCGGATTTTTGCAATTGCCACGCATGGAGGCAGTGGCCAGCGCCTCGCAGGAAATGCTGGCCAGCCTGCGCGATGGCAGCATGACCCCCACCGATGGCGAGTTGCGCGCCTTGCGCGCGGCGCTCGCACAGATTCGCTACATGATGGATTATGTCGGCACGCATGGCCGCGAACCAGCAGGCGATGGCCCCCCGCCCGCTGGGGAAGTTCCCAGTGCCGAGCCGCATGCTGCCAGCCCTATGGCACCCTTGGAGGAGAAGCCCGCTGCCGTGATCGACGCCGACGATCCCTTCCTGCTGCCGCCCGTGCCGCCAGCAGCGCAGCCCGTCGTGCATTCGCCCCAGCTGGATGCCACCCCGCCACAGGAGCGCGTCAGCCATGCGACCTTGGCCAGCCTGCTGCATGCGCGCAACCAGCTAAAACATGCCCGCCAGTCAGATGCGTCGGTGCATGGCGCGCAACGCGTGTTGGATATGTTGGTGGAGGACTTGAAAGAAAAACTGTTGCCACGCACGGCGCCAGCCACAGCGTATCCAAAAGTGGCGAAAGTGCTGCTGGTCGAATCGCACGGCATGCGCTTTGCCCTGCCGCAGTCGTTGATCCGCGAGGTGGTGCGCATCGGTAGCTCGCAACGCCACGCGCAGCTGGATGAGGGCGCCATGATTTCACTGCGCGGCGCATGGTTGCCGCGCGTGTCGCTGGCGCAGCAATTACGCCAGCCCAGCAGCGCGCAGGAGGCCTATGCGTTGGTACTGGAATTGCAGCATGAACGATTGGTATTGTGCGTGGAACAGGTGGGGACGTTGGAAGAGCTGATGCTGCAACCCGTGCCCAGCCTGCTACGTGCCAGCGAGATTTACGCGGCGGCCTCTATCCTTGGTGATGGCTCACCCTGCCTGGTACTGGATTGTGCGGCACTGCTATCGCAGCGGGTGCGCTTCCCCAGTACAAAAGCTAAGCAGCGTGCCATGCAGCCACCCGCCCCATTGCCTGAAGCTGCACCGTCTGTATCTGTTCCTGCGGCGCCAATCGCTGCGGCACCGCCTGTGCCGCCCACCCCGGTGGTAAGCGTGCAGCCGGTGCCAATGCTGATGTTTGGCGATGGTACCTCGACCCCCAAAGCCATTGTGCTCACCGCTGTTGGCCGGGTGGAGCAGGTGCCTGCGAGCGATGTCACGCGTGATGCGGAGGGCTACGCGGTGCGGTGCCGTGGTGAATTGCTGCGGCCGCAGGTGTTGCCGGGCAGTGCCATGCCGGTACAGGGCGAGCTGCATTTGATCACCTTGATTGATGCGCCGCATATGGCGCTCGTGGCGCACCGGGTGAATGGTATTCTGGATGTAGAGATTGCGCTGCCTGAGATGGCGCCGGCCGACCAGCCGATTCTACTGCGCACGGCCATGAATGGGGCGATCACCGAAATTCTAAACCCGCGCGCCTATCTGCCTGCGGTACAATCGGCGGAGGTGGCGCATGGCTAATACGGCACCGTCATTGCTTGGCACCATTCCGCATGTGTTGTTCCGGCTGGGCAAGCAAGCGTTCGCCATGCCCTTGGCACAGGTAAAAGATGTCGCGCGCAGCCCGCACATCACGGCAGTGCCGAATGCCACGCCGATGGTGCGCGGCGTCACCGTGCTACGCGACCAGCTGGCCCCGGTGTTGGATATGCGCGTGCGCTTTGGGCTGCCCGCCAGCATGGATGCGAGCCGTGCCACCGTGTTGGCGGTGGATCATGAGGGGGAGCGCGTCGGCCTGCTGATCGATCGGGTGGAAGATGTGCTGATGCTGCCACCAAGCCTGCCCAGCGCCCATTCCAAGGATCCGCTCTGGCAGGGCGTGGTGGCCGGGGTGGTGCAGCGCGAGGCCGATACCGTGCTTGTGCTGGATGTCGCTGCTATACTCGATGGGGCGCTACGCCGCTAACAAAAACGCCTGCCCGGTGAGGGGCAGGCGCTTGTTCGGTTGCATCATGAAGAAAGCTTAGGCTTCCGCCGCCACTTTCTTACGTTTCGCTTCCTTTGGCAGGGCGGACTCCGCCGAGGCCGGATCGGGGTCCTTCAGCACGTAGCCACGGCCCCATACGGTTTCGATGTAGTTCTCACCGCCCGAGGCATCCTGCAGTTTCTTACGCAGTTTGCACACGAATACGTCGATGATCTTCAGCTCCGGCTCATCAATGCCACCATAGAGATGGTTTAGGAACATCTCCTTCGTCAGGGTCGAGCCCTTACGCAACGAGAGCAGTTCCATGATGCCGTATTCCTTGCTGGTCAGGTGCAGCGCTTTGCTGTCCACCTCGACCGAGCGGGTATCCAAATTCACCGTCAGTTTACCGGTGCGAATCACCGATTCGCTATGGCCCTTGCTGCGCCGTACAATCGCCTGAATGCGGGCGATCAGCTCGCCTTTGTTGAAGGGCTTGGTCAGGTAATCATCCGCCCCGTAGCCGAGGCCTTTGATCTTCTGATCGGGGCCGGAGAGGCCCGAGAGAATCAGGATCGGGGTGTTGATTTTGGCGGCGCGGAAACGGCGCAGCACTTCATAGCCATCAATATCTGGCAGCATCAGGTCGAGGATGATGATATCGTAATCGTAGAGTTTGCCGATCTCGAGCCCTTCTTCGCCCAATTCGGTCGTGTCGCAGATGATGCCCTCGCTGGCGAGCGAAAGCTCAATCGCTTTGGCGGTGGAAGGATCGTCCTCAACAAGCAATACGCGCATGATGCCCCCAGTAACGTGTTTGTTTTTACCAACCCCAACCGGTTAATGAAGGCCGCAGAAACACTGAGGTTTCGAAGGGAATTCGTTAACAAGTTAAGCGTTAATATACTATTAACGTCGGTTCAAAACAACGAGAATTTTAACTATTATGGGTTTTTTAAGGTTTTGGCGACGCTATTCCCAGTCGGCCTCATCCTCGGAAATGAGGGTGCCTTTCATGCTCGGCCCGCGCACATGCACGGCGTTGCGGTCACCGCAGATCAGGTGGTGCCAGCGCGGCAATGGTTGGCCGAACGCCACCAGCCGGTAGCCGCAGGTGGCGGGCAGCCAGTCCAGCTCCCGCACATTGTCGGGCGTCACCTTGATGCAGTCGGGTACATTGGCCTGGCGGTTGGCGTAGTCGCTGCATTGGTGGCTGTTCAGGCACAGATAGCGGCAGGCCACATTGGAGAGGGCGATCTCGCCCGTATCCTCATCCTCCACGCGGATCTGGCAGCACAGGCCGCAGCCATCGCACAGCGATTCCCATTCGGGCTGTGTCATCTCGGCTAATGGCTTGGCAAGGAAGGCAGGCTGTCGCGTCATTTCACTATTCTGTCATTGCGAGCGTAGCGAAGCAATCCAGACTTATGTGGGATTGGCTCGCTGTGCTCGCCTCTTTCACTGCGTTCAAGTGCCGCGTCGGGCTTCGCGCTCCTCGCAATGACGGTAGAAGAAGCGTTATAATACTGCTATCATGCAGGCATGAACCAACTGCGTCAGCATCTGCTACAAGAAATCGGCCGGCTGCCTGAATTGGCGCTGACGGGGCGCATCACGGCGGTTAAAGGCTTGCTGATGGAATGCACCGGCATCGAGCAACTGCTTTCCGTGGGCGGTCGCTGCAAGGTGCAGGGCGCGCTTAGCCCCGAGCATGAAGTGCTGTGCGAAGTCGTCGGCTTTCGCGATCATGTCGCGCTGCTCATGCCGTTCGGCTCGGTCGAAGGGGTGGGGCTGGGCGCCAAGGTTACGGTGCTGGCCGCTGCCTCGGCAGTGGAGCCGTCAGCGGCATGGCTGGGCCGCATCGTGAACGCGTTCGGTGAGCCGATCGATGGGAAAGGGCCACTGCCCAAAGGGGGTATCCCCTATTTGCTGCGCGGTGAGCCGCCTGTTGCCTCGCACCGCCAACGCGTGGCGGGTAAAATGGACATGGGCGTGCGCGCCATTAACACCTTTCTCACCTGCTGCCGAGGCCAGCGGATGGGGATTTTCGCCGGTTCCGGCGTGGGCAAATCCATCCTGATGTCGATGTTGGCGCGCTACAGCCAGGCCGATGTGAACGTGATCGGCCTCGTGGGTGAGCGCGGCCGCGAGGTACAGGAATTCATCGAGGATGATCTAGGCGAAGATGGCCTGAAACGTTCGGTGGTGGTGGTGGCGACCTCCAGCGAATCGGCGCTGATGCGCCGCCAAGCGGCCTACACCACGATGGCGATCGCGGAATATTTCCGCGACCAGAGCCAACAAGTGCTGCTGCTGATGGATTCGGTGACGCGCTTTGCCATGGCCCAGCGTGAGATCGGACTTTCCGCCGGCGAGCCACCCACCACCAAGGGCTACACCCCCACCGTGTTCGCCGAACTGCCCAAGCTGCTGGAGCGCGCGGGGCCGGGCCTGGTCGGCAGCGGCAATATTACGGCGATGCTGTCGGTACTGGTGGAAGGCGACGATACCAGCGAGCCAATCGCCGATGCCGTGCGCGGGATTCTCGACGGGCATATCGTGCTGGATCGCGAGATCGCACAACGCGGGCGCTACCCGGCGATCAACATCCTCAAATCCGTCTCGCGCATGCTGCCGGATGCGAACAACGAGGACGAGAACAAGCTGCTGATGCAGGCACGGCGCTTCATGGCCACGTACGAGAACATGGCCGAGCTGATCCGCCTTGGTGCCTATCGCCGCGGCACCGACCCAGAGGTGGATCGCGCCATGCATTTCTACCCGCAGCTGGAGGCGTTCATTACCCAGCGCGAGCATGAATCCAGCACGCTGGCGGAAGGCTATGAGCTGCTGGGCAAAGTGCTTGGCATGGGCACAGAAGCGCCGAAGGAGAAGGTGTAGTTTATGATGTGTCATTGCGAGGAGCCTATGCGACGAAGCAATCCATTCCGTTGTCTGGTTTCGTGGATTGCCGCGCTCCCGTTGGTCGCTCGCAATGACGGGTACCTATGAAATCCATGAAAACATTGCTGCGCGTGAAGCAGCGCGAGATCGATGCGTTGAAGCGTGCGCAGGGGATGATGGAGCAACACCGCGAGACCATGCATCAGGCGTTGGATACATTGCAGATGACGCTGGTGAAGGAGTTGAAAACCGCCGAGGCGATGCCCGATATGGCACAATTCTTTGGTGATTTCTCGGCGCATATCCGCAAGCGGCAGGATGATATCCATGTGCAGCTGCGTAAATTGGAGATGGAGCTGGATAAGCTGGCCGCGCAGATCCGCGAGCGGTTTTCCGAAATGAAGAAATACGAGCTGGCGCTCGCTGCCCACGAAAAACGCGAAAAAGAGAAAGCCAGCAAGCGTGAGCAAGCGGCGATGGACGACATGGGCATTCGGGGGTATATTCGCAAAGATGCGTAATCTTTTTAGTTGCTTCCCACGATCCGATATCTTGTCGGCTTGCTGCGCGCCGCTGCTGCGGGCTGAGGGCTCACGCGGTCTGCTGATCGCGTTGGTGCTTATTGCGCCCTTATGGCTTACTGGCTGCCTAGTGCAAAGCGACGTGCAGGGCCGTTACGTGGAAGACCAGGGCGAATGCCGCGCCGAGGCGGAATCCAATATCGGCCGCTATGCACAATCCAACCTGACCGCAAAGGAGCGCAACGCCAAGCTGGTGACGCTCTTTTCCAACTGCATGGGCAAGCGCGGCTGGCAGGTGGCCAAGCCGAAGCGCGTAAAAACGGCGACCAACACCAACGGGCCGCACGGCCCGCTTGATCCGTATCCTTCGGCGGCGGGGACAGCCGTGGCGACGACCACCACGACCACGACTGCGGGCCCCGTGCAACCGCCGATCAGCGGCCCGCAATACCAGCAGGAGCAGCAGCGCCTGCTGCAGGAGCAAAAG
>Ga0209278_1000211_pt1 | contig 60055 bp, 44 predicted proteins | sample JI81BgreenDNA_FD_187504 | JGI IMG/M metagenome (GOLD analysis project Ga0209278, IMG submission 187504) | Wastewater effluent complex algal communities from Wisconsin, to seasonally profile nutrient transformation and Carbon sequestration -... | ecosystem: Engineered > WWTP > Effluent > Algae... | reverse complement strand
GCGTCGAGCGTTCTGAGTCTGCTTGATATGGCCTGTGATCCAGTCTGTCGCGGATAGGCGGGATGACCTCGCTCAACAACGCGATCGATAACCGCAAGCATCTCAATTGCATGCGACTCATTTGCATGCCGTAATCGGCGCCAAGCCGGCCCGAGGCGGTCGCTAATCAACGACCGCTTCTGGCCGTCGTGCGACGGATTGGGGAGGTTTCGTTCTAGTTCCCCGAGAGAAGGAGTGAGTGCAGATTGGCTCGCGAGCAGGCATCCTCGGGCATCAATCAAAGAAAGGGAGCAAGATGTCCGCTTACGAAGCACTCAAGGCTGAGATCCGCCGACTGGCTCGTAAGGAAGCAAAAGCACTCTTCGACGGATCGATCAAGGCCACGCGTGGCAACAAGAAGCTGCTCTCCGACCTCAAGCAGGAGGTCGAAGCGCTGAAGCGCGAGGTCGCCAGTCTGAAGCGCTCGACAGGGCGAGCGGCTAAGGAACAGCCCGCCGCTAAAGAGGCAGCCACCCGAGAGCGGATCACGGCTAAAGGGATCACCTCACTGCGGGTCCGGCTTGGCCTATCGCAGGCGGATATGGCGCAGCTTTGCGGCGTCAGCAGCGGAGCCGTCTCGCACTGGGAAGCTCAACGCTCTCAGCCCAAGGGCAAGGCCATCGCTTCTCTGGTTGAGCTCAGAAAGCTCGGCAAAAAGGAAGTGATGCGCCGCCTGGAGAAGCTCCGATCGGCCTAAGCACTGTGGTCTGATGCCGATATCGGATGTCCAGCACTACCCGCTGGCCTTGAGCATCTTATCCCATCGAGAGGTGTAGGCCGGTGGGAGCGACTGCTGGTTCATCGCCTGACATAGCGCCCGAGTCTGAGATGCACGCTGTTTTGAAGCTCGATCAGCTTCATGCCTGTGCTTGGACGGGTCGGGCCTTTGGGGGCGCAGTAGGGAACCGCTCGCCATCGCGTTGTAACCTTGCATCCACGCAGTTTGGCAAAGAGGCAATCGGTCATGAGCAAGAAGCAATTAGTTCGATCGAAGAATGATCTCGCTGACGCTGAGTCACAGGCTCAGAAGGAATCGATGCCTGATGTCCCTGACCTCACTCCTGAGCAGTGGGGGCGATTAAAGGCTCAGACGCATCGGCTTGAAAAGGACTACGTGCCGACTCGATCTATCGTCCCGGGGCTCTAGCACGTCCAGAAACGGTCGATCAGCGCCCGCGTCGCGGGCGCCGTCGGATTGCGCTGCCTTACACCTCGGTTTGCTCTGACATCTCCAGGGCGTCATCGACCTCGATTCCAAGGTATCGCACAGTGCTCTCCAGCTTCGTGTGACCGAGCAGGAGTTGGACCGCACGGAGGTTCTTCGTCCTGCGATAAATCAGCGAAGCTTTCGTTCGACGCATCGTGTGGGTGCCGTAAGCCGAGTCATCCAAGCCGATTCTGGAAACCCATTTGTGAACGATCCGAGCGTATTGCCTTGTCGAGAGATGAGCGGAGTTATGCAGGCGGCTGGGGAACAGCGCGTCTTCTGGCCTGAGCTTGGCCTGTTCGATCCAAGCAAGCACTGCTTTTCGGGTTAGCTCGGTGATCTCGAACTGGACGGGTCGCTTGGTTTTTTGCTGCATGACGATCGCCCGGCTGGAAATCTGGCTGCCGTGCGAGATGTCGCGGACCTTCAGCTTCACGAGGTCACAGGCGCGTAGTTTCGAGTCAATCGCAAGGTTGAACAGTGCGAGGTCTCGCACCTCATGACCAAGTTGAAGCCGCACCCGGATGGCCCAAATGTCACACAGTCGGAGCGGTGTCTTCTGCCCGGTCAGTTTTCCTTTGTTCCACGGGACGGTCTGCTTTTGGTTTGAGACGTTCATGGGGTTCCCCATTGGTCAAGGGATACCTAGCTTGCGCCTAAGTCCAAGAAGCCGTGCAACATGAGGAAGTTGCAGGCCTGTGTTCGACCCGAAGCGGTCATCCGGCCGGCTGAAGACGCGTCGAATGGCGCCTCGGTGCTGGGCATTCGCATCGAAAGTGGCAAACCCCGCGATGGATCGCTACGCTTTCGGCCGCATGCTCCTCTCTCGCCACCATTCCCGGCTTCTCCGCGTCCTGCTCGTGGCATGGGTGGTCGCTGGCCTGGCGCTACAGCCTGTGATTGCCGCGCTCGGCGATCTGCACGAGCTTGAGCATAGGAGCGCGGTGGAAGACGGCCACGGGCATGCCCACGGACTCGACGGGCATCACGACCACGCGGAAGAGCCCGCCGATGGCGATGGTTCGCATGGGGTGTCGGTGCTCCATGGGCTGCTGCATTCATGCAGCGGCGCCAGCGCGACGGCCCTGTTCGATCCCCCGACGGTAATCTGCCCCAATGCCCCGAAGAGTGACCCTCCGAGGGTCGCGCCTGATCGCGGGCACGTTGCCTCCCATCCCACCTCGCCATTCCGACCTCCGATCGTCTGACGACTTCCTTCGGCTGCCCGGTGCAGCCGGCGTTCTGTCATGACGGACCCTTGGTGGGAGCGGAATCGTGTCGTTTTTTCCTGTTTGGTCGGGCCGGCTCGCGCTGGTCCTGAGTGCGTTTCTTTCGTCTTGGGCGGCCGCCGAGCCCGCCCGCATGACGGCCGATCAGGCCGTCGAGCACGCGCTGTCGCGCGGCCAGTGGCAGCAGGAGTGGCAGGCCGGCGTTGACCTGGCCCGCGGGGATCTCGCGCTCGCCAGAACCCTGCCCAATCCGTCGATCGTGGCCAGCCGCGAGGATCTGGCCGAAGCGGGGGCGACGGGCGAAGAGTTGACTGTCCTTCTCTCCCAGTCCTTCGATCTCGGAGGAGTGCGTGGCTCGCACATCCGGGCCGCCGAAGCCGGGCTGGCCGTGGCGGAAGTGCAAGCGCTCCGCGACCGTCGACAGGTCCGCTCGGAAACGCTGCTGGCCTACTACCGTGCGGTCGCCGCAGAGCAGGTGCGTGCGATCCGCGCCGAGGCGCTCGCTGAACTGGAACAGATCGCCGACGCCGCTTCGAAGCGCCATGCCGAGGGCGACTTGTCAGGCTTCGAGGCCCGACGCCTCCAGCAGTCGGCCGAGCAAGCTCGTGCCGCCCATGCGGACGCCGAGTCGGAGGTCCATGTCACACGCGCCGCGCTCGCGGCCTGGGTCGGTGCTTCTGCGGCCTCGGCCGTGCTCGATGACACGCTCCCGCTTCCCGAGTTGCCTGCGGCGACGGACGTCGGCAGCGCCAACCTCGATGTGCTGACCGCCGAACAGGCGCGTGCCGAAGCGGAACTGGAGGCCGCTCGCCGGTTGCCCTTGCCGGTGACGGTGGGGTTGGGCCGGAAACGCGTGCGCTTGGGCGATGCCTCGGATGACGCCGTGGTGCTGGAATTCGGCGTCGCGCTTCCGCTGTTCGACCGCCAGCAGGGCGAACGTGCGCGAGCCAGCGCCGCGCTCGCTCTGGCCGAGTCGCGACGTGAGCGCGAAGCGGCGACGCTTCAGGTCACCCGCTCGGCCTTGATGGCGCAGGCCCAAGCGCGGATCGCCGCAGTGGAGCGCATCACCGACCATGTGCTCCCCGAGGCGATCGCGCTGAGCACCATTGCGAAAGCCAGCTTCTCCGAAGGCGAGCTGGAAGTATTCGCGCTGTTGGACGCCCTCGATTCGAACACCCGAATCGCCGAGCAGAGCACTGCCGAAGGGCTCCGTGCCCTCGAGGCGCTTCTCGCCCTCGAGGCCTTGATGCCCGTTCGACCCTGATACACACCACTCCACGAAAGAGACTTTCCATGACGATGACCCAGACCCTCGCCGCCCTCGCTTTCACGCTGTTGCTCACGGCCTGCGGTGGCGAAACGCCCGCCGAGCAGAACGCTGCGGCTGCGCCGACGGAAACCGCTGATGCGGCATCGCAAACCGAAGCCGTTTATGGCGATGAGGCGCCGGTTGCGATCGAGGCGGAGCCCGTCGACGACCACGGCCACGCGCACAACGCAGACGGCAGCCATGCCGAAGGCGACGAGCATGCCCATGACGAGTCCGACGACGACCATGGCCACGACCATGGCGACGGCGACCACGCCCACTGATCCCCGCACTCCTCAAGGCCTCCACCCATGAACCATCGCGCTTCCCGCCGCCTTGTCGGCCTGACCGTTCTTGCCTTGGCATTGAGTGGCTGCGGCCATTCCGACGATGGTCCGGGCGGAACGAGCCTTGAGCCCCAGGTCTATACGCATTCGACGGCGGGGAGCGAGTTGTTCGTGGAGTTCGCGCCGCTGATCGCCGGCGAGAAATCCACGTTCGCGGCGCACTTCACTCGCATGGCCGACTACCGGCCGGTGACCGAAGGCACCGTTGACGTGGTGCTCTCCGGAGGCGGGGCACCGACGGAGCGCTTCCGGGTGAGGGCACCGCGAGCACCGGGCATCTTCGCGCCGACCGTCGTGCCGCGGGCCACCGGCGAGCGCCAGCTCAGTCTGGTGCTCGCTGCGGGCGAGAAGGAGGAGCGCCACGACCTGGGTACGGTAGTCGTCTATCCGAATGTCGAATCTGCGGCCGAGGCGGGCCCGGCACCGGGTCAGGCCGAGGGCGAGATCGGCTATCTGAAAGAGCAGCAATGGACCACCGAATTCAGTGTCGAAGTGGTGCAGCCCCGCCCACTGCGTGATTCGGTCGTGGCGCCCGCGACGATCCGCGCATCAGCGGATGGCAGCGCCGAAATCGTCGCTGTCAGCGATGGTCTGATCCGCGCCGCCGGCCGCTTCCCGGCCTTGGGTGACACCGTCACCCGCGGGCAGAAGCTCGCCGTACTGGTGCCACGACTTGGCGGCGAGACCGATGTTGCCGGCCTGCAAGCGAATCTCGCCAACGCGGAGAGCGCGGCCACGCTGGCCGATAGCGAGGCCGCCCGCGTACAGCGTCTGTTCGACCAGCAGGCGGTCTCGGCGCGGCGGCTCGAGGAGTCGCGTGCCTCGCAGCAGCAGGCGCGCGCGCAGCTGACGGCGGCCCGGGCACGGCTGGCGGGCATGGGCGGCGAAGCCTCCGGCATTCCGATCAAGGCATCGATCGACGGCGTCATTGCCTCCGCCCCGGTCGCCAACGGTGCGCCGGTCGCAGGCGGCGATCGCTTGTTCCAGATCGTGGACCGCCGCGAAGTCTGGGTGGAGGCGCAGGTCGCCGAGGCCGACGCATCGCGCCTGCAGACCCCCGAGGGCATCGCGTTCGAACTGCCAGGCATCGACACGCCCTTCGAAGTGATCGCGGGGACGAATGGACGACTCGTCGGCCGGAGCAGCGTCATCGATCCGGTCACACGCAGCGTGCCGGTGATCTTCGCCCTGACCGCGCCGGACCCGCGCATCAATCTCAACCAGCAGGTCGAAGCGCGCGTGTTCACCGGCCAGCGCCGCGACGCGCTGAGCGTGCCGACGACGGCGGTGATCGACGACGCCGGCCAGCGGGTGGTCTACGTCATGCGCGGCGGTGAATCGTTTTCGCGCGTGCCGGTGCGCCTGGGCCTGCGCGATGGGGATCGCTATGAAGTCCTTGAGGGCTTGAAGCCGGGTGATCGCATCGTCGCGAAGGGCGCGATGCAGGTCCGACTGGCCGCCGCCACGCCCGAGGCCATGGGCCACGGCCACGCGCACTGAGGGCTGAACCATGATCGCGAGCCTGATTGAGTGGTCGCTTCGGAACCGGGTGTTCATCCTGTTCGGCGGGCTGCTGTTGCTGCTGTGGGGCGCCTTCGAGGCGCGTCGCATGCCCGTCGATGTCTTCCCGGACCTCACCGCACCCTCGGTGACCGTGGTCACCGAAGCGCACGGAATGGCGCCCGAGGAAGTGGAAACCCTGATCGCCCTCCCGCTGGAGACCGCGTTGAACGGCGCGCCCGGCGTGCGCCGCGTGCGCTCGACCAACAGCGTGGGCATCGCGGTGGTGATCGTCGAGTTCGACTGGGGCACCGACATCTACCAGGCGCGGCAAATCGTGGCCGAGCGCGTGGCGACGGTGCGCAGCCAACTACCGCCGGAGATCCCGGAGCCGACGCTCGCACCCATCACGTCGATCATGGGCGAGATCCTGTTCATCGCCCTGCATTCCGACCGCCATACGCCGATGGAACTGAAGACGACCGCGGACTTCACGCTGCGGCGGCGCTTGCTGGCGGTACCCGGCGTGGCGGAGGTGATCCCCAACGGTGGCGAAACCCGCCAGTTCCAGGTGGTGGCCGATCCAACGCGCCTCGCCGCCTTCGGCGTGACGCTCGACGCCCTCGTGGCCGCTGTCGAGGCCAGCAACGAGAACACCTCGGCAGGCTTCTACCTCGAGAACGGGCAGGAGTTCCTGATCCATGGCCGCGGGCGGGTGCACGATGCGGCGGACATCGCCCGTATCTTCGTTGTGCAGCGCGGTGACCGCCCGGTGCTGGTCGGCGACGTGGCCGAGGTGACCATCGGGCCGGCCCCGAGCCGCGGCACCGCCAGCTTCAATGGCGAGCCTGCGGTGGTCATCGGTATCCAGAAGCAGCCGGGCGCCAACACCCTCGCCCTGACCCGGCAGATTGACACCGTGCTGGCGGACATCCAGGCCTCGTTGCCGGAAGGCATGACGATCAGCGCCAATCTGTTCCGTCAGTCCGACTTCATCGACGTGAGCATAGGCAACCTCGGAAAGGCCATCGTCGAGGGCATGGTGCTGGTCATCGCCATCGTCTTCGCCTTCCTGCTCAGCGGTCGCGCCACGCTGATCACCCTGCTTGCCATTCCGCTCTCGCTGGCCGCCGCCATCCTCGCGATGAAAGCCGCCGGTATCGGCATCAACACGATGACGCTGGGCGGCATGGCGATCGCCCTCGGCGCCCTCGTGGACGATGCGATCATCGTGGTCGAGAACATCGTCCGCCGCCTGCGCGAGAACGCGACCCTGCCCGCCGGGCAGCAACAGGCCCTGATGCCCCTCGTGCTGACGGCCACGCGCGAGATCCAGGGCTCGGTGGTCTTTGCCTCGATCATCATCGTGCTGGTCTTCCTGCCGATCTTCGCCCTCACCGGCGTTGAAGGCCGGCTGATGCAGCCCTTGGGTTTCGCCTACGTGGTGTCGCTGCTGGCGTCCCTGCTGGTCGCGGTGACGATCACGCCGGTGCTGTGCAGCCTGCTGCTTCCGGAGTCGAAGATCGTCCGTGGCGGCCACGAGACGCGACTGTCGCAGTGGTTCAAGCGGCGCTACCAGCCCCTACTCGAAGCCACCCTGATGCGTTGGCGCCCGATCGCGGCGCTGTCGGCCCTGGGCACGCTGCTGACCTTGGTCGCGCTGATGGGGGCCGGTCGTGCGTTCCTGCCCGACTTCAACGAAGGCAGCCTGACGGTGAGCGTCACGACACTGCCCGGAACCTCGTTGGCCGAGTCGAACGCGCTCGGGCAGCGCGTCGAGAAGATTCTTCTCGAACAACCCGAAGTGGCGGCGACGGGACGTCGTACGGGCCGCGCCGAGCTCGATCCGCACGCGCAGGAGATCTACGCCTCGGAAATCGAAGTGACGCTCGCGATGCAGGAGCGCAGCAAGCAGGCCTTCCTCGCCCATCTGCGTGAAGAGTTCTCCGGGATCTCCGGCGCGCAGGTGGTGATCGGCCAGCCCATTTCGCACCGCATCGACCACATGCTGTCCGGCACGCGCGCCAACATCGCGATCAAACTGTTTGGCAATGACCTGTACGAACTGCGGCGGATTGGCCAGCAGATCGAAGATGAAGTCGCGGCGATTCCCGGCGCCGTCGACGTGAATCTGGAGCAGCAATCGGAACTGCCCTTCGTCACCATCGACTTCGATCGCCAGGCGCTGGCGCGCTACGGCCTATCGATCCGCGAGGCCAGCCACGCCATCGAGACCGCGTTCTTCGGCAGCACGGTGTCGCGCGTGCTCGAAGGCAATGCCAGCGTGGATCTGGTGGTCCGGCTCTCGGACGGCGTGCGGTCCAGCGTCGAGGCGATGCAGGCCTTGCGCATCGACGCCCCGGGCGGCGTGCAGGTGCCCTTGTCGGCGATCGCCGAAGTCGCGCGCAGCCGTGGCCCGAACCAGATCGGCCGTGAGAACGTGCAGCGCCGGATCATCATTATGGCGAACGTCGCGGGACGCGACCTCGGCAGCGTCGTGGGCGAAGCCCGTGAGCGCATCGATCGGAACATCGAACTCCCTGCCGGTTACCACGTCGAGTACGGCGGCCAGTTCGAGTCGGCGGCCGAGGCCTCGAAAACGCTGCTGCTGCTGGGCAGCGTCGTGGTGGTCGGCATCTTCCTGCTGCTCTACCTGGCCTTTGCCAGCACACGCGACGCGCTGCTGGTGATGCTGAACCTGCCGTTGGCGCTGCTCGGCGGTGTGGCAGGTGTCTGGCTGTCCGATGGCGTGCTGTCGGTGGCGTCGATCATCGGCTTCATCACCCTGTTCGGCATCGCCACCCGCAACGGCGTGATGCTGATCGCGCACATCCACCACCTCGCCAAGGAAGAAGGCGTGGTGGATGCCGTAGAACGCGTGCGCCGCGGCTCTGCTGAGCGCTTGGTGCCGATCACGATGACTGCTCTCGCTACCGCATTGGCTCTCGTGCCGCTCGCGCTCTCGGCCGGACAGCCCGGCAGCGAGATCCAGGCGCCGATGGCGATCGTGATCCTTGCCGGCCTGCTGAGTTCTACTGTTCTCAACATGCTGGTTTTGCCGTCGCTCTATCTTCGTTTCGGAGAACTCAGGCTTCGAGCCTGAGTTGCGAAGGGGGGCATTCCATAGCTCGCGATTAGCGTTTATCTCTGGATGCCAGACGCGACGCGGCGTTTGTACACGAACGGCCGCTTTTGGCCGAACCGAGCCGGTCATTTGATCGCCGGCTCTGGCCAATTCAGGTGGGGCGTTTGGTCGATTGGATGGCGGTCTGCAATCTCTGATCGAGCAACTTGACACCCTCGTCCTTACTGCTCGCCACCGTGCTCTCCACTGAGCTGGCCACAGGGTTGTCCACAGCGTCTGTGGATAAGTTTCGGGGTAAGAAATCCCCTACATCCTCCCGCATGCTGCCTTGCGATACTCACTGCACCCCGGCGCGATCCCACATCCATCAAGGACGGTACCCATGAAGCTGCTCACCCTCGTCACTGCATTCACCCTGGCGCTCGCCGCCGGTTCGGCCGCCGCCACCACCCGCTGCTCGACGGACTCCTTCGGCAACACCACGTGCCGCGATTCCTCCGGCCAGACGTCCCGTGCTTCGACGGACAGCTTCGGCAACACCACCATCCGTCACTCGGATGGCACCACGACTCGCGCCACCACGGATAGCTTCGGCAACACCACGATGCGCAGCTCCGATGGGTCGACCGCCCGCGCAACTACGGATAGCTTCGGCAACACCACGATCCGTGAGTCCGATGGCACCACCACCCGTGTGACGACGGATTCGTTCGGCAACTCGACCATCCGTAGCTCCGACGGAACGACGAAACGCTGCAGCACCGATTCGTTCGGTAACACCACCTGCCGCTGATCCGACGTCGCATGACAGCCGGGAGCCTATTGCGCTCCCGGCTGTTCGGAGAACTCGATTCCATGCGTCTTGTCGCTATCGCTCTATTGCTCTTTCCTGCCTTGGCATTGGCCTCTGTTCCAATGCCTAATCCGCATCCGTGCGACCAGAGAACGTACACCTTCCCAAGGGTCTGCCCACACCATGGACTCGTGTGACCTCTGGTTAGAGCAAGGCGAGCTCGCAAGCTTCGTCTGTGCACGCAAGGTAGATCGCGTGCCTGAACTCGGCGAGCTCTGATCAAAGAGGATGCCTACACGTTCGTCGCCACCCGCAATAAACGGCATGAGTCGTCTTAGCGACTCAGTGAAAGTTCGATTCCCTGCCCTTCGCCTGCCGTCCCCCGCCAGAACTCCGTCGGAAGCAGGAGCGGCACAGGCAGGGGCAATCTGCAGATGTACGCAATCCGTCAGTAGCCAGCTTCTTGGAAGTCCCCGACAGTTGGCCAGCGTGATTCCGCCTTCCGCAAGTCCGCCAGCGCTTCATCCAGTTCGGCCCTTGCCGCTTCGAGCTCGGCTTTAAAGGCTGACACGTCGTAGATCACGCCCCCGGCGGTGCCACGCTGCCTGAGTGCTGTCTCCAGGCGTCGCATCCCAGCCCTTACACGCGCCCTCGCCGCCTCTGACGCGGTTTCGGCTCGGTCGATTTTGCTGCGTGCCAGCTCTTTCGGTTCCATACCAGAATCATCCCTGAAGAGGCCCTCGCCGCGAAGAATCTGTTGCGCCTGTCCTGTCCGGCCACGTCGATGAACATGTGGAACAACCCCGCGACTTCTGACCAGATCAAACCGCTAACACGTACGATTCGGCGGCGTCAGATCGTCGACGAAACGCGGCTGGGCTGCGCCAAAATCTCTTTCAATCCTTGCCAAGCCATCACCATCGCCAGAGTGTCCAGTTCGCAGTAACGCAGGAGCTGGGCCCGTAATCTCTCTCGCGCTCCTCCATCCAGAAGACCGCTTTGCAGGAGCCCATAAGCCACCATGGCGGCGCCGCCGTCGGCTACGGCATCGGATTCTTCCTCCATGCTGTCCAGACCCGCTAGATCGGGGTCCTCCATTCGCTCGCCGAGCAAGGCGTACGGATCCATTAAGTGGCCGTCTGAATCAAACCTCACCCAGGCCTGCCCCGAGAAGTTGTGGCTCGGCACGCCGCCAGCTGCGCCGTACGTCGGTTCGGAGTAGCGGTGTCGAAGCCATTCAGACGTAGCCAAGAGGGCGGGCAACACCTTTTTCAAGGAGCTGCTTCCGCGAGTCCCAGGGAGGAAGACCGTTCGATGGACCAGTCGACCCAGGTCCACCAGCCGACCCGCCTTCTCGCTCGAACCAAGGAGAGACGCGATGAAGGCCAGCAGCTCGTCTCGGTCGTGCACCTCGGCCTCCGAAAGAGCTAGTAGCTGCTCACGCACTTCGCCCAAAACCGTGCGCTCGTGATCCCACCAATGCAGGACGGTGCCCGAATCACCTGCCAAAGCGGCTTTGAGAGCACGAAGTGTCGAAAAACTCGGGGAAGCGTCGCCCTCGTCCGCGAGGTACTGGCTTTGATGGCGAAGCGAGCCATCCACATCCAAACGGTGATGGGAGTACTGAAACAGAATCTGCTCGTAGGGACGCCGTCCGGCGTGGAATGGCAGGGCTGGCCGCGAGGTTTCGAAATCAATGAAGTGAAGTGGATAAACCAGGTCGCGAGTGGCTTCCAAAAGCTCGGCACGACGCGCAACGGGACCGATGACAACGCCATGCGCTTCCTCGGTCTGCAGCCATTGCCGATGGGACGCGGTCAAGGTGCTCTTTTCTTCCTTCAGGCCGATATCCTCAGGCTCAACGTCGACAAGCAAGACGGTGCCGGCGTCGATTAATGCATCTGTTTTTCGTGATCCGGACAGATCTAGAACGGTACCCCCGGAGTGATCGGCAACTCGTGCGCCGAATGCCTTCGCAAGGCATTCTTGCCGTCCATCGCGAAGGCCCGCCTTGCGCTGCAGAGGCGATGTCTTGAATTCACAGCTTTTGCAGGGCGCTCCTATCCGTGGGGCGTAAGGCTCGACGCCCAAACGACGCTCAAGTTCCTCGATACCCTCGTCGAACGACGTTTGCCATCTCCCCAGCGTCATGGGCTCAGCCACCAGTCGATCGAGATGGTCATCGACAGGCACAATACGCAAGAGCGACCTAGCTATCGATCCATCACGAAGCACGGGATCGACATCGACATGCACGCGACGATCAATCTTGGTAATCCGAAGTCTCTGAGCGACACCCGATTCGGCGCAAACCACCGTCTTATCCGGCATGACCAGATAGCTACGGATGGGGACCCCGGGGAACGCCTTGCGCAAGACATGGCGCTGGAAGGCAACGTCATAAAGGTACGGCTTCATGCCGGCGACAAAGCCACCCCTCGCACCCACAATGCCCGGATTGAGCGGATCGAAACCCTTGGCTTTGACTTCATACAGATCAAGCGCTCCGCCGACCTGACGCAGAATGTCGGTTCGAATGAAGAGCCGTCCAGCCCGCACCGCCGCCTCGAACAAAGTGACATCGCCGCCCGCCAGCAGCGCCTCAGTTTGCGACAGCTGAGCCTCATGCCCATTGGCATCGACCTCGATGCCTTCTGGAAACAAGCATTTTGCGAGGGCACCCACTTGGTGACCACCCTCAGCGAGAGCCATTAAGAAGTCGTTCTCTTGTTTGGTGCTCGCGTACGAAGGGTCGTCCCGATAGTCGAGCTTCGTGGGGCACTCCAAGGCGAGCGCGAATCGGCTTTTTGTCAGGTATCGCAAGAAAACTCCGTCATCTAGGGCTAACCATGGCACGCGAAAAAGCGTGTCGCCTAAAGAGCCCCGAACCTTCCTGCTCTACGCCCGAGGAACGTTGCGACAACGTTTGTCGTATCCGGCTGTAATCCTCGTTTCAGCGTCGGGAAACCGCCGCTAACCAACAACAGGAGACCAGAATCATGAGCATGCCGCAGTGGGAAGTGAAGATGGGCCGCCCCGGTGGGGGCAGCGGAACGTTCCTTGTTTACGTGCACGCCGGCTCACCAGATCAGGCCCGAAGATCCGCAGAAGCACAGAATCCCGGCTACAAAGCACAGGCAGTTAGACGGGTCTGAATTCGTGAAGCCGAGTCACGTGAAAAGCGCGCCCACATTCGTACATACCGCACAGCGCCCGCACGAAGTCGCAAACGGCTGCAACGAAAGCGCCTAGTCGCGGCTCACGCTCGGAGCCGGTCGGCCGGGACCCATTGATGGGATGCCCGGCCGTCGGCCTGAAAACCAAGGGCAAAAACCCCAAGGGCCGGATCGTCCGGATGGAGCCGGACAGCTCTAACGTCGACCAGGTCAACGCCAGCAATCTCGCGAAAGCCCGCAGAGTCGACAGATTCACCCATCCGTTGGACTGTGGCGCGAAACAGGCCGCGAGGGCCGCAGGGCAGAAGCAGCCCATCCTCCCACTCTACGACCTCACGCAGCGTCTCAAGAGGATGACGCTCGTCGACATCGTCTACCGTCGGGAAGGGCGTTTTCCTGCTGGGCGAAACCGACAAGCAAGCGACTTCACGGAACGTTTCGAGCTCAAGGCCCCAAACGTGGCTGCTCACTCGCCCATGGTTGACCCCGCGTGAGGCACACCACAACCGACTCCGCCCGAGGCAAGTACTAAAAATATGCTCATACGTCGTGTGGTGTGGCAACCGCACGAGCCGATCCAAGGTGAGCCCAGGATCCTCGGTAACGGTGTAGAGAATCAGCCACTTTGGAACAACAATATTGTCGACTGCAACCACCCAAGCGCCGAGCCTATGGAGACCATCAATCGCTTTGCCTGGCCGGCGAATTTCCGCGGGCAGTTCTAGCGGATGCCACACATCGGGCGATTGAGTGGGATGCCTCCACCAGAGTGCCTCCCCAGAGTCACTGTGCCCGCCAACCAGAAGGCCACCGGCGAAAGGAAGGGCCGTGTGACCAATGCAGCCCTTCGGCAAATTGCCGAACGGGAGAACCTTTCGAAACCAAGGCTCAGCGGTTTCTAAAGAAAACAGCCCGGCGCGCTTACGCTTCTTGTCAATGACACCCACCTGTCTAGTGGATGGGCAAATGTAGTGGCTTGCATCAAGGTCTCCGGGCATGACGGCCAGAGGGATGACGGTTTCTGCTTGAAGCTCGCAGACCTGCGCCAATCCATCCAGAGGCAGAATGGTCATGCTCATCACTTTCGCTGCACCCCATAGGTCGATGAAGGAAAACGCTGAAACGTACCCAGATCGATGGGAATGCGGGGCGGCGGTTCACCCGCGCCCACGGAACCATCGCTATGGCAGACCCCGATATGTGAAGCCCTCTCCGTAGAGACTTCGCTTGAAGCCGTTCGGAAATGTACCGCTTCTTGCTAGGCTCTGACCACAGACCAATCTGAACTCGCGCACGCCATGAGCACACCAAACGACGAAGCCATTTCAGCAGCTGTTGAGCGGCGCCGAATGATGTACTTGCAGTACCAACGACTGGCGCAACGGGTTCGCGAAATTGTCGAAGACGTGGCCGAAGAGAACTTGATCCGTTGCTCGGTTCAGCACCGCGTCAAGTCAGTAGATCGGTTGCAGAAAAAGCTTCTTGCTTGGCGTGACAAAGGAAAGCTGGAGGGAAGAACAACTGACGCAGCCATATTAGGAAGAGTCGGCGACATTTCTGCCGTCCGCGTAACGACCTATCTGGATCGGGATCGCCTAAGAATGAGCGATAAGCTTCGCGAGCGCCTTGCGTGTGCGGAAGTTGATGTCAAAGACCGTCCCGACTCCCTCTATCGCGCGATCCACTTGCAGGTAGGCCTGCAGGAAGAAGACATGGAGGCGCCAGAGGATCAGGCGCTGAAGGGCCTCTCGTGCGAAATTCAGGTCTGCACCCTGTTGTCACATGTTTACAGCGAGATCGAGCACGACCTTCGCTATAAGCCTCTAAGTGGGGAACTCAGCGTCGACGAGCAGCGTTTGCTTGACGCGCTGGGGCACCTGACGCTGACTGGCGACCAGATCATCCTTTCCCTAATCGAGCGTTCAGAGCTTCGTGTGCGTGAACGAAGTGTTGAGACCCCTGACGGCTCCGCCCAAGTGGATGCTCTCGATCTGATGACAATCCTTGGTCCGAAGCTGGATTTCTTGGATCGCTACCGAGACAACGCCGCCTCAGTGCTGCGTTTCCTCGACTCAATCGGGCTGAAAAATGCCGGGGAAATTGAAAAGACGCTTCTTGAGGAAGGTGCAGCCGTCCGATGGGGCCGCATGAAGCGTGCAGTGCATGGCCATATCGCCGAGACGGGCAAGCTTATTGGCACCAAGACTGTCCCTTACGATGCGGATACAGCGGACGGACTGCTTCTCTTGGCAGCTGAGAAAATGCCGGGGGCGATCAGGCACATGCTGGCCGCACGAAAGCCCGGGCGACCCTCACGTGAAGTGACGATCGCCGGACAGATTCTGGATGCGCTCCCTGGACTCCCTCTGGCGAACTGAAAGCAGCACTCAATCCTGGGGCGGCATGAACAGCCCTCTCAGACAGGGGCGTAGCGGACCATCGGCGACGCAAACCCCAACTGCGACGACTGTCAACGACACCGGCCAGTTACGCCGGCGGTTGCGTGGCTAATGGGACGTATCTGGGCTATCGCCCCTAACGAGCTCCGATAAGGGGCAGCGACGAAGCATGTTGTGTCACGTAGTCGATGCGCCTGAGCTCTTCGACTGCGACAAAGATTGTCGTGTCCAGGATCAACACTGGAATTCCCAGCAGAGGAGTCTTTAGTGACCGAATTCACACTCGACGGCCGCCCACCCCATCAACGCGACCCACGGACGGCTCCCTGGGGCCTCTATCTCGCGTGGTCCATGGGTTCGGGCGGCGAACAAGGCTTTCATTGGTTCCACCGGGAACAAGAGGCTCTCGCCTTCTTAGTGGAACTCGACGAGGTGCTGTTCCCGTTTGAGTCCGAAGATGACGGCAACGCGTCAGCTTCTCCCCTACAGCGCTTCGCAGAAAGCGCTCACCGTCTAGACGACCTGCCCTTGCAGGCCGTCAACGATGCCCAAGCCGTTGTTCAATTTCGCTGGGCCGGGCGTTTCGAGTCCCTTATTGTGGAGCCATCTCGTTTTGCACGAGAGGTACGTCGGGACTTTTACGACGTCTACGAAGGCGGGTTCCGTTCGGATCTTCACGATACCCACATGCTGACGGCCTTCGTCGAGCACTTGGGAAACTACATTCGCCGCTACCCAGAAACTCGCTACGTCTCTCCATACTCACTCAATCGCGCGTGAGGCAGCTGATTAGCATCCTCGCGCTGGCCAACCTCGAAAAATCAGGAGTCCGCGGGGATACTTGATTTTCGCCACCGAGCTTGGCTGACCCGCTTGTGGAAAGCGGTTTCATGTAAACGGCAGGCTCTGGGTGTGGCGGCGCCGTTACTGAAATCGGTCTACCTCGCGGGACCACCAAACGACAGATTCTGTCGGCTTTTAGACGCAGGATTTAGGATGTCATCACAAATGGAGGAGTAACTATGCCGCGTGCTACTGCGCCAAAAGCAGCAAAACGGACACTTGATGCTGTAGCGCTCGTCTCTCATTTGGTGGCTGAACTTCGTGGCATCGAATGCTCGGATGAAGACATCTTCGAACATCTGAAAGGCATCCTGCGATGGAGCGCATCTGAGGCTGCGAGGGTCATTGAGACCGCATTATCGGAACGGCAGCTTTCTCGCAAGGCATCTGACGACAGCGGATACACGGTTGGTCTTGCATACGACCCAGAAAAAAATCCATCAGAGCTAAAGGCTGCTAAACGCGCTGCTGCGCGGGCCCGCCGCGTTCCGTCGATTGACCGAGGGCAGCAAAGACGGGAAGTAATCCTGGCCGAACTCTCACCGAGAGTTCCAAGAACGACAGAATCCCTCTGGAACGCGCTAGAACCAACTTTTGGCTATCGACGGAAACTCGAACGTGACCTTGCCGATTTAAAAAAGGCTGGGCTCATCGAGCGATCCAGTGAAGGGTGGCTAGATAGCCGGGAACAAAATATTCAATTGGAACAGGCCACCGTCACAGCGCTGGGGCTGATGCTCAGCCTCTATGAAGACATTGTCCCCTTTGACCTTCAGGAAAAGCTGCGGGGCCACTTGGAAAAGGCAAAGCGCAGACTCAGCACTCTTCCAAGCAATGACCCTGGCGTGCGCTGGTTGAGAGCGCTAAGGATCACGCCGCCACGACACGATCTCGATAAGCCGCTCGTCGACACAAACGTGAAGAGCGTGATCGAAGAGGCAATTTTAAGAAATCAAAAGGTGCACTTACGTTGGCGCGCCTTCGACAAATATGAAGGCACTGCCGAGTACGCCGACGACTATTCCATTTCGCACCTTCTCTTGGAGGTTCCAGCCTATCAACGGATCGATGTTTGGTCGAATGGAAGGGGGCGTCGAATTGCATTGAACGAAATCATTGAGTCACGCCTCCTAGACCAACGAGCAGACTATCCGCTGGACTATGAGCCAATCCCCTTCCCGCCCGAAATGAGAATGGAATTTGGCGACTGCAACGAACATCAGGGCAAGTCGCTCATCACGCTCGATATGAGCCGGAGCACTTACGACAGGCTCATGACGAAAAGAATCGGTTCACTATTTTCCGAGCCGATCATAAAAGAGGATGGCTGGCTCACCGTGACTTTCCGGGCAAAGCTCGATATGCCCGTATATCGGTACCTCGTTGGCCTTGACGGAGTCTCATTCGTCGGACCAAGGCTGCTACGCGCCAGTGCGATGGGGTCACTGCACGCCTCTCGGAAGCGGTATCTGGCCACTACGCAGGAAGCAGACCAATGCCACGCTCTTGAAAAACGTCACGTTGAGCAATGCCCGGATGAAGTTGACGATCACCAAGAGCGCTCCGAATGATCCATATAGCAGCCCCTAGCGAATGAGAGCTGAATTCGAACGCCCCGCTCGAGAGAACCGCCTCGCAGGGACGCTGCTTGGCATGATTGCCATGGCAACCCACTTGGATGACCCGGTCCTGGCCGGCACGTTACGCGTTCTGGAATCCCTTCAGGCCAACCACAGGTTGGTTTGCTCTGACGTCCAGAAGCGATGGTGCGGACTGCCTAGGACGGGGGGCCACGGAGCCAATGCCATTGTTCGATGTATCCCCTTGATGCTTTGGCTACGCGGGCCAGACCAGCGGCTCACAGCCGCTGCCCTGAATCTCGCCAGTGCGCAAGGAGAATCGATAGAGACCGGCATCGGCGCCGCACTGGTGTGCCATTGGTTCAGAGCGCTCTACCAATCGCGCTCCCGAGATATGGCTTGGACCAGCGCGATCGACCGAACCCAGACCAGCTTGGCGGACCTGGAGATCAGCGACGTCGACAAGACGCACCTCCTCAGTGCTGTTGCGTCCGATGCCTTGGCTGTCACACATCCAATCGCGCATGTCCTTCGCTCAGCCCATGCACTCCTGTCTGGTGCGGTGGACTTTCCAGACCTCGCACGGCAACTCCAGCTCTCCGCCACTCCCTCGGCACTTCAATTACTGGGGGGTGCTGCCGGTGGGCTTTGGTTCGGTGATATGGCCGTGGAACACTGGTTGGGCAACCCGAGTCTGTCTCAGCAGTTTGAGCAAACGCGCCTCGCTATCGCCACTCGTGCCTCGGACATGCCCAGACTCGAGCGTTGGCCTACCCAGACCAGCGCGAGCCACCCACTGCCGATTGCCTTCGTCGAAGCGGATTCCCGCGGCCGAATCGGTCTAAGCCCCTGTCCGGGATTGACCGGCATATACACCAGCCAGGGCAACATTGCTCGAGACCTACGTGTAGATCTCGACCGGGTCTCTGCTTGGGGCGCCAATCATGTCCTCTGCCTCCTCCGGGGGGACGATCTCTCAGACGTCGGATTGAACAACTACGAGCAGGAGCTTCGCGAGCGCGGTATTCGTCTTTGGCACCTTCCTTTTGTAGAGGATGGCGCGGATGGTTGGTTTGAGCGCGAATGGTCTCGGGTTTGTCCAAAGCTCGCAACAGCGCTGCGCAACGGCGAGGACATTCTGATTCACCATCTGGGCTGGGATGATCTATCGCAGAGGATCAGCGCTGAACTACTTCTTAAAGCCAATGGTGGCATCGACCTTGCGCGAGTGACCTCCGCGGTTCAAGCCGCGATCGCGCTCGCCCGTCTGGATGCGTCTAGGTTGGACGAGGACGAATAGAACACTCCAACGCACAGAATAGGCTGAGTATTCCAACGTCCTCCGTGCATCGCCTCTATACGGAGCATGACCCCAAGGTGATGACCGGATACGCGCAGCCCGACTACTGAAAGCTGTATTACCTCGAGATCGCCTTCCTTTCGAAGACAAGGACGAGATACGTGCTCGTTCCTTCGTCTGCCAATACGGACTGATCACGCAGTTGCCAGTTCGCGAAATCAAGGATCAAGGTAATTCTGTCGACTCTGGCAGGTAGTGATGTCACGGGCTCGACCGGCAACATGATGCTATGTGTCCGATGGCCGGCTGCATTCGCTGCCAACGCAGTGCGAAACTCCTCGCTTTTCGTCGCCTCGATAAGCAATTCACCTGCCGTCGGAGACGAGGCCAAGGCAGGCGTGAAGGCGCAAAGCATCACCGTCGCGCAAATCACGTTGATGAACTCGTTTCGCGTTCTCACAAATACCTCCTAACGAGGGGAAGAGCGATCTAATCCAGCACGGCCTACCGCCGTGACCATCGCCACGCGAACTCAATCCGTTTCGGATCAGCTGCAATCGCAGTCAACAATCGCTTCGGATCGGGTCGAACGCCGACACGACCGAGATCCAGCCGATCGGCATCCCAACAGGCCGCGATAGTTGCCGCCGCCTGCATCTTTCCTAAGCTATGCCCCTCACAGGCCTGCGCCAGCCAATCGGCTCGCGTGTCGTCTAAGCCAAGCTGCCGATTCCGGTGCAAGGACTGGACAAAGGCCGCAGCGCGAGGCCCGTGGTCAGGGTCTCGACCGTCGTTCAGGCGCTGTGAGTCGTGAAGCAATGCGAATAGCCGAACGACCTTTGTATCGGCACCCGTGTGTTCAGCGATATGAAGTCCATGGTGCATGACGCGTGCCCAGTGCGGTGCGCCGTGGATGCCGTTCCAATCTAAACGAAAGGTCTGGCGCAACAGGTCGAGTAACCCTTTTGGAATGTCCCTGTCCGCAAGCATCAGCGATAGCTCCTGCGAAGAAAGGCAATGAACGGCGTCGCGTCGCGGGTTGTGGCCTCCCTGGCCTCAGGGCTCTCTGCATACAACTCAAGGGCATTTTCGGCGAGGGCGTCAGCTCCCTCCAAGAGCTCTTGGAAGGTCCCATGCCATATCACCAGCAAGTTGTGCTGCTTGGCTTCTAAGGGCCTGAGCCACTCTTGCGACACGGTGCACCGGCCACGGAGCGCTTCTTGGAACAGCTCTCTTGTGCCGGGATAGAGATCGTCCCACGTCGACAGCTCCAGCCATATTCCGTTACGAAGGAACTCCGCAGCTTCGGATTCGGCCCGAAACCAATGAAACCCATTGACGCCACGAAACGGCACACATTCCACCAAGCAAAGGCCGTAGGAAAACTGGCGAGGATCACGTTCTCGCGGATGCAAAGCAGCCGACATTAGGCTGCCCTCTTGAGACTGGCAGACCGTCGGGCGGGCCGCGCCTTAACGGCTTTGGGCATCGGCGGCGTAAAGACGCAAGCGCTCAGAAGGGTGGCCCAGCGCCCATTAGTCGGAAGGTCCAACGCCGCATCAGGCATCGGTTCTTGGCCAGGTTCGGCCATAGGAACCTGATCAATGAAGTCCTCGATGCCGGTAAACGCTTCCCGAATCCGCAAGATGCCCGCCAAGGCCCGCCGACGGTGCACGGCCTCCACCGCCGCCAACAGCGCATCCGACGCCCGAAGAGCACCCGCAAGACTGTCCAAGTCAGGACACGAGACCACACGGGCCAAGTGACGGACGAGAAGCTCGTAATCCTTGGAAAGCGGCTTGAGAGCGGACGGGCCCCTCGGGCCAAAAGCACGGGACAGGACGATGGCGTGAGTGCGGAGGATGGCAACGGCGGCTTGGGTCATGAAGGCTCCTTGGTTGAGTGAAAACAAGGTAGCCAAGCTCCGCGACAAATCATGTCGCTCACGGACAGCTGATGCCGAAGATCGCGCCTACCCCGACGGAGCAAGCAGGCCGCGAGCGATTGTCAAATGCTGCAAATTGGCTGGCTGCCTGCTGCGCAATCTCCCGCCGAGGCACTTGTGTATTAGCCGCCATCCCTATGACGCAGCTCACCGAGCCGGTTGAGTGCCTTGGCCAGCAACTCAGTCCACTACGCGAGGTGGGCTGACCGACCCGAAGCGGCCTCTCGACCCCAAATCTCGACATCAAGGCGGGTGGGTGCCTGGCATCCCCGTTCAAATGGCTCCAAATGGCACTTCTTCCACCCCAAGCGCGTCCTTTGGCGGGGAGAAAATGTTCCGACACCAATCGGAACGAGCAAATGGCGTCCCTTACTGTCGACCCCCCTTTCTATCTGCCCATCCGCCGCTCTGCTGCGGAGCTCGCCCTGCTTCATGGCGACCTGCCAGAGAGCCCAATGGAATGCGCGGGCCTGTTCGCGCTGACAATGGCAATCCGTTCGGCACATCGCTGGCCGGTTATATCGAGGATGCTCTTTGACGCGCAGTCGCTCGCGATCAGCGATAAAGAACATTTTGTGGAAGGGCTCGCGTCCCTGGTCAAGAGAGAACTCTCGGGCTACAGCCTAGACAGCATCGAACGGCGCCTCGATGCCTTGGGGCTCTACCTGCTTCCTGATTCATTTAGCGCGATCGATCCTTCGACCATCTATACCGACACCGTGCATATATCGATGCTCCAGTTTGTCGAAGAGGAGGAGATTCGCATCTGGCGCCCAAAAGAGCTTGAAGAAGACCTCGACGCCGACCTTTACGACTCGGAGAAAGAGGCCAAGCCACCCATCATCATTCGCTTCTCTGGCTCCCAAGAGCAGCATGCCGTGCTTCGGGCCATCGCCGTAGCGAGGGACGAGCCGCTTTACACCGACGCCCATGCAGGTTCGGGGAAGAGCGCCGTAGTGCGAGTTCTTGCCGAGAACGCGGACAGCATCACGACCTACCTCGTTGAAAGCGCAAGGAACATCGACGGCTCGCTACCCGAAGTCGCCGCTCGGAAAGTATTGACGACAGCCGATCTCGCTTTTCGTATGTTTGCATTGGCTGGGCTGAAACGACCCTTCTTCGCCCGCGCAAAAACGAATGCGACGGATCGATGCGTCCGTGCGGGGATCAACGGATTCACGATCTCTCCGCCATCTGACGCGCCTTGGGAGGGTAGTGAGATTTTCGCGCCAGAACAGGTGCTTCTTGCCTGCGAAGCAGCCATTAGCAGCTTCGTCTGGTCAGAAGATGCCACCATCGGCGAAAAACACTTCCTTCGAACCGCAATGGCTCGTCATTGGCGTCTCCTGGCGCCAAAAGCGGAACAGTTGTTCAAGACAATGATGACCGCAGGGCTTGCCAAAGCAACGTTCTCGATCTCCATCGCTCACGGCATGAAGTGGCTGGAGCTCAAGGGCGTCCCGATTCCCGAAGATATCGGCATGATCCTTGTGGACGAGGCCCACGATTTGTCCAGCCCCATCGCTCGAATGCTGGCCCGCCATCAGCGCGGCGCCCTGATGCTTGGCGACGAACGCCAGCGCATCGTGAAGCAACGCACACGCCAGAAGTCGAGGGCCGAAGGTCGCTCTGCCATGCGTGGCATGAAAACGCTCGCGATGTCCCAGTCGTTCCGAGCTGGCCGCGGCCTGGAGTCCATCGTTAAGCCGCTGGAATTGCTTGGCGGTTCTACCGAGTACGCTACCGCCACGTTTCGCGGCTCGCCGGCGATCATCACCCGAGTTCGCCACTACGACACACCGCATCGCACCCCACGGGATGGCTTTCGGGTCTTCGGTAACCCCTTCGCCCTTTTCGCGGAAGCGCTCCATCTCAAGAACCAGGGTGCCCGATTCGCTATCAGACCGGCGAGCCGTAACCGACTAAGGAATGAGGTGGCAAACATCCTCGACCTTGTGCAGTCGAAGGGTATGTCTACCTACGCTCGACCCGGGATGCACCACTCTCTGTCCGCATTCGCTGCCAGCATGAGTGACCTTGGGCTTAGCGACGTGTGTCAGCTGCTTACGAAAGGTGGCTATTCGATCGCCGATCTGGACCAGCTCTTCAGTCTGGAGGTGCCTTGGAACGAGGCGGTCGTGACCCTTTGCATGCTTGAGGACGCCAAGAATGTGCAGTCACCGCGCGTGATCATCGAGCCGTCCTGCTTCTTGGAGTCTGTCGCTGAGCGCTTCGACATCGCGAATGCCATCTATCTTGCTGCAACGCGAGCACAGTCCGAGCTCTGGATTCCAGGCGACGGACTCGACCGAGTCCGCACCTTCGCGAACTCGGCCGAATGAGGGGGTGTTAGCGTGACCTTGGCCGAACTAAGGAAGGTCTGAACAAGTGCGCCACTCTCGCCGCGAAAGTCCGTAATGGGGAAGCGACGCTAAGGAGCCAGTCAGTTGCGACTTCGGGCGATGGCGGGGAAAAACGGACTACCAAAAAAGTCCTAAGCGGTCGGTGTCAGAGATCCGCGAAACGGCACTGTGCACCATTGAAGCGTACCTCAACCGTACCTGCCTCTCCGTTGCGCTGCTTGGCGAGAATGATCTCCGCCAGACCGCGAGCTTCGGAATCGCGGTTGTAGTACTCGTCGCGGTACAGGAGCATCACGATGTCCGCGTCTTGCTCGATGGCTCCGCTCTCGCGCAAATCCGAAAGATTGGGGCGCTTATCCATGCGTGACTCGACGCCGCGATTCAACTGGGACAAAGCCACAACCGGGACACGAAGCTCCTGTGCCATGCCTTTGAGTTGCCTCGAAATCGCAGCAACCTCTGTGGCCCGATTCTCGGACGCGTATCCGGGTGCAGCCATCAGCTGCAAGTAGTCGATCACGATCAATCCGACATCATGTTTGCGCGTAAGGCGACGTGCTCGACTGCGCACCACTTCAGGGCTGATCGACGACTGATAACTGAAGAACAAACGGTCTTTCCAGCCAGCCATTTCAGCGGTCGCCGCCGTGATCTTGGCCCAATCCTCGCCCTCAAGCTGGCCCGTCTGGAAACGCGTCGCGTCAATTCGCGCTCGCGAGCAAAGCAGACGCCCCGTCCAATCCTCGGAGGACATTTCCAGACTGAAGACCAGAACGCACTTCTTGGTCTGCTCGAGCACCGCCTCAACGAAGCCCTGCCCCAAAGTGCTCTTGCCCATGCCAGGGCGCCCTGCGACGACAATCAAGGACCCGTCACGGAGCCCCAGAGTCTTTGCGTCCAGATCGCGAAGACCCGTGGGTACGCCACGCAGGCTACCCGGGTTCTCGTAACGGAACTGGAGATCCTCGATCGCCGCCTTCAGCGACGGCATCAGCGACTGAACGTCCTCGCCACCGGTCCGAGCCCGCTCGCCAACGGAGAGGATGAGCTCCTCCGCCTTCGAGACCACCTGTTCATCCGTTAAATCGAGCGGAGCGAACGCGAGCTCTGCGGCTTCCGTCGCCCGCTCGATGACCTGACGCAGCATCGCTTTCGACCGAACAATGCCGGCGTAAAAGCGAGCACTCGACGCCGAGGGCGTCGTCTGAGCCAGCTGAATGAGATAGGGAAGACCGCCTGTAAGGGACTCCGCGTCGACCGACTGCAGCCATTCGCCCATCGACACCGCATCAATCGGCGCCCCCTTCGCGTTGAGATCCAGCATCGCGTGAAACAGGAACTGGTGATCGCGACGATAAAAGTCGGCTGGAGAGACTAGGTCGGCGACCTCATCGACCGTGCTTGGTTCGAGCATGAGCGCGCCGAGGACGGCCTGTTCCGCTTCGATGGAATGAGGCGGGACGCGAAGCGTCGGGCTGCTCTTTGCAGGGGGCTGCGCCAATGATTTGCTCCTAGTGACGAAGATTCTATCGAGCGCAACTGCCGGGCCAGCTGGCGCTTTACATCTGAGAAAGCAGGCGAAGGGCGCCAATCAAGTCATTGCCCCCCCCCGCCTCCTCGAGGGAAATGGGCAGGCTGAAACAGGAGCAAGCCCGATGTGCCCCCTCCCCTGCCCTTCCGTGTCACAGGGACGGACGTCTCCGCGTGGTTGAGGGACATGGCCTGCGACCGCAGCAAGCCGCGGGTTGGCGGCCTTTGGCCGACCACTAGATCTAGTCCTCATTGGGCTTGACGCCACAAGTTGACGGCGAGATATTGGCATGAGCCAGTTTAGACCGTAAAGTGCTCCGAAATAGCACCATGGAACGAGAAGCCAGTGGCTGACTCCAAGATCATCACCGCTTCAACGATCCGTTACTACGGTAGCCGAGCCAATGGCGCTGTTCGGGCCGCTCAGGACATGCGGAAAGAGGGCGAGATTGCGCCAGAAGTAGCGATCGACGCCCGCAGGCTCAGCTCCAGCGAGCTCGCCGAGTATGTGGGTGTAAGCGGCAGCACGATTGACCGTCTTATCAAGAAGTTCGGCCACGCCAGCGGTCGTACTGGGCGTATCTACTCTCATCCCATCAGCCGGATCTCAGAGTATCGCGAAGCGCTGGGCAGCATGCGCAGCGAAAGCGTCCCTGTTCGAGTCGCGACGGTGAACTTCAAAGGCGGCGTCTCTAAGAGCACGCTTACGGCCCATCTTGCGTATGCGCTGGCACTTAAGGGCTACCGCGCCCTGGTGGTCGACGCGGACCCCCAGGGGAGCCTTTCGACCCTGTTTGGCAAGCATCCCGATCTCGATCTGACCGAGAACGACACCCTCCTCCCCTACTTCGAGGGGACCGAGGAGTCCCTCCACTACGCGATCAAGCCGACCGAACTTCCTAACCTGTCGATCATCCCTGCCCAGCTTGGGTTGGCCGGCGCCGACTACGTCATCCCCGCTCGCCAGGTGCGAGAGGCCGATGAGGGCTTCAGGTACTTCAACCTGCTGGACGAAGGCCTCAAAACCGTTGAGGCCGACTTCGATGTCGTTCTTATGGATTGCCCTCCGAGCCTGAGCTACCTCACCTCGGTGGTAGCCCGTGCTGCAGATGGGCTGGTCATCCCGCTTCGCCCGTCCATGCCGGATTTCGCCTCGAGCGCACAGTTCCTGATGTCATTCGGCCGATATCTCGGGGAGTTCGATCAGGACACTCGTCTGGCTAAGCCGTATGCCTTCACGAAGATGGTCATTACCCAGAACCGCGGCATCAAAGCCGAGATCGAGATGGAGAAGAGCATCCGCGCGGCTTACCCGGGAATGATGCTCAACAAGGACTTCCCGCACGTTGCCGCCATTCTCGAGGCAGGCAACTTCATGCGGACGCTGTTCGACGTAAGCCGCGACTTGGTCAACAAGTCGACCTACGAGCGCTCCGTGTCGCGCATCGCTCCAGTGTTCGAGGAAATCGAGCACTTGATCGAGGACGCCCGGCGCCTCAAAGCGGAGGGGCAGCTGGCTCCCCGCGCTCTGACGGAAGCCGAACTTGCGGCCAGCGAGTTTGTGGATGAGGAGACTGCGGCATGACGACGCCTTCCAAAAAGGATCTGCTGTTGGCTCGGCGTTCGAGTATGCAAGCCGCTGCCGTCAAAGACGCTGGCTCGGTGCAAGCCAGACTTGAGGCGGATCGAGTGACCTCCGCTCTGCCCGTGGCACGAACCAATGCCGAGCTCATGCAGCGGCGCGTCGACGAACTCGAGGCACAGGTTCGCGAACTGAAAGAACGCGAAGCGGAACTTCGTGCACAGCTCGACAACGTCAACAACGCCGAAGAGCTCGCCCAGCTCCGTCAGCGCATCGAAAGCGCACAAGAGGAAAAGGGCGCCATTGAAGCGGGCACCCCGGTTTTCCTCGATCCGACGGAGGTTCGCGAGAGTCGGTTCCGTGATCGCATTGAGCTCGCCTTCTCCGATGACCAGTTCATCCTGCTCAAGGCGCTCATCGAGCAGACGAAGGGCAACGTCCAACCTATCGGTGTTCGGCCTAATCCGGATCGCGGTAAGGGAGGACAGACTTACGAAGTGATCTATGGGCATCGGCGCCTGAGGGCCTGCCGCGAACTGGGCCTGAAGGTCAAAGCCACGATCATGGCGTTGGACGATCGCGACTCGGTGATCCAGATGAACCTGGAGAACCGCGGGCGCAGCGATCTCTCGGCGTATGAAGAGGCCCTCAGCATGCAGCAGCAGCTGGATGAGGGCATTTTCGCCAACCAGGTGGAGCTCGCCGAGTCGTTGAAGATGAAGCGCAACACCGTCAACGAGAAGTTGGCGATCGCGCGTCTTCCGAAAGACGTGGTGAGTCTTTTCGCGGACCCGCGAGAGATCACTATTCGGACGTCACTGCTGCTGACGCGCCTGACGCCTGAAACCTCCGCGGCCTTGGACGCCGTTAAGCGCTTTGTCCGCGCCAATGGCCCCCAGAGCGCCAAGACCATCGTCTCGATGCTCAAGGCAACGAAGACCCAGGAGGTCACGCTGCGGGACTCCAAAGGTGGGCTGATCCTCAAGGCCTTGCTCGGCGCGGATGACACACGAATCGTCGTCCCGCGAGCGCTGACACAAGACGACATCGAACAGATTCGGGCGCTTCTCGAATCTCGCCGTGATCAGAGTGCCGTCCCTTGATCAGGTCCACTCCCCTGCCCTCCCCGCCCCGAGGCCGAGCCAAAAGCTCGGCCTCGGTCGTTATGGGTCGGCATTTCTCGATTCCGTCGATCGATGGACTGCCATTCGGCAACAACTGCAACCGTCGACCACACATCTCACGGATCCATTTTCAAGGGAAGAACGCTGCAGGTGTCGGCGCGCCGACATCGTCGAACGCGCTTTCGTTGTGGGTCTCTCTTGGATTGACGGATCAAGTGTCGGCGCGCCGACACCCCCCAACCCCTCGGGCAGCACTCCGCCCTGCCCGCCCCTCCGCTGACGCGAACCGGACGCGTCAATCCACCAAGGTCCACCCAACCCCCAGCTAGCGAACTGACCCAAAAACAGAAAACCCCCAGAGGGAGCCTCTGGGGGTTTCGGAGATAGGAACCTATCTCGTCGTCTGGCCAACCGGCGCCAACCGGTGACCGCTCTGCAGCACAGAGCCAAGGCTAGAAAACGAGTCGGCACCTGTCAACGGGTTTGTTCGTGCCTGAGAAAAGGAAAAGGCACATGACAGGTCTTCTCAAGATTCGTTCCATCGACCCCAGCCTCGGGGCGCTCCGCCTCGATGACCTTGATCTCATCGACCGATTGGGTCGCGCGTTCGAGAAGAATGAGCGCCGGGTTCTCTCGTGGGCGTACTTCGCCAAGGTCCTTGCCACAACCATCGCCAAAGCACGCACACGAGTCGCCATCCTCGAAGCAGCGGGGCTCATCGAGCATCAGAGCCTTCGGAGCGGGAACGTCTACTTCATGACGGACAAGGGCCAACGGGTGCTGTGGGCGCTCCGGGGCGAACCAACGTCTGCCCCGCGCAAACAGCCCTACGAACTCCCGAAGCAAACCGCTCCGCTCGCCCAGGCAGAGACGTGTGAAAAGGTCGTCGTAAGCGGCGAGGCTAAGGCCGTTCGTCGCTTCGTTCGGGTCCCGTCCCAAGAGGTCATGTCATGGGCGGGGCACGATCTCGGCCATCGGATTCTTGGTCTGCCCGACCAGATCCGCGATCTGGTCGTTCATGCCTTGGCAGAGGGGCGTGACCTGACGTTGCCTGAGGTCGCGAGGGCAGGGCTGTCGTTGTTCGCTGCAGTCGAGTTGTTGGCAGCAATCACCGCAAAACGTGTTCTGGAGGGCGGCGCCGAAACGAGCTCACTGCACGCACCTATCGGTGATCCGAAGGGTGTCGGCGCGCCGACACCTAAATCGCCGAGGCGCGCACCCAGCGTCACTAAGACCGCTGTACGGGATTCCTTGTCGGCAAAGCGAACGCCCGTCGACAAGGTCAAGAACGGCTCGCGAGGACCGGCAGATCCAGAAACCACCTCTGTAACGCTCGATGGACGCACACCGACTACCGTCACCCTGGATCCGTCGAAAGGACCGGAAGTGAACGCCGTTATGGCACTGGTGCGACTTGCCGTGACCGAGGCGCAGTCCCGGCATCCCGACCTTGTTCAAGCAGCCACTTTTGCCGAGCGGCTTCTGCCAGAACTGGTCTGGGCGAGCATGAAGGGGGTCCTCGCCGATTACGGCGAGCCGCTTCGCCGAGTTCGGACTGCTCTTCGCCTCATGTCCGAGCACCGGTGGACCACCCCAAGGCACATGCCTCCTTCGTTTGTGAGCCAATTTCCGATCACTGATGTCGCCTTTGCGGTTTGCTAGCGGATCGCAGCTAACAAAGCCCCTTGTTTTTTATAGAAACAGAAAGCTTTGTTAGGGGAGCAATCCCAACCAACTCGGCCAAATCAGAGGCCCTCGGTACAAGCAAACACCTAATTTCGGGCATGGACCGTCAATCAAACCCACAACAAGGCGTGTTGGTGCAGAAAGCTGGGCTCTGTCGGCATGCCGACACCTGCAAAAACGTCGAACCAACAAGCCAGATGATGACGTGCAGAGATTGCCCGGCACGAAAAGTCGGCGCGCCGACACTTACGTCCGAGTGACTGATTTTCGCCTGCCGCCTTTTGCCCGTGTCACGCAATGCATCGAACAAAGGCAAGCAATCCACTACTCCGCCGCTGACGGCCTTGACGCGGAGCCAATACCAAACGAGATCACCATGAAGATGTTTGGGGCAGTTCAAACGAGCGGTGGCTCCTGACCCCTGCAATGTGTTGGAATATTCCAACTATGTACCTGCATGCCTATCTCCCGGCCAACATCGATGCCCCCGAGTTGTCCTTCAATCTCTCGAAGGATCGACCGGTCGTCATCGGTCGGGTAGGGCGTGCACCTCATCGCCTGGAGCCGCTTCTCGGATGCGCGGTTGTTGCTCAGGCCATTGGCCTGAATCGCCCGATTGATGCGCTAGTCCTAAGTCTGGAAGACCAAGAAGCACTGGTCTTACGCCACTCCGATCTGTCGGGTGCCAACGTGGTGGACGTCGTCGCGGCGTACCGCATTCTGCGCAAGTCAGGTGTGTCGGGCGCACTGGCGGCCAAAGCGCTAGGCGTGAGCCGCAAGGACGAAGCAAGCCGTTTGGCCGCGGTGGCCAAGTTGGATCAACGGATTCTCGATCGCGCGGCTTTCCTTGGAATGACGCTTCACCATTTGCGCTGGGCAAGCGGCAAGCCGGCCGAATCCGTCCTCTCTGCCCTAGAGCATTTTTCACCGCGCTGCCCGACGGTTGCCGCATTCAAGGCTGCGATGGGGGGGATGAAGTCAGACCGCGCGACGCAAGTTCTGACCTCCGAAAGCGACCGCCTTGCCGAGTGGCTGGGGGCCCGGGCTCAGGTGATCTGGGACGGGCAGGGCGGTTCCATCAACCTGACCTACTACAGCCCGGAAGAGCTCATTGGCTTGTTCGAACGACTAACTGAAAAGCCCAGGCACGCGCCGGTTTCGAGTCCGGCCGAGGCGCGAACCCTCAGCCTCCCATTCCGCAACTCGGCCGAATACGAGTACCTCGTCGGTGGTGGTGAACACGATTGAAGCGGGTAGGGCAGGGACCTAGGAGGCATGGTCCTGGCCATCCTTTGGGTTCAAGTGCCGAACATCACTTCAGGTGTCGGCGCGCCGACACCATGGCGACCTACCGCTTTCGTGATGCGCAATCCGCCATCCGTCGTTCCCGTCAATCGCGCAGCGGGCGGCCGGCTGATTCCTTACGCGTCGATCATTGGGATTTGCATAACTGCCCCCGCAACTGTGAAGACCGACGGCAAGGGCTCTGAGAGACCGTGACGGTAAGCGAGGGTGCTGTCGGCGAGGTCGTTGTGGATCTTCAGGTGGATAGTGTCGGGGAGGTCGCTGTACGTCCGCAGCTTGATGTGCGCTCTGAGTTACCGTGCTGAGCGGGGCGGTGTCGCTTGGGCACGACCCATCGAATGGAACGCCTTGTCTTGGCGACTGTGCGGGGCTTTGCTGTTCTTGGGATCGGTGCCTATGAAGCACGGGGCGTGGTGTTGCGCTGCTGAGAGGGTAAGGCGTATGTTCGACTTACGGCGCCCGCCCAAGCTCTGGACGGCTTGAAACAGGCAGCAGCACCAGCATCACCAGCGCCACTCTTCAACCATCCGATCCTCGGCTGTTCGAAGGCGACCAAACGTCCAGCGTCTCGAGCAGAACCAAGAGGCTCGCATGGTCACCCTTACCCGTTCTTCCGCCTTCATGGCGTCCCAGACGCTCGCCGCCCAGGGCGTCGCCATCCAACGTTCGCAGCTGTCAGAGGTCATCGCGGCCTTGTTGGGCTACGGGACCTACGCCGCATTGCTGGCGGATAGCCGCCCCGGTGGGCACCCCATCGAAGCTGCGGAGCTCTACGTCTTGAGTGGACCACTGGGTCAGGCCCGGGCGAAGGCTGTCTCCAACGGCAGTCCGAAGGTCGACGCCATCATCCAAACTTGTGTGGAGGCAATCCGGACCGCGGCCGCCCCCCGACGGGTTTTCGTGGGTGTGGAGGCTTTCGTGCAGGAGCATCTGGTCCCAGAGATCACCGCATCCGATGAAGTGGCCGACGCGATCGCGGGCAGCAATGCGTCCTATCCGGACGAACTCGAGCTCGATCAGCCGCCCACCGCGAGCGGCCATCTGTGGGCGACGTCGAAGGAGTGGACGATCGTGTTGTCGGGGGAGCTGACAGGGGAGTCCGACCTTGAGGGGGGCCGCATGTACAACGGCAACACGATCGCCGTCTCGGCCTCGGTGACGTACACGAAGTCCGGCCGCGCTGGTCTGGTGAAGATCGACGAGGAAATCGGCGCCGCGGCAGACGAGGACAGCTGGAGGGACGAGGAAATGTAGTCGGCGGCCATCCATTCGCGACGGCTTGCATAAGAGACCATTCTTGGTACCCTAAAGGGGTGCAGAAATGGCGATATGGGATCCAAAAGGGTGCCGGGATGAAAAAGTCCACTGATGCAGTAAGGAACCTATTCAGCATCACCGGCGCTGGCGGCATGAAGGCGGATGGGGAGGCCGCCGTAACCCATGCCATCGCGCCCAAGGGCGCCAGGGTCTCCGTAAAGGACAAGCCCGCCTCGAGCACCATCACGGACCGGGTGACACGTCGGCGCTCTGCGGCGACCCGGCCCCTTTCGCCGGCCACAGCGACTGCCTTGAAAGGGGTAGGGGAGGCGGTGCGTAATGCGCGCAAGGCGCGGAAGCTGACGATCGAGGAGCTGGCCAAGCGTTCCGGCATCGCCAAGAAAACGATGCTCGCGATCGAAGGGGGGGCTGGGAGCACGTCGACCGCGGCGCTGTTCGAGGTGATCTCGGTGCTCGACACGGGCCTGATCGAGACCTTCGTTGACGCTCTGCGCGCTGATCCTGTCGGGAAGGCGCTGCTCGACGCTCGGCTGCCGACGCGTACCCGGCCTGAGCGCTTCTGATGGCGACGGTCATCTACGTGTGGGCGCCGATCGAGGGCGTGTACCGCGTTGCCGCCCGTCTATCTTGGGATGACAACGAGATCGGCCGGTTCCGATACGCCCCAGACTGGATGGCGCTTCCTAGTGCGTACCCGCTCGATCCCCTCAATCTTCCCTTTAGTACTGCAGGGACGGTGATCCGGGAGAACCATGGGATTCCCGGGGTGATCGCCGACGCCGGCCCGGACTCGTGGGGTCGCAGCATCATCGTCCAGGCGGGGAGGGCTGTGCCACGTAACGAGGCGGAGTGGGTGCTGCACCCGAACGCGGTGGGGACGGGTGCGCTGCGTTTCTCGGAGAGTGCGGACGCCGCCCCGAGCACCACGGACAGCTACCCTGCGTGCACGCTCGAGCAGCTCCACGAGCTCGCGATGACTGTTGCCACGGGTGGGACGATCGATCCGCCGTTGCGTCACCTGCTGCAGCATATGAGTAGCCCAGGTGGCGCCCGGCCAAAGGCTCTCATCCGGGAGGACCGGAAGGACTACATCGCCAAGTTCGAGAAGCCCAACGACCCCTTTAATGTGCCGCGAGTGGAAGCCGCCTGCCTGCAGTGCGCCCGCCTGTGTGGAATTGATGCGGCCGCGGCCCACGTCGTTGACATCCGCCCGACGACTTCGGCACTGCTGGTGGAGCGTTTTGATCGGACATCCGCTGGCGGTCCGGTCCACTACCTGAGCGCTCGGAGCCTCGCGAACATCTGGCGAGTCCGGGCCGGGCGGGACGACATTCCGCCAACCGGAACCTCAACCTACCAAGCGCTCGCCGCCTATGCGCGGTCGATCGGTATCGAGGGGGCGGGCGAGGAAGTGCTGCGCCGCATGGCCTTTAACTACCTGATCGGCAACACGGACGACCACCTGCAGAACATCGGGTTTCTCTTCGAGAACGGGGCGTGGCGATTCGCACCGGCGTTCGACTTGCTCCCGCACACGAGCGACATCCACGCGATCGGCATTGGCCCTCAGGGTCGCCAGCGAACCTTGGGCAACCTCACCGAGGGGGCCAGGATGTTTGGCGTGCCCGAGGGTGACGCGCAAACCATCATCGCCGAGGTGCTCGATGGGGTTGGCCAGCTCGATGCCCTGATGACCGCCGAGAGGGTTTCGTCTCACGATCGGGAAATTGTGCGGGCAAGGATGTCCAGCCTCCTCGATACGGTTGGTGGGTTCGATCTCACCGCACCCTGACCGCCTTCGCCGCCACACGTCCGCCCCTGACGACATCAGCAGTACGAAACTCAGGACACTCACGGAGGCCCAATGGGTGACGATTGGGCGTGCTTCGGGTGGCGATTGGGTGACGAAGTCCGCTTTCGTTGCTGATCAAGCGCCCCTTGGTCCCTACTCAAGTCTTGCTCGCCCGATCGTCACCCAATAGGCGCCCAATCGTCACCCATTGCGCCCGAAAGGGCGCTGCCCTCTGCATAACTCATCTAGTACTAGTTGAGCTAAGTACTAAGCACATCAGTGCGCATCAACCGGATTCGAAGGGATCCCTCGACGAGTCAGATCTGATCTTGCGCCATGCACCTTCGCTCCTGAGCCCGATTTCGCCGGAAAATTCAGGCGATACAGTGACTTGCAGTGCATCATTCTCACTAACTGAGTTATGGGGAAAAGCTGCATAACTCAGTTAGTACTAGATGTGTAACAAATAAACATAGCGCCGCAGCATCCAAGAACGCTGCACGAGAACGGACGCCAACGATCCCGCCAAGTAGGCCATGCCGTGCGTAAGCGCGACTTGCCATCGGATCAGGTCGATGGTGACTCCAACCGCGCACAACGCGTCCGCGCAGTAGGGCCGCCTCCGGGTCACTGAAGCCCAGCCGAGCTGGCGCCGGGATCGACGGCTTTCAAAGCGGGGCTTGATCCCTAGGGCGCCACGATGAGTCCGTCAGCGTGGTCGGCTTTCGCCCAACGATGTCCGCGCCAGTCGCCGGATCTCGTCCCATGAGACAGAATCCGTAGATTCTCGGCCCCTGCCCGAACGGACTCTCCTGGCATGAACCAAACCAACCTTTCCGCCTTCATCTGGTCGGTCGCCGACTTGCTCCGGGGTGACTACAAGCCCCACGAATACGGCAAGGTCATCCTGCCCTTCACGGTCCTCCGCCGCCTGGACTGCGTTCTGGCGCCCACCAAGGCCAAGGTACTGGCCGAGCTGGAGGCCAAGACCAAGCTCGGGGTGAACCCCGACCCCTTCCTGCTCCGGGCGGCCGGCCAGAGCTTCTACAACACCTCGGCCTTGGACCTGGCCAAGCTGCTGGGCGACCAGGACCACATCAAACAGAATCTCTACAGCTACCTGCAGGGCTTCTCGCCCGCGGCGCGGGACATCTTCGAGCGCTACGACTTCGCCAGCCAGATCGAGCGATTGGCCAAGGCCAACCTGCTGTACCTCGTCACCGAGAAGTTCGCAAACATCGATCTCCACCCCGAGTCGGTCGACAACGCCCAGATGGGCCATGTCTTCGAGGAGCTGATCCGGCGCTTCGCCGAGCTCTCCAACGAGACGGCGGGTGAGCACTTCACCCCGCGTGAAGTCATCAAGCTGATGGTCAACCTCGTCTTCATCGAGGACGACGACGTGCTGACGCCCGGCAATGCCGTGGTGCGCACCATCTACGACCCGACGGCCGGCACCGGCGGCATGCTCTCCGTGGCCGCCGAGCATCTGGCCGAGCACAACCCCGCAGCGCGGCTGACGCTGTTCGGCCAGGAACTCAACGACGAGTCCTACGCCATTTGCAAAGCCGACATGCTGATCCGCGGCCAGGCCGTCGAGAACATGGTCGCCGGCAACACCCTCAGCGAGGACGGCTTCCCGAAGAAGACCTTCGACTACATGCTGGCCAACCCGCCTTTCGGCGTGGAGTGGAAGAAGGTCGAGAAGGTCGTCCGGCAGGAGCACGAGCAGAAGGGCTTCGATGGCCGTTTCGGCCCCGGCCTGCCGAGGGTGTCGGATGGCTCGATGCTGTTCCTGCTCCACCTCGTGGCCAAGATGGCGCCGGTGGTGGACGGCAAGGGCGGCAGCCGCTTCGGCATCGTGCTGAACGGCTCGCCGCTGTTCACGGGTGGCGCGGGCAGCGGCGAGAGCGAGATCCGCCGCTACCTCCTGGAGAACGACCTGGTCGAGGCGATCATCGCCCTGCCGACCGACATGTTCTACAACACCGGCATCGCCACCTACGTCTGGATTGTCTCCAACAAGAAGCCCTCCGCCCGCAAGGGTTGGATGCAGCTGATCGACGGCTCGCACTTCTGGCAGAAGATGCGCAAGAGCCTGGGCAGCAAGCGCAAAGAGATGAGCGACGAGCACATCGCCACGGTGACGCGCCTGTTCGGCGAGTTCGCCGAGGCCGACCTCGTCACCCTGTTGGATGCTGCCGGCAAAGAGGTGGGGCGCGAGGTGGTGGCGCGGGATGCCGCAGCACCGGCCGCGCCCGCAGGCGGCAAGACCAAGCGCGTGCCGATGGCCCGACACTTCCGCAACGAGGCCTTCGGATACACCACGATCACCGTCGAGCGCCCGCTGCGCGACGAGGCGGGCAAAGTGGTGGTGTTCGAGAAGGGCAAACAGAAAGGTCAGCCGCAGCCTGACAGCAACCTGCGTGATACGGAGAACGTGCCGCTGGGCGAGGACATCCGTGCCTACTTCAAGCGCGAGGTGCTGCCGCATGCACCGGACGCATGGATCGACGAGAGCAAGAGCAAAGTCGGCTACGAAATTCCATTCAACCGGCACTTCTATGTGTTCGAGCCGCCGCGCCCGCTGGAGGAGATCGATACCGAGCTGAAGGCGGTGTCGGCAAACATCCTGCGGATGCTGGGGGGGCTGGCGGAATGAGTCTGCCGCGCTACTCGGAGTACAAAGAAACCAACGTAGATTGGCTAGGAAAGGTTCCTAGCCATTGGCATGAGGCAAAGTTCCGTCACGCGTTCCAGGAGAGTGGAGAGCGCATCGAAACTGATGTCGTCGGCGTCATGCTTTCTGTATCCGGCTACCGCGGAATCGAGGTTAAGGAGTATGACGACGAGAATCGTCGCCGCTCCGATGAGGATCTGGTCGGATATCGCATCGTTCGACCAGGTCAGCTTGTCGTGAACACCATGTGGCTGAACTACGCCGGTCTTGGAGTTTCGGATCATGTGGGGCATGTGAGCCCGGCATACAGGGCGTATTGGATTTCTGATGGCTTCGACAGGCGCTTTGTTCATCACATGATGCGAAGCGAGCTTTTTGTTCGCGGCTACACGAAGTACATCACAGGAGTGCGGCCCAACTCGCTGCAAATGAGCAGGGAAGACTTAATGCAGTTCCGGATCCTGAGGCCGCCGCTTGAGGAGCAATCAGCCATCGCCGCCTTCCTCGACCGCGAAACCGCCAAGATCGACGCCCTCATTGCCGAGCAGGAGCGCCTGCTAGAGCTGCTGACCGAGAAGCGCCAAGCCGTCATCTCGCATGCGGTGACCAAGGGGCTGAATCCCGATTTACCGATGAAGGACTCGGGTGTGGCGTGGTTGGGGGAGGTTCCGGCGCATTGGGATCTTGGCGGCCTGACGCGCTTCATCGGTCCAGTAGTCGACTATCGAGGAAGAACGCCTACAAAGGTTGATGAGGGCATCTTCTTGGTCACAGCGCGCAATATTCGGAGCGGCAAGATCGACTATTCCGCGTCTGAAGAGTACGTAGATTTGGACTCGGCCAAGTCGCTTCTAGAGCGTGGTCGGCCGGAGCTGGGCGATCTGCTCTTCACGATGGAGGCGCCCCTTGGTCAGGTCGCTTTGATTGATCGAACTGACATCGCGCTCGCGCAACGCATCGTCAAGTTCCGAGGAAAAAGTAACGTACTGAAGAACAGTTTCTTGATGTATTGGCTCATGAGCGACTACAGCCAAGCGCGCTTAGTCTCCTTGGCTACCGGCTCAACCGCCCTTGGAATAAAGGCAAGCAAGCTTGGGATGATTGAGTGTCTGTTGCCACCGATTGCTGAACAGGAAGAGATCGTCCAGCACATTGAGCGTGAGTGCAGCGACCTTGAGGCTTTGATCCGCGGCTCAGAGTCTTCTATCGCGCTGATGAACGAACGCCGTTCAGCCTTGATCGCCGCTGCCGTCACTGGCCAGATCGACGTACGCAGGGCTGCCTAATGGCGCGCCGCTACCGCCGCCGCTCGTCGCCTGTCGCTGATGTCGCCGCGTCGTCTCGCGGTGGCCCTTGGTGGAAGCCGCTCGCCATCGGGGCATTCGCTTTTCTGCTATTCGGCGTCGCGTACCCGCTGTTTGTCCTCCACCCGCTCGCGGATGTGGACGCCGGGATGTTCCGCCCCGTGCTCGATCAGGTGCTCGGCCGCCAGTGGCACCGAGCGTTCCTAATCGGCACGACGTGTCTGTTGCTCGGGACTGGACTGTCGGCATGGAAGTACTGGCGGCAGGAGGCCATGAGTCACGGCCAGTTGCAAGGCGCGTCGTTCCTGTCCCGTCTACTGGCGCGCTGGATCACCTGAGCGGGGGAAGCATGCAGCGCGTCGCTAGTCGGATCCTGTACCACTTCACAGGTGGGCCAAGCCCGAAAGACGATCGGGCAAATTTTGACCGCTTGTGCGCCATCCTGCGTTCAATGACCGTTCGGGCATGTAGGGTTGGTGATTCACGTAGCGGTATCCGCACGCGCTGGGATCCATCCCGTGGCCTGTTGAACGGCGAACCGATCGAGCAGAACGTAGCCTGCCTTTGCGATTTGTTGCCGGAGCATTGGCCATTTCACGCAAGGCGCTATGGCAAGTTTGGTGTCGGTGTCTGCCGATCGGTGGCGGTCCAGTGGGGCGTTCGGCCAGCCATCTATGTGCCGGTCTCGAAGAAAGCTCACGGCAGCTGGGCGCAACAGCACCTTCTCGAGGTGTCCACCGTGCTCGAAGGGTTGGAGCGTTTCTCGGCGGAGGCTCCAGCCGAGAGCGTCAGGGTGGTTGGTGCAGCCGTGACCGACGCGGATGACGCGATGGGTCAGGCATCCAGCGTGATCAAGAGGGACTACCTGGCCTTTGTGAAGTTTTGGGACGTCGACTTGCCGGACGACCATGAAGAAAACTTCTATCTGGAGCGGGAATGGCGAAAGTTCGGCGACCTGCCGTTGGCATCCTGCCTGCGCGAAATCATCGCGCCGCCTGAGTATCACGACGAGCTGAAAGCCATCGTCGAGGAATTGAAGGTTGGCGATCGGTACTTGATCGGCGGCATCACGTACTCGAGCGTCGAGAATGGTGAAGCACGGTCGGGCTCATGTTCTGGCTCATGCTGACTTGCCTAAGCCGAGGATTCGGGCCATATTCCAAATTCCAGAATATGGAATTACAGCCGTGGAGCTGAAGCCGGTCGACTTGCTGGTGTTGTACAAGGCTGCTGCCCACCCGGAAGCGCGATGGACCTATGCCGCCTTGGGCCAGGCGCTGGGCCTGAGCGCCTCGCAGGTGCATCGCAGCGTGCAGCGGGCGGTGGCCTCGGGCTTGGCGGTGATGCGCGGTCGCGGCGATTGGGCACCGGTGCGTCCGGCCCTGCTCGAATTCGCCGTGCACGGGGTGCGCTACGTGTGGCCGGTGGCCCCGGGCGCCGTTAAGCGCGGCGTGCCCACCAGTTTTGGGGCGGGGGTGCTGGCCGCGGCTTTATCGGCCCGTGACGGCGAGGCCCCGGTGTGGCCGCACCCCAAGGGCACGCACAAGGGCCCAGCGTTGAATCCGCTGACGCGCAGTGCCCCGCAGGCGGCGCTGGAGGATCCGGCGCTGCACGCACTGCTGGCCTTGCAGGACGCGCTGCGCAGTGGCCGCGCCCGTGAACGCGACCTGGCAGCGAAACTGCTGAAGCAGCGATTGGGCGGCGACGATGCGGCCTGACGATCCGAACCTGCCCCTGTTGCGTGCCGTGGCCGAAGCGCTCGGCGACCTGCGTGATCGCGTGGTCTTCGTGGGTGGCGCGGTGGCCGGCTTGCTCGTCACCGATCCGCTGGCTGAGGGCATCCGCGCCACGCGCGACGTGGATGCCATCGTCGCCGCCAACTTTGCGGCCTTCCAAGCCCTTGAGGCCGAGCTGATGCAGCGCGGCTTCACCCGGGATATGGACAGCGGCGTGATCTGCCGCTGGGTGCATCGCGAGAGCGATGTGCTGTTCGACCTGATGCCCACGCAGCCCGAAGTGCTGGGATTTTCCAACCGGTGGTATCCGTATGCCGTCGAGAGTGCCGAACCGCTCGACCTTGGCAACGGGCTGATCGTGCGCGTGGTGAACGCCGTGGCTTTCATCGCGACCAAGCTTGAGGCCTTCAAGGGGCGAGGAGCGGGCGATGTACTCGGCAGCCATGATCTTGAGGACATCCTCGCCATCGTCGATGGCCGCGAAGCGCTGCTCGATGAGACAAGGGCAGCACCGGAGACGGTACGTTCGGCGATCGCTATCGCATTCGACGCCTTGCTGCATCATCCTGATTTTCTGAACGCCCTGCCGGGGCTGATCGCCGAACCCGATCGCGCGTCGATCGTGGCGGCCCGACTGCGAGAGCTGAGCCGATGAGTTTGCACAAGGAAGTCCACTTCGAGTCCGATCTTTGTGCCGCAATGGCTGCTCGGGGCTGGCTCTATGCCGAGAAAGACGGCGAGGGCTTTGATCGCGCTAACGGGCTGTATCTGCCCGACTTGATCGCTTGGCTGGAGGAGACGCAGCCCCAGGCTTGGGCATTGGTTGCCAAGAACCATGGCAATGAAGCCGCCAAGCGGGTCGCCGAGCGGATCCGCAAAGGCCTCGATGAGCGGGGCACTCTGGATGTCCTGCGACGGGGTGTGGAGATGGTCGGCCTGAAGGCGCCGCTGGCCCTGATGGGCCTGAAGCCCTCGCTGCAAACCCCGGAGACGCTGGCGCGGTACAACGCCAATCGCCTGCGTGTGGTGCGGCAGGTACGGCACTCGCCGAACAAGCCGAACGATGCGCTGGACCTCGTGCTGTTCTTGAACGGCATTCCGGTCGCGACCGCCGAGCTGAAGTCGGATTTCACCCAAGGCGTGGGCGATGCGGTCGACCAATACCGGTTCGATCGCCACCCGCAGCCCAAGGGCGGCGTGAGCGAGCCGCTGCTGGCCTTCCCGGGCGGCGCCCTGGTGCACTTCGCGGTGAGCCAGAGCGAGGTCATGATGACCACGCGGCTCGCGGGCACGGAGACGCGCTTTCTGCCCTTCAACCGCGGCAATGAGGGAGGAGCGGGAAATGCCCCGGTGAAGGGTGGCTACGCCACGGCCTACCTCTGGGAGGAGGTGTGGGAGCGCGAGAGCTGGCTTCAGATTCTGCAGCGCTATCTGATCGCCAAACGCGACGACAAGGGCAAGGTCGGCGCGGTCATCTTCCCCCGCTACCACCAACTGGATGCCACCCGGAAACTGGTGGATGACGTTCAAGACAAGGGCCCTGGCGAGCGCTACCTGATCCAGCATTCGGCCGGTTCGGGCAAAACCAACTCCATCGCGTGGACGGCCCACTTCCTCGCCGACTTGCACGACGCACAGAACGAGAAGCTGTTCAGCAGCGTGCTGGTCGTGTCGGACCGCAACGTGCTGGACGCCCAACTGCAGGAAGCGATTTTCGACTTCGAGCGGACGGCGGGCGTGGTCGCCACGATCAGCTCGGAATCGGGGGGTAAGGCCGCTCAACTCACGCAGGCCCTGAAAGACGGCAAGAAGATCATCGTTTGCACCATCCAGACCTTCCCGTTCGCCCTCCAGCAGGTGCAGGAACTGGCCGCGACGGAGGGCAAGCGCTTTGCGGTCATCGCCGACGAGGCCCACAGCTCGCAAACGGGACAGGCCGCCGCCAAGCTCAAGCAGCTCCTCTCGGCTGAGGAAATGGCCGAGCTGGAAGACGGTGGCGAAGTCGACACCGAGACGCTGCTCGCCGCGGGGATGGAGGCGCGGGTGGCCACCAAGGGGCTGACCTATGTCGCCTTCACCGCAACGCCCAAGGCAAAGACGCTGGAGCTGTTCGGCCGCCCCGGGCCGGACGGCCTGCCGCAGCCCTTCCACGTCTACTCCATGCGTCAGGCCATCGAAGAGGGCTTCATCCTCGATGTCCTGAAGAACTACACGCCCTATGACCTGGCCTTCAAGCTGGCCCATGGGGGCCAAGAGTTCAGCGAGAAAGAGATCGAGCGCTCCACGGCGATGAAGGGGATCATGCAGTGGGTCCGCCTGCACCCGTGGAACATCGCCTCCAAGGTCCAGATCGTCGTCGAGCACTACCGCGAGAACGTCCAGCCACTGCTCGAAGGGCAGGCCAAGGCCATGGTGGTGGTCGCTTCCCGAAAGGAGGCCGTCCGCTGGCAGAAGGCCATCCGGGCCTACATCGACAGCAAGGGTTACGACCTTGGCGTGCTGACGGCCTTCTCTGGTGAAGTGAACGACCCCGAGAGCTACCCTGAGCCGGTCACCGAAACGAGCAAGCTGCTGAATCCCGGGCTTAACGGCCGCGACATCCGCGAGGCCTTCGCCCGCCCGGACTTCCACCTGCTCTTGGTCGCCAATAAGTTTCAGACCGGCTTCGACCAGCCCCTGCTCTGCGGCATGTACGTCGACAAGCAGCTTGCCGGCATCCAAGCCGTGCAGACTCTCTCCCGTTTGAATCGGGCGCACAAGGGCAAGGACACGACCTACATCCTCGACTTCGTCAACGACCCCGTCGAAGTCTTGAAGGCATTCAAGACCTACTACGAGACCGCCGAACTCGAAGCAACCACCGACCCGAATCTGGTCCTCGACCTCCGAGCCAAGCTGGACGCAGCCGGCCATTACGACGCCTTCGAAGTGGATCGCGTCGCCAAGATCGAGACGGATCCGAAGGCGAAGCAATACGAGCTGAGCGCCGCTCTGGCCCCCGTCGCTGACCGTCTGTTGAAGCGCTACAAGGCCGCCCAGATCGATAAAGCGACGGCAGAGGCAGCAGGGCAGGAATCAGCGGCCAAGAAGGCTAAGGACACCTTGGAAGCGCTCGTGCTGTTCAAGGGCGACATGGGCGCCTATTGCCGGCTCTACTCGTTCCTGTCGCAGGTCTTCAACTACGGCAACACGGACATCGAGAAGCGCTTCATCTTCTACAAGCGCCTGATCCCGCTCCTCGACTTTGGCCGGGAGCGCGACGAGGTCGATCTTTCGAAGGTCGTGCTCACCCACCACACCCTTCGGAAGGGCGCCAAGGCGGCTCTGAATCTGCGCGACGGTGAGGCAGAGAAGCTGCTACCCGTCGATGCGATTGGCTCTGGCGCGGTGCAGGACAAGGAGCGTGCACTGCTCGCCGAGATCATCGAGAAGGTGAACGGCCTCTTCGAAGGCCAGATCTCGGATGGTGACCAGCTCGTTTACGTCAATGGCGCCATCAAAGGAAAGCTGCTCGAGAACAAGACGCTCATCGATCAAGCGGCAAGCAACGAGAAAAGCCAGTTCTCGAACAGTCCAGATCTGGCCATCGCCATCACGCAGGCCATCATGGATGCGCTTGAAGCGCACACCACCATGAGCCAGCAGGCGCTGAACTCGCAGAAAGTTCGAGATGGGTTGAAGGACATCCTGCTCGGCCCAGGACAGCTCTATGAAGCGCTTAGATCAAAGCATATTGATTCTCGATCCCTCCCGGGGTGATGGCAGGCCGAGGATCTTCTGGCGTCGCTCTTTTTCAGCCTAGCCTTTTACATTCAGACGGTTGAGCACGCCTTGATCAATTCGCCGAACACTGCTGATCTTGCGATCGTAAGGTGGAATTCCGTTCGTTCGTTCAGCGTTCCAGGTCTGCCGTACCGCCAAAAGGGTTCCCTAAATCAGGCGAATTTCTTTGGAGAATTTATGGGCAACGATAGTTGCTGTGAGCCATCGATGAACATGCCACGCGTGGTTATCCGCGCAGATTTGATTGATGACTTCATGTGGGTAGAGGATGGCTACGGCGTCAAAGTCGCCACTTTTTCCATTCATGATGATTGGGATTCCTCGTTCCCAACGTCGCAGAGGTTGTGGGATTCGCTGGCGGAATGGGCCGGTGAATATTCGAGAAGATTTGACGCGCCTGTTGAAATCGATCTTCCTCTGGCGGATTGCTGGGATTGGGATGCCTTCGATGATGAAGGCATGCGTTTGGCCACGTTGTTGAAGACTGAAGTCGAGCGTGCTTATCGCGTGATTTATCGTGACCCCGTGGACTCACCGTGGGATAGCCGGCGGCGTGAAATTTTCGACGATGGCTTCTTCTCGGAGTTGCCAATTGACCATCCTTGGATAGAAGCAGAGCCCTATCGATTCGTTCGCCGAATTGTTGCGGACGAAGGAACAGCGATCAGTCGCAGTGCGCTTGGTTTTGCCGCGGTGCACGGCTATTCGAGCGGTGGCTGGACCAGCCAAGCGGGGAGCACCTGGTCGATTACGACAGACAGCTTGCTGAGGCCGCTGGAACTCAACATCTCTGAGAGCGACGGCGTTGCCTGCTTTTCGATGGACGCCTCGACGGCGCGAGAGAGCGAGGTTGAAGCGATCGCTACGAAAGTTGGAAAAGCATTCATCCACATTACGCTGAACGATCTACAGCTGGATGATGCACTGTCGCGCTTCAATGACTGGATTCAAAAGAAGAAAATAAGAACCTTGTTCCTCATGTCGAGTCTCGAAGACGACAGCGAGGAATTCTCTCTAGCTGTCTATGGGTTCTTGAAGGAGGTGCATGAAAGGTTTGATTGCGCGTTCCGATCGCTCATTGAGCCGCGGGCGCTTGAACACTATCGAAGCTTGAACTTCTTTCTTCACGATGGGCGTCAAGATTCAGCGGGTGGCTTTCACTCTGTACGCTTGGGAACGTACCCCCTTAGTGCAGCGAATGGGCTGACGCTAAGCGGTGCCATTGTGACTGCCAGGAATCCATTTCTTTCGACGGCCAGCCAGGGCCGCAACCAAGCTGCGGCCCTCGCTCTTCGGTCTTGGCTCGATAGCAAGTCGCTCCTTTACGATCCAATCGTAGAAGGTGAGCTTGAATCGGATCTCGAGCTAGAGACTCAGGAGCGTCGACCCCTCTCTAGTGAGTGGCTGTTTGTATGGGGAATGACCACAGACTTGATTCGCGAGTACTGCGTGGAATTTAGGCAATATGCCGGATTCCTTGTTTCAAGCAATGATCCGACCTATCTGGTGATCCACCCAGACCTCAAGATTTGACGCGTTTGGGAGTAGAGAACAGGGGCAGCGTCGTTCTCGTTAGGACCATCCGCTGGACTTCCATCCAGCCGGAGACAGTTCAGGCGGGTCAGATGGTTTTCTGACCGGCCCGCTCAGACGAATCCCATCTTGAGACGATGCTCCACACCTCCGCGGAAGCTGACTTCTTTTTCCAGGAGCCGCTGTAGTGACTCCGCATTGTGTCTAGAGCGAAATAGCCGCGCCTGACGGAAGACGGTGGCGAAATCGCCAGGCGTCACGCCTTTGAGCCGATGCCATCGCAGGGTGGTGGGCCCTGCAGCCGGTTCACCCATAGAGGCGAGGAGGTCCTGAAACAGCGACCTGGCCTGTGCTTCGGTGAGTTCGCGAAATCCTACCTTGAAGTCGAACCGGCGTGCGCTGGCTGGGTCGAGGCTATCGATGAGGTTAGTCGACGCGACGAAAATGCCTTGGAACGCTTCCATGGCGGTTAGCATCTCGTTGACCATGCTTGCCTCCCATCCGGCCTTCGCGCTATCGCGGCTGCGAAGTAGGCTGTCGGCTTCGTCCATTAGAAGCACCGCACCACTGTGCGCTGCGTCATTGAATGCTGCTCGGATGGCGCGTTCGGTTTCGCCGACATATTTGCTAAGCAGGTCGGAGGCGCGTTTGACCAACAGCGGCTTGCCGAGGCTGGCTGCAAGCTGGCGGGCCCACTCAGTCTTGCCGGTGCCCGGCGGGCCATAAAGGCAAAGGCGGGCGCTGGGCAATGCCTTGAGCGCTTCGGCGAGGTCGCCAAGGTCGATGTCCGTGTTCACGCAGTCCGTTCGATATGGAAGGAGCGTCGTACCGGCCGGCGTCGGAGCGATTTGCAGGGCCTGCAATGTCTGTTGGCTGAGCTGGGCGAGCATGCGGGCGCCTTCTTCGGCATCCACAGGAGCAAGCGTGCGGATGACCGAGGCAATCCTTTCCAGATGCCCAGGTGCGAAATCCGATTGCTCGCAGATACGTGTGAGAGAGACTTCGGTCAGCGGGATGTCTTTGAACAGGCCTGCGACCAATTTTTCGCGAGTCGACCGGTCGGGACCACTCAATTCGACAACCATGTCGAAGCGGCGAATGAACGCAGGATCCATCTGCTCAACAGCATTGCAAACCCACACCGTCGGTGTGGGGTTGGTCTCCAGCACTTGCGTTAACCACCCCTTGTTGCGATTGCCGAGGCCAGATGAACTGCCGCTCTCGAAGCCTCCCGGATGACTGGCTTGTGGAAAGATGTCCTCAACCTCATCGAACAGGATGAGCGTTCCAGGTCGTTCTCGCGTGGTCTCCTGTGCGGCTGTGTAGGCCGTTAGACGCCTCCAAGCGGGTAGGGGGTCCCTGTCTTCATCCACCGAAGGAACTTCAAGGAGCGTTGCACCGAATGCCTTGCCAGCAGTACGCACGAGCTCCGTTTTTCCAGTGCCTGGTTTCCCGTGTAGGAGGATGTTCACGCCAGGGCGGCCCTCCCCGATGGTCTTGCTAAGGTAACGAAGCATGAGATCGACGGCCGGGCCAGCGCCGTTGAAGTCCTCCAGACCAAGCCTTGGTGGTGGTGAAAGACGGAAGAAGACCGACAGGACTTCGTCAGCCGTGCACCCAGCTCGTTTGAGGACCTTAGAGACTTTGCGCGTCAGCCTAAGGAAATCGCTCGGCAAGCGGCTGCAGAATCCCACTTCATTGGAGCCCATCATGCGCAGCGGATTATCCCGATGTAATGCCATGCCTATCTCGTACTGGTCGATGACGAGCACGCGTTCGAGCAGTCGGCTCATGCCTTCGTCATCGACCTCGCCCGCTAAGTCGAGACAGCGACGAAGCTCGATAGAGGCATCGGTATGAAGCGCGATTTGCAGTAGGCGGGTCTCGGCTTCATTGAAGCGGAGGGCTTGCCCAAGTTGTCGCGCGAGGTCGTCTAAGGCGCTTGCTTCTTCGGTATCTGCTAGCGCGGCTAGGTCTTCGCACACCGCATCGAGTGCGCGCGCGAGTCCAACGGTCGATGGGGGCAGTGACGCGGTGTCTAGGGACCCCATGGCCTGCAGTAGGCCGGCGAAGCGATGGCTGCTGCGCTCGTCAAGTTCGTCTAGAGAGCTAGCGTCCCGGCAGGCAAACGCCACGGCCCGCAGGGCAAACAGTCGGGTGCGGGGCAGGGTGCTGTGCCCGATGGGCGGCAGGGCACTTCCCTCGGGGGAGACGAGTGCAATGGTCGTCGCTTGCTCTTCCTTCAGCAGGGTGGGCGTCATTCTTAGGCTCCAGGTGAGCCATGACTGTCGATCCCGAGCACGACAAAACGTGTCGGATGCGCTGCGCGTCAGATATCCCGTCACGAACTGTCGCGCTGTCTGCAGAGGGTGGCGGCAAGCCTTGGGGCCGAAGTTGCCGATGCCAACGCGATATTACCGAGCGGTCGAGGATCCTCTACGTCGCAAGCCATCGCTCAGCTATTGACCAGCTAGACGATCCCGCTGTTGCCTCGTCCTTGGCTTGCTACTCGAGCAGTGTTCTGTTGGCGCGGTCGTGAGTGGGTTCTGTCGCTCCAGTATCAAATACTCGGCAGCGAGACCTTTTCTCATACCTTGGATAATTCGGGGATTTGCTAAATAACCAATGAAAAACAGAATGACGTCTGTGAGTGTCGTGCCAAAGGACACGGTTGACGTCGGGATCCTTGTACTGTAACGATCAGAAATTCGAATGCCTCAAAGTTGCGACAACACATTGATCCAGAGTACGCACTAGTGTCTTACGTGGATTCGAAGTTAACGAACGGCGCAACTGGCTAGGCAAGCTGTTTAGGAAAAACGCCACCATCAAGCCAATGAGTGATGTACCTAAGGACATCGGATAAAGGGATTGTTATGGAAAAGCTCGGCCGAGAAGTCATCGATGGTCGACCGCTATATCGGTATCAGTTTGACATGGAGTTCCTGTCTTTTCTCGAGGCTTTTATCAACCAACCGAGAGCCAACGATGAGCAGAAAATCATGGCGCTTGCGCCCGTCGCTGCGGCTAGATTCGCCTCAGCATACGAAGAAGGCGTTCCTTCGTGGGCGCATTGCGGAACCGAAATCGAACGATTCTATGGGAGCAAGCAGACTAGCCAGGCACGTTTCCGCTTATTAATGGAATTAAGCTTGGGGCGCTACAGAGTACCCATCATTAAGGACGCCGGCGGAAGTGACCGTCTGCTCTATACGATCATCTCTCAAGCCGGACTTCCAAGCGGGATGCTCCGAAAGGGAAAAGTTCTCCGGGGCATCATGGACGATCTCATGAGAGAGCTTGCACGCGGCAGTGACAGCCTCCTTCCGGAAGCCATCCGCCTGATAGACGAGGCGAGTGATCAGGGGAGACTGAACAAACTTTATCGTGAAGCTGGGCATCTGCCCGAATTGTGCGCGGATCTCGCGATGGCCGTAAGGAAGTTGACGGAACAGGCCAAATGGTCCGGCGGCTCTTTAGACCCACTCTGGGAGCTTCCAAATTGGAATAGGGAGCTTCCTTTCAGGGTTGAAGAAGATGCTGCGCGTGAAATTGTTGGCGAGCTGTTAGGTGTCGCTGCGGCTGCTTCCGGTGGTTCTGCCATGGCGATTGACCGAATTCTTTCGGTTCGCGATGGCGTTTGGTCCATGAAAGCCCGCGCCGTACTCCCCTGTGACGGGATTGAGCTTCCAGGTGAAATTCGCAACGTGCTATCGGTGCAGTATGCAATCGAGCAGGAGCCAGCGGGCGAAGCTTTCCGCATCCGCAGAACACAAGATGACAAATTCCAGCAGGCGAGGGGCGTTGAAGACCTGCTGCTTGGCTCGGTAAATCAACGCGTCTCGCTTGTGGTGCAGGACGCGCAAGGGGAGTATCAGCCTCAGCGTTGCGAGCGAGGCGAGCCTCTGGGCGAAAGTGCAACTTGGGTGTTTGAACCATGCGGCGGAGAGTACGTCTACAAGGCGGATGCGCCGGTGCGACTGCGCGCTCCTGAATTGTTGATCGCAGCAGCCGAGGGAGCCGAAATAACGGGTGATGCCGTCAACACCGGAGAACGCATATCGCTTCAGGGCACTAGTAGGGCGCTCTGGAGAGTGACGGGCAGAGCATTGGTCATTGATGCTGACGCTGAGCCAGCGCTGATCCATGCCGGCTACGACGGGCCGCAGGTTTATCTCGATTTCAGGGGGAAGACTCCCACCTTTCAGACTCACGAATTCTCTGCCGTCTTTGTTGGGGATCCGGCTCCTCGTGCCAGTGGCGCTCTCTTTGGACGCATCCAGTGGAGGAAATTTGGGGAGCAGGAGTGGACCAACGGACCTGCCCGCGCTGAGACCGGCCATCTTTCATTTCGACTGTTATCCAGCGACGGAAAGGTGCTTGCCGAACGCCGCCGAATTTTCGTGCTCCCCGCGGATATGGATGTGAGGATCACTAACAAGTCGGTATCGTTGAAGCAGTTGAATGATTTTGAGGTTTTAGGATCTACGCCAGATCCTGACGGCAGATATACGCTTGATTTTGGCCAAGACACGAGTCTTAAAACTACTCTGAAAGCTGGTAATTCCGCCCTTGATGTTGTTTTCAGGCGGGCAATCCCAACGTCGTTCGTAGATCTTGCGACGGGAGAAGAGGTTCACGTCGGTGCGAAAACGATCAGCTCTCGGGCGTCGGATCGCTGGCTTGCGTCTTCTGTGAGTCACCAGAGTGTTGACGTCTTCCGCAAGAACGACAATTTCGCGGCGGCGTTCCAAATTGGATTGCGGGGCGGAAAGCTTTCTTTTTCGGATGAGCGGTTCAGGGCATTTCGTAAAGCACTCTCGTTTCATCCCAAAGGACGGACACATACGCTTGTCGCCCAGTTCCGGAATGGGCCCCGACTAGAAATGCACGAGTACAGGATCGTTCTGCGCGAAGGAATACTGACGGTCATGGGTGCTACCCCGGAAGTTTCGATTGAACTTCGACCATTGGTTCCAGCTAGCGACGAGACAGCTCACACCGTGCAGTTGGAACGACTTGACTCCGAGCGCTGGGCGATTACCGAATGCCTCGATAGCACGACAGCGTATCTTGCTGTGGACACAACGCATCAGGCGGCCCCTTGTCTTGTCAGGGGCAGCAAAGATTGCCAGGACGCAGAATTAAGCTTTCATAGAGCCATCGCGATTTCGGAGGAATCCGAGCGAGAAGCCGTGCTTATTCAGCTGTACAGGCAGATCACGGACGACCCGTGCGATGCTGCATCGTCTGCGGAAATTGACGCTTGTCTGCAGTGGCTAGGTGACTTCCAGTTTGAGCTGAAGTGGCTAGATCCATTCCTCGTCTTGTCAGCAAACCCGGATTTGGCTTTAAGGATATTGATTTTGGCGAGGCTTCGGGAGCGGGTGCAGGCCGAGCAAGGTCTTCGATGGGCTTTGGATGATGTCCCCCTATTCTGGCATCGCGTCGGATTAAGGGAGCTCAGTGGAGTCCTTGAGTGGACGGTCCGACACTTTGGGGTGGGAGCGCAGATCAACGTTGCAATCCTTTTGGGCGGACCCGATTTCCACATACCAAGTCGGTTGAAACAGCTCACGTCGTTGCGTGATCGCCATCCTGAGTGCCTTACGTATTGGCAAACAACGGTGATCGACTGGTGTAATGCCTCTGGCCTGGGCTACTCGCCTCGCAGCCCAGCGATCGGAAAATCTTCGGAAGATGTTTGGAAGGCGATTGAAGGGACGCCGCTCTACCAGTCGCGAGGCAGGAAGGTTCCTGGTGAGGGCGATATCTTCCGTACGTACCTGCTGGCGCCGTACGAGCTCGCAATCATGCTATCCACTGGAATAGAGCCAGACATCACGTACAGGAATGACCTTCTGTATGCGCGACACATGATTGATCCTCAACAATTCGATGACGCCTTCTGCGTCGCACTCGCGCACTTGGAAAATCCTGCATGAAGACTAACGAAGCCTTGAGGATCCACCCGCTACTCAGCAGGATCCCCACGAGACTAGCTGACGCGATGCTCAGCATGCTCAGGCCGGCTGATAGTGGTCTTCGCAGTTGGCTTGGTGAACGCCTTGCGGGTTATCCAGGCAACGCTGGCGCAGTATTGGCGGATCCGTTGATCGAGTGTATGTACCGCTGGAAGAGCGGTGAAAAAACAGTCAATGATCTTGTTGCAGACGGGGTACTCCATCCAGCATTCGTCGCAGCGCTGGAGAAAGCGACGGGAGACTACTGTTTCCCTGGAACTCGCAAACTCTTCTCTCATCAGCTTGCGTCAATCGAATCGACGAAAGCCGGAAAGTCCGTTCTCGTGTCTGCTGGAACGGGCGCCGGCAAGACGGAGTCATTCCTCTTTCCAATCCTGAACGATCTTTGCGAGCAATCGGCAGGTGCTAAGGATGTGTTGGAGGGAGTGCAAGCCCTATTTATCTATCCGCTCAACGCGCTGATCAGGAGTCAGAAGGAGCGCCTTGTCGCTTGGCTCGAAGCGCAAGAAGGCCGTCATCGGTTCGCTCTCTATAGCGGCGACATGGAAGATAAACTTCCGCAAGCCAGCAGGCGCGTATTTCCTCCGTCAGAGGTTCCGGACCGGACGCTGCTTCGAGAGAGCCCGCCTCCTTTGTTGATCACCAATACGTCGATGCTGGAGTTGATGCTGGTTCGCCCAGACGACCGCCCGATCTTGCAAAAGTCTGAAGGTAAGCTGCGCTGGATCGTCATTGACGAAGCACACTCCTATACGGGTAGTCAGGCCGCTGAACTGACATTGCTACTGCGGCGCACGTTGCAAGCATTCAATGTCGAACCGAGCCATATCCGTTTTATTGCAACGTCCGCAACGATCGGTGATCAAACCGAAGAGTCCACTCGGGCGTTGAGGAAATTTCTCGCTGACGTCGCTGGTTGTCACGAGGACAATGTCGATGTCATTCGCGGCAGCAGGGATGTCCCGTTGTTGGAGCCTATTGCGGGTGTCGCGCCCAGCCTTGACGAGCTCGAGAAGCTCTGTAGTAGGGAAGGCACCGATGCCGGCGAACTCATCCCTGTACTGAGACGCTCTCCGGTCGCTATGGCCATCAGAAGACTGTTGATCGAGCGATCCGCAGTAACGTTGGGAGAGATTCAGGCGCATGTCGGGCTGTCTTCAATACAGGAAGCTGCCCGCTGGGTCGATGTGGCTTCGTCAGGAAGGCAAGAGGATTGCCACGAGTCGGATGGGCGGTTTCTTCCTATCAGGGCGCACTTTTTCCAGAGGACCATTGATGGCATCTGGTCCTGCGCTAATACCAACTGCTCCGGCAGGCCGTCCGTAGCGCCGGAAGACTGGCGGCATGGAGCGATCTTCAGCGATTTCCAGAAGAAATGTCCGCATTGCAAATCGCTCGTGCTCGAGGTTTCGCTGTGTAATGACTGTGGTGGGAGCGCCCTGCGTGGTGTCTTGTCGTCCGATCGCAAATATGTGAAAGCCATGCGTGATGACGAGGATCAGTTCCTCTCGGACGCCGAGGCCTCGGAAAACGAGTTGCAGGATCCTTCCATCTACAAGGAGGTCATCTTCACCAGTCCGGACGAAAATTTGGCGAAGGTTGACGTCGCGGATGTCCGGCTTGATCTGAGCAGCGGCGAGATCGCCCCGTTGGACGCGGATGAGGTCGAATTTGCGGGGATCGTCTGGAATCCCTTCGATCCGCAAACAAGCGCAGGCGCATACAAGCAGGAGGCGGATCGCGCCTGTCGCTGTCCTCGTTGCGGAAGTTCGAATGCGGATCCCGACAAAACGCGGCGTAGCATCCGATTGGCCGGTCCGTTCTCGCTGAGCAACGTAGTGCCGGAATTGCTCGCGGCAGCGCCACCAGACCCCAAGGCGATCGGTGACGCTGTTCTGATGGATGGCCGGCGGCTGCTCATGTTCACGGATAGCCGGCAAGGAACAGCTCGCGGCGCGGCGCGTTTGTATGACGGTGCTTTGCGTGACTACATCCGTTACATCGTTCCGGAGATGTTGCCTCGTCCTCTCAGCGAGGATCAGTTCGCTTATCTAAGCAGGAAACGCGAAAGGCTTGCCGCGGAGATTGATCGCGCCCAGAACGAGCTCGAGCGGACCGATCTCGCGCAAGATCTTGCCGTGGTCGATGCAAAGCTTGCTGGGCAGGCCTCGATGCCCTGGATAGATGTCCAGAGCAAGCTTGCGCAGCAGCGTGAAGTTGAACAGGCAATTACTCCCTACTTCTCGGACTTGATGGGTAATGCCCAATACACCGATGTGGCGAGATTGCTGATGCTGCGTGAGCTTTATCGAAGACCGAAGAGGACTAACTCACTTGAGACGCTGGGTCTTGTGTCGGTCAGGTATCCCCGTATTGATCGAATCACGGCAGGACAGTTGCCATCGGTTTGGGTTGAGATGGGAGGAAGCCTGCAGGATTGGAAGGACTTCCTTAAAATCTATCTGGATTTTGTCATTCGTGAAAACGCTTGCGTCGAGTTGACCGATCGGGAAAAAAACTGGATCGGGACTCGATTCAGCCGCAAATATCTGGTTGACGAAATTCCGTCCCAAGAAAGCAAGGCGCAGAAGTATCTTTGGCCCAAGTTCAATGTTGACACTGGGTCAGGCGGACGTGGACGGCTGCCTCGGTTGTTGCGTGCGGCCTTCGAAGGAGTCCGTGATCAGCAAGTGAGCGATATTCTTGAAGCTGCAAAGTTCACCCTTTGCGCTAGCGGTCATTTGGCCATGGGTGATCGGATCGGGCGTTATCTCAGCTGGTCCACCGTGGCGTTGAGTCGCCCCGAGAAGTTGTGGCTTTGCCCTGTTACCCGGCGCTTGCTCGACACTACGCTGCGGGGTGTGTCGGCATACCATCAAGGCGATACCGGTGCGATTCGATGCGAAGCGGTCAGCCTGCCCGTTCCGCCTCATACCCAGTGGGAGCGCGACGGCCAGTCTGTGCCCAATGCCGAGCGCGAGGCCTGGTTGGCGGAGAAGAAGCGCGGTCATGTGCTTTGCGAGAAAGGGTTGTGGCCGGAAGCGCTGGACCGCGCCTTGGTGGGAACTAAGTTCTACGCGACGCGTGAGCACTCGGCCCAAATCGATCAAGGGCGCCTAGATGAGCTGACCGGGGACTTCCAAGCAGGGAAGCTCAACGTGTTGAGCTGCTCCACAACGATGGAGATGGGCGTCGATATCGGGAGTTTGGCAGTGGTTGCCATGACCAATCCGCCCCCTACCGTCGCGAATTACTTGCAGCGGGCGGGTCGCGCCGGACGCCGAGGCGAGACTCGTGCGTTGGCTTACACCGTGTGTCGGGATGAGCCGCGCTCGCTTTCGATCTTTAACGCGCCGGATGCGTTCCTTACTTCCACGATCAAGCCGCCGGTTGTCCAGCTGGGAAGCCCTGTCATCGTGCAGCGAAATCTGAATGCGTGGCTCCTGCGCGACTTCTTGATGGATGCTGGGGCACAGCAGGGGGCTTTGGGCATGACGGCAGGCGGATTCTTTGGAATCAACCCGCCCACGCTACAAGGGCAGCCCGGAGAGGACAGTCGAGACGCCTCAATCTACCAGCGTTTGATGGCGCACCTGCAGGTCTCCAGCAACTATTCCGAGAAGACACGTCACATCAAGAATCTGCTTAGCTCCTCCTGTCTAGCGAACGTTGGACTGGAGAGTCTTCTCGGCTCGGCAAGGGAGTCATTTGAGGCAGCTGCTTCGAGCTGGCATTTGGAATTTGACGCGGCGAAGCGTCAATGGGATGAATTGTCGGGTAACAATCAGGCACAGCAGGCGAAAAAGGCACTGACATATCGCATCAAGCGATTGTGTGATGAGTATTTGCTGCAGTTGCTTACCATCAAAGGTGTATTTCCGACCCGCGGCTTCCCGGTCAATGTGCGCGAACTGATCATCGTTAAACCGAAAGATGCAGCCAAACAAAATTCGGAGCGTCGTTCGCTGAGCAATCGGGCTCTCAGTCGCGAGTTGCCGGTCGCGCTTCGAGAGTATCAGCCGGGCGCCAATGTCGTCGTCGGTGGCGCTGTCTATACCGTCGGCGGGTTGACGATGAACTGGCAGCGTCCTGCGTCGGCTGGCGCGCCTGGGGAAATTCAGAACTTGCGTTGGCGCTTGGTTTGCCAGGAATGCAGCGAGGTGACAGATAGCCTGATTCGCCCGGAGGCCTGTTCGGCCTGTGAGCGGAAGGTGGATCAGAGTGGGGCTAATTGTTTCGAATACATTGAACCAGCCGGGTTCGTGGTGCCGTTCGGCGCCGAACCAAACGACGATATTTCTCGTCCAACGTACGTGCCCGGCGAGATGCCGCTGTTCAGCGTGCGCAATCAGGATGGCCGCCCCGCCGTTCGACGGGTCCTTCGGAATCAGATGGGCTGGTTTCGCGTGGGCAGATCAGCGGAGATTTATCACCACACTTTTGGCCAGACGCGGGACGGCTTCACAGTCTGCCTCGCATGCGGTTGGTCCGATGTTGGAAGGGTTCCTCCAGACAGGAATGGGGAGTACCGGCATCGCCAGCCTTTCACGGGGCGAGTTTGCGACGCCGCGCGCTCCAATGCTTGGCTTGTCAAACATCTAGGGGCTTTGGGCGCGACAACGCGGACCGATGTTCTGGAATATGTTCTTGTGCCGAATGTCGACGGCGCTCCGTTGGCGGATCGTGCGGTAGCCACGACGTTGGCCGTGCTCCTCCGCGATGTGGCAGCTGATCGGCTGGGCATCGAGCGGCGCGAGCTGGGGTTTGCTGTTCAAAAGGTTCAGTTGCGCCGGCAGAAAGGGTTGGCGATCTTGATTTACGACGCCGCATCGGGTGGTGCGGGCTATGTGTCAGGATTGGAAGGCGAGGCGGAGCAACTGCTCGTCGACGCCATTGCGAAAGCGCAGTTGTGTCCAGTTGATTGCGAGTCGGCCTGTCCTGAATGCCTCATGGGCCACGACACCCGTGATGTCTCGGATGAACTGGATCGATATGCCGTCACCCGCATGTTGGGAGGACAGTTCCAAGGCACCCTCGTGGTCCCGGATGCTGCAAAGGCGTGCGTGGGGATGGATGCGGCTTGGGAGGCTCGCAGCCTGTCAGATGCGGTTGTCGCAACATTGCAGACGGCGGCTGGTGCGACTGTTTCGCTGTTCGATACCGGCGAACTGCAAGCGACCCAAACGTCGCCTCTGATGGCAATCACACGGCGCTTGCAAGATCGGTATCCAGGTGTCCTTCGAAGGTTGGTTGTGTCCAAGGCGAAGTTTAAGTCCGAGCCGACATTCCGCCGTCGTTGCACGATTCTCCGTGAGGCTGGCGTGGTCTCGGACATTGGCCTGTGGAACGAAGCCGAACAGGGCTTTCTTCCCCAAGTGCTATTGGAAACAGCGGGGGCCGCGCATGCATGGGCTCTGGAAGCGCAGACAGGCATCTATGTGCGTGGACACAAGCCAGAGTTCCCCGTTGTTGAATGGCTGAGTGGCGAGGAGTTGGCCAGAGAGCTTCGGGCTGGCGGCAATGCTGCCATGAGCGAAATTGCGCCTCATCCGCCAATGGATCCTCGTTCCTTCTTTGATCAACTTTTTTTGCCGATGCTGACAAGTCTGGACTCAAGACTTCCGGATATGCTCAAGGATAGTGTGGAGCGGATCGAGTACGCAGACCGATATATCCGTAGCTGGGGTTGTGCGGGGCCGTTCGCCGCGATCATCAATGGGCTTGTGGGACACACACGGGGCGCGAACCGTAAGGTCAAGGTGACAAGCCTGTCCGTGATGGAAAGGAAGCCGGGCGAATACCCAGGCCCCTTGGACTGGCGAGACGATCTGCAGCGCCAGCGCGATTTGCAGGCAAAGCTCACGGGCTTCGATGTCAGTACGGTTGAAGTCTCAAGGGCAAATGCGCCGCATCAGCGGACCCTGAGCGTCTTTTTCGATGAGGGGAGCGTGCTGCGGATCATGCTGGACCCAGGAGTTGACTATTGGGAAATGACCCGCGGCCTGAAGATCGCACCGACCTCGCGGAACGTGCGCAACGGTGAGCGGCAGATTGTGATTGCACGCCTTGACCCGCCGCCCTCTTAGGGGGTGACGAGCGTCGGGAGCGTTTAGCCAACACATCGGAAATTGCACGGAAATTCCGGTTTGCAAGGCGTCAGTTTCCCGCCAGTCGCTTTGAACTCAGGCCGCCGGCTTGTGGCAGTGCGCTTTGCGTTCATGTTTTCAGCGAAGGAGTTGTGCCGAAGTTGGCTCGGTGCGCTGAAGGGCGTACCAATCGGTGTTCCTCAACCCTCGCATGAACCGTTGCCCCTCAAGCCGATGACCGAAGTGTTTATGGAAGTTGGGGGTGCGGTGCACCCCCCGTTTCTTGTTTCAGGGGATATTGGGCGGCGCAAACGCACGTGGCGCACGGTTTCTCTCACGGACATGGACCAGGTAGTTCCTTGTAAGGCTTTTGGGCGCTAATTGAGCTGCGTTTCCGAACAATGGATCAACTCGGTGAGCATCTGTCATGCATCGGCAACGAAACCTAGGGTCAAGGCAAGCGCCTCTTCCGTTTTCCGGGCGACGCCTTCTTCTGTCGTTAGCGGTATCTTCAAAAATAGCGCTCTGTGCCGTCGTCTGCGTTTTTCTGCCATTGAGAGGTTTGTGGTTGTGAGCACCGGACCGATACCCAAATCAGTATCCCTCGGCATCGCGTCTAGCCTATTCTTTGACTACTGAGTAGCTGCCAAGGAAGCCGGTATGTCCGAAATCGTTTGCCCCTCATGCCACACGCCGTTCAAGGTTGACGAGGCGAGCTATGCCGATATCGTCCGACAGGTCAGAGACACGCAGTTTCGCGAAGAGCTTGAGAACCGACTTGAAGCTGCCGCCCGAGAGAAACGCGATGCGATTGCCCTTGCGGAGGCGCGGCTGAAGGCGGCGCATCAGACGGAAACCAGTACGCGCGATACCGAAATCCGCGAGCTCCAGACCCGCCTCGAGGCCGCGGAAACTGCTCGCAATCTCGCTGTCCGTGAGGCGCTCGCGGCCGTAGAGCGGGAGCGTGACGCGCTCCAGAGGGATCTCCAGCAGGCGAACGCGACCCGCGAGGCTGAGGCGCGGTTGGCCGCGGAGCGTCATCAGGCGGAGATCCAGCGCGTCCAGTCTGAGTTTTCCGCGCAGATCCAGGAGCTCCGTTCCACGATCACTCTCGCTGAGCAGTCCAGGGAGCTTGTGATTCGCGATGCCGTTGCGGCTGCCGAGCGTGAGCGTGATGACGCCAAGGCTGCTGCTGAGCGCATCCAGCTCGAACGCCAGATTGCGGAGAAAGCAATGGCGGATCGGTACTTGGATCAGATTCGCGATCGCGATGCGATGATCGAGCGTCTTAAGGACCTGAAGTTGAAGTTGTCAACGAAGATGTTGGGCGAGACGCTCGAGGAGCATTGTGCGGTTGAATTCGAGCGCGTCCGACCTATAGGCTTTCCCCGGGCGTTGTTTAACAAGGACAACGACTCGACCACCGGAAGCAAGGGCGATTTCATCTTCCGAGACTACGCTGAAGACGGCACTGAAGTCGTATCGGTGATGTTCGAGATGAAGAATGAATCCGATGCCACAGCAACGAAGAAGACCAATGGCGACTTCCTGAAGGAACTTGATAAAGACCGCAGGGAAAAGGGCTGCGAGTACGCCATTCTCGTTTCACTTCTTGAGGCCGATAGTGATCTTTACAACTCCGGCATTGTCGATGTTTCGCATCGCTACCCGAAGATGTACGTCATTCGGCCTCAGTTCTTCATTCCAATGATCACTCTGCTCCGTAACGCCGCTCTGAACGCGCTTCAGTACAAATCGGAGCTAGCCGTCATTCGAGCGCAGAACATCGACATCACGAATTTCGAGAATAAACTCTCTGAGTTCCAGTCAGGTTTTGCTCGCAACTACGAACTGGCCAGTCGACAGTTCGAGGATGCTATCGAGCACATCGACAAGAGCATTGCCCAGCTCCAGAAGACAAAGGAGTCGTTGCTCAAGTCGGGAAATAATCTCCGCTTGGCCAATGACAAGGCTCAGGAGGTCAGCATCAAGAAGCTGACCCGTGGGAACCCAACGATGGCAGAAAAGTTCGCCCAGGCGCGAGAAGAGTAGGGGGGGGAGACGACGTTTACCTGCTCTTCGTGGCTACTTCTTTGCCGAGTCTTCTTGCTTTAGCCAGACCAGAAAGCTCACCATGCAGAAGACGTTGTAGTTGGCCTTATCGGCCAGACGTTTTGAGTCGCGCGGCAAATGTTCGCATACTGCCTCTTTAGAAGGCAGTCTTGAGGTTCAATCCAGAAGAAGGCAGCAGAATGTCCGCTTACGAAGCATTAAAGGCTGAAATCCGCCGGCTGGCTCGTAAGGAAGCGAAATCACTCGTCGACGGATCGATCAAGGCCACTCGCAGCAACAAGAAGCTTCTTTCCGATCTCAGGGAAGAAGTTCAAGCGCTTAAGCGTGAGGTTGCAAGCCTCACTAGGAGTGCTGCGAGATTGGCAAAAGAGAAACCGAGCCATAACGGAACACAGACACGTGAACGGATCACTGCAAAGGGAATCACTTCTTTGCGTAGTCGTCTCGGTCTTTCTCAGGCCGATATGGCCCAACTCTGCGGCGTGAGTAGTGCGGCCGTATCTCACTGGGAGGCGCAGCGCTCACAGCCTAAGGCTGATGCGATCGCAGTGCTCGTGGAACTCCGAAGGCTTGGCAAGAAAGATGTGGCTCGGCGCCTTGAAGAGTCCCGAGCAAACTAAATAGGTTCGCAAGGAGCCATCGATTTTCTGCGCAGGTATGGCTTTTCTGTGGAGAAGCCGATGAATGGCGTGAAGCTCGAAGAGATTAGCTTTAGGATGGCTCGAGCGTTTAGAGTCGGTCACTTCCGTTCAACGGCTCCAGCCTAATCGCCGGGGATCTGAGTCTCTGCAGCACGCTGCGTCTGACAGGCGTCGGCTCTTGCTGCCGACGTCTGGTGTTGTCAGACGCAATGCGACGGGTTTTGTGATTAATCGGCTCTCCATGAGTCCGACTTGATGCGCTTGTCTTCAATGGTTCGGTCGAGGTAGGCCACCAGCTCAACTCCCAAAATGTCATCGAGTCGGCGAATAAATAGCGAGCGCTTCGTGACAATGTGGGAATTCGAGTCCAAATCAGACGTCTCTACGCGAAATTGTTTTTCGAGATGTTGAACTTGCCAACTAATCATTTCTCCTGAGATTTTTGCCTCGGATGCTGCTTGGTCGTACACGCATGTGAATCGCCCAGGGTTCCGTAGACAGTCAGGACCCTCGTTGCGCGTAGCGCCGCTCGAACTCTACAGGCGACAGGTCGCCGCTTGAACTGTGTCGGCGCTTCGGGTTGTAGAACATTTCGATGTAGTCGAACACGTCGGCTCGCGCCGCGTCCTTCGTCAGGTAGATCCGCCGCCTGACTCGCTCACGTTTCAGCAGGCTGAAGAAGCTCTCGACTGGAGCGTTGTCGTGGCAATTGCCACGCCGGCTCATGCTGCACACGAGGCCATGGGCCGACAGGAACTTGCGCCAGTCATCGCTGGTGTAAACCGAGCCCTGATCCGAGTGAACCAGAACGCCAGGCTTCGGC
>Ga0209278_1000210_pt1 | contig 60321 bp, 52 predicted proteins | sample JI81BgreenDNA_FD_187504 | JGI IMG/M metagenome (GOLD analysis project Ga0209278, IMG submission 187504) | Wastewater effluent complex algal communities from Wisconsin, to seasonally profile nutrient transformation and Carbon sequestration -... | ecosystem: Engineered > WWTP > Effluent > Algae... | reverse complement strand
CACCTGGTGCACGCCCTGCTTGAAGGAGCTGCCGACGCTGGATGCGCTGGAGGAGCAATACGCTGCCGATGGGCTGGTGGTGCTGCCGCTTTCGACCGACACAATTCCCTATGCGCAATTGCGCGGCTTCATCGACAAACAGAAGCTGGAATTGCCGCATCTGGCGCAAGACAGCAGCGGCAAGATTTACGATCAGCTGAAAACGCGCGGTTTGCCGCTGACCTACCTGATCGACCGCGATGGCACCATCGTGGCGCGCTATGCGGGCGCGACCGAATGGACCAGCCCCGAGCAGACCGCAAAAATTGAAGCCTTGCTGAAGCAATAAATTATAGCGCGAAGCGCTCCAGCGCGTAGGTCGCACCGATCGCGTCAAGGTCGGGCTGCTCGCCACGAATGGCGAGGATGCCGCCGGTGATGAGCAGCGAGTCAATATCCGATTCGGTCGCCCCGATGATGTCGGTCAGCGGGTTATCGCCCACGGCCAGTACGTTGTCGGTTCCCAGTAGGTTGAACACGCGCTCATACACATCCTCGAACGGCTTGCCGATGTAATGCACTTCACCGCCCATCTCGCCGTAAGCCTCGGCGAGGCTGCCGGCGCAGAGCATCTGTGTGCCGTCGATTTTCACCACCTCAAGGTCGGGATTGACGCAGAGCAGGGGAAGCTCCGCGTCCAGCAATTTTTGCAGGGTTGGCAGCACTTCCGCATGCGGCTGGAAATCGTATTCATAGCCGGTGTTCAGCACGAACTGCGCCTCGGCCATGCTGCTGGCGCGCTGGTAGGCGGGCAGGGTGCTGAGGATGTCCTCGTCCTTGCCGGGGCCGAGATAATAATAGCGCGTGCCCAACCAGTCCTGATCGTCGGCCAGAATATCATGCGCCACTTGACCAGAGGTCACCACCTCCAGGTAATGCGTGGGGTTGATGCCGAGTTTGTCCAGCACGGCGCGGGCTTTGCTTGCCACGCGCGGGGCGTTGCTCAGGAACACCACCGGCTTAGCTTGCGCATGCAGATAGGCAAGCGTTTCCGCCACGCCGGGGTACAGCGCCGTGCCGTCATGGATGACGCCCCAGAGATCGACGATCAGCGCCTCGTAGGGCGCGACGATATCCTGCAATTTCATGCTATGCCGCCACTTTGCCAGCCAGTGCGGCGTCGATCAGCTGCATGGTTTCCTTCGCTCCATAGAGCGCGATGAACCCGCCCATGCGCGGGCCTTGGCTGGCGCCCAGCAGCGTTTCATACATCGCTTTGAACCAATCGCGCATGGTCTCTTTGCTGTAATGCTTCATGCCGATATCGTAGATATGCGTTTGAATATCTTCCGCCGCGCTGCCCTCAGGCAGGGTGGTGAGCACAGCGCGCAGATCGCTCAGTGCGGCCCGCTCCAGCTCGGTGGGGGCGCGGAAATGCTTTGTTGGCTTCACGAAATCATGGTAATAGGCCACGGCGAAACCCACCAGCGCATCCAGCCGTGGGCAATCGGCGGGCGAGGCGTTCGGATAAAGCCGCGAGATGAAGCCCCACAGCACGTCCTTGCTTTCGGCATTGCAGGCCGACACGAGGTTGAGCAGCAGCGAGAAGGGAATCTCCGCTGCCTCCGGCGCAGGCAGGCTGCCGCCATGCACATGCCAGGCGGGGTTCTCGAACGGTTCCAGCTTGTCGCGGTACTGGCCGATGAAGGCCTGATACTCGTCTACCGATTTGGGGATCACGTCGAAATACAGTTTCTTCGCTTTGCGCGGGCTTTGGAACATGTAAAGCGAGAGCGATTCGGCCGGGCCATATTTCAGCCATTCATCGATGGTCAGGCCATTGCCTTTGGACTTGGAAATTTTCTCGCCTTTTTCATCGAGGAACAGCTCGAACATCATCTGCTGTGGGGGTGTGCCGCCCGCGATTTTGCAGATGGCATCGTATAGTTTGGCGCTCACGAGATGGTCCTTGCCATACATCTCGTAATCGACGCCCAGTGCGGCCCAGCGCATGCCCATGTCGGGCTTCCATTGCAGCTTGCAATGCCCAGCTGTCACCGGCACTTCTTCCTTTGTGCCGTCTTCTTCCTCATACACGATGGTGCCTTTGGCTTTGTTCACCTCATGCACTTTGGCAAGCAGCACTTTGCCCGAGCGCGGCGAGACGGGCAGGAAGGGCGAATAGGTCTGCTGGCGTTCTTCGCCCAGCGTGGGCAGCATCACCTGCATCACCTTGTCGTAATTCTCGAGGATGCGGAGCAGCGCCGCATCGAACTCGCCGCTCTTGTAGGTTTCGGTGGAGGATTTGAACTCGTAATCGAAGCCGAAATGGTCAAGGAACGCACGCAGCCGCGCATTCATATGGTGACCGAAGCTTTCGTGCGTGCCGAACGGGTCGGGCACGCTGGTCAGCGGTTTGCCGAGGTTGGCCGCGATCATCTCGGCATTCGGCAGGTTATCCGGCACTTTGCGTAAGCCGTCCATGTCGTCGGAGAAGCAGATCAGCCGGGTGGGGATGCTGCCTTCGGTGAGCACTTCAAAGGCCCGGCGTACCATGGTGGTGCGTGCCACCTCGCCGAAGGTGCCGATATGCGGCAGGCCCGAGGGGCCGTAGCCTGTCTCGAACAAGGCGTAACCCTTGGGGTTGCCCGTTTTCTCTAAGCGTGCAAGCAGTGCGCGGGCTTCTTCGAACGGCCAGGCTTTGGCCGCAGCGGCGTGGGGATGCATGGGTCTGTCCATTCCTGCAATGAATCTGCATGCTGCTTACCCCGCAGCCTGACTATTGAAAAGCAAAATCCGAGCCTTGTTCTTGCCGCCCTGCCGACGAAAAAGCCCTTGCGTGCCAAGGGGCATATCCTCTAGACACGACGGGAAGAGAAAGGCCGGCTCACGGCCTGCACGCTTATTTGTGGGGAACGTCTGTGAAACATCCTGTGTCGTATCTGTTGCTTGGAGCCTCGGTATTGCTAGCGTCAACCGCGCTTGCGGCCCCAGTATTCATGCTGCAGTTCGGGTCGTTTGAAACCCGAGAAGAGGCAGATGCGAAACTCAATGCACTGAAATCCAAGCATGGGGGCGTGCTCTCGCCCATGCAGTCCGGCATTCGCGAAGTGACCCTGCCGCCCGATAACCTCACGGTATACCGCACGCAGGCAGGGCCACTGCCGAGCCGTGCGGCGGCGCAGTCTATCTGCGCCCAGCTCGCCAGCAATGGTGATGATTGCTACGTGGTTGAAACCGCGATTGCGCCGAATTTCGCCCCCGCAACCATGCAGGTGGCCGCATCTGCAACCCCTGTCGCACCGGCAGCCGTGACGGCGCAGACGAAGGCGGCGGTCGTGAATAATGTGGCGCCCGCTATGCCGCCTGCCACGCTGGCACCCATGCCCTCGGCATTGAACAATAATAGCAGCACCTCCAACGCCATGCAGGTCGCGGCATCCCCCGCGGCACTTTCCGCTGTGCCCGCGCGTGACCCGCAAAATCGGGACGTGTTGAATCGCGTCAGCACGTCGCGTAGCGCATCTCCGGCTCCCGAAGCTGCCGCTGCCCCCGTATCGGACAGCATGCAAACGGCCATGAACGAAGCCGCTGCCGAGCAGGCGCAGCAGGAAGAAGCCATCGCGCAGCGCGCCAGTGCGCCTACGCCCGCCGGTGCCAAAGAAGAAGGCTCGTTCTGGTCGCGATTGAATCCGTTCAGTGACGACGATGCGCCCACGAAACCCGCTGCCAAAGCGGCGGCACCCGAAGTGCCAGCGCCAGTCGCCGCACCTGTCGAGCCAGTCCAAGAAGCGCCGGTGCTGACTGCGAACGCGGCCCCTGCCGCATTGCCCGCCCCCGCGCCGCTCTCTGCGCCGACGCCTGTAGCTGCGCCTGCGCCAATCCCGGTTGCGACCCCCGTTCCGGCGGAACCTGTGGCTGCGCCTGTACCAATGGCGGCTGCGCCTGCTCCTGCGCCGATGTTGCCGCCTCCGCCAGCACCGTTGGTCGGTCGCGGTGCGATCGTGGATACCACCGCGGCATCGCTGCGTAGCCCCATGCCCGCGCCGGCGCCCATCACCCCGCCGCAGGCAACAGGGGCTGTACCCAGCGTCGCCCCGGCACCGATGCCTGCTCCCATTCCTGTGCCCATGCCGGCGCCGTTGCAATCGGCGGATGGGCAAGTGCGTGTGGGCGAGGCCCAGCGTGTCCCGCTGTCGCAGCCCATGACGCCGCCACCCGCACCGATGATGGTGCCCGCACCGGCTCCCGCTCCGAGCGCCATGTTGCCCGGTGCCCCGGCTGTGTCGTTGCGCCCCAGCGCCACATTGGGTCAGAAAACGCTCTGGGCGCAGCTTGGCAGCTTCCCGGATGCGCAAAGCGCGCTGGCCTATTGGGAGAATTTCCGCCGTACCCACCCGGATTTCCCGGTGGTGCGCGTGCGTGTTAGCAATTCCTATGCAGCGATGCAGCGCGGCGTACAAAGCACGAACCTGCGCGTAGGGCCGTTCTTGCGGGATATTTCGGTGCGTACCCTCTGCGCTACCATTGCCCGCGAGGAAGATGCCCGCAACCTGGCTGAAAACCAGCGCCTACAATGCGGTGGCGTGGTGGATGTTGGCGTGGCCGACGGGCTGCAGGGCACACGTGGTGGCTATCTCAGCGGATCGCGCTACAAACGCTAATCGCCTTCAACGGATGGGTGGCCGAGTGGTTTAAGGCAGCAGTCTTGACAATGACCCGAAAGGGCATTGGACGGCGAAGCCGCCCGCAGGGTGAGGCGAGTTAAAACGAGCCGAATCAAAACTGCCGGTGAAGTAGAGGTGATTTTTTAGCCCCGCAATGGGCGCGGATATGGATGGGTGGCCGAGTGGTTTAAGGCAGCAGTCTTGAAAACTGGTGAAAAGATACGGAGAGGTGTCCGAGTGGTTTAAGGAAACGGTCTTGAAAACCGTCGAAGTCTCAAAGGCTTCCGTGGGTTCGAATCCCACCCTCTCCGCCACAACCCGATACCGATTTTAGGCCTCATGGGGCACTGGCGGGGCACTTCACAACGAAATTTGGCAACTCGACACGATATGCGTATTTTCCGATTGTCGCAGAAAACAACGCCAGGCAATGGTTTCAGCAACTTTTAAGTACGGATGCCCCATGACTGCCCCATAATGGCGCATGGGGCACTGTAACACGCTGTAATGCTGGCTAATTTCAAAATAGGCGGGAGTTTTGTACTCTGGCGTTGCCATTTCCGGCGTTCTGCCGTAACGTTTCGTCATCGTTCGGAGCGCTCATGGCCAACATCGAAACACGCGTCAACGCTGACGGCAGCACCTCATACCGGGTGAAGGTGCGCATCAAGGGATTTCCCGCGCAGAGCGCCACCTTCAGCCGCAAGACCGACGCGAAGGAATGGGCGAAGCAGACCGAAATCGCCATCAAGGAAGGCAAGTATTTCAAAACCGCCGAAGCCAAGAAGCACACGGTCAAAGAGCTGATCGAGCGCTACCTGGATTATGTCGAACGGCGCAATGCCAAGCGCCATGTCTGGCTGAAGCGTTACCTCGACTGGTGGCAGAATGAGATCGGCATGTATCTCCTTTCCGATGTCAGCAAAACGCTGATCGTGGAGAAACGCGACAAGCTGCTGGCCTCGGAAGGGCGCAATGTCGAGCGCCTGGCGCCCGCCACCGTCAACCGCTACATGACGGCGATCAGCCATGCCTTCACTATCGCCGTCAATGAATGGGAATGGCTGGACGAGCATCCCATGCGCAAAATCGCCAAGCTGCCGGAGCCGCGGGGCCGGGTGCGGTTCCTGAGCGACGACGAGCGAACACGGCTGCTCGAAGCCTGCCAGCAGGTGCGCGGCGAAAACAACGCGCTTTATCTGCTGGTGGTGCTCGCGCTTTCGACCGGCGCGCGCCACGGCGAGCTGATCAACCTGCGCTGGAAGGACGTTGACCTGAAGCGAAAGGTGATCGTCCTGCATGACACTAAGAACAAGGAGCGGCGGGTGCTGCCGCTGGCGCATCATGCGCTGGAACTGATTACCACACATCACGAAAAACGCGACAAGGCGACCGAGCTGGTTTTTCCCGCACCGCGCAATCCAAAGCAGCCATGGGCAAGCCGTCCGGCCTGGCTGACGGCGCTGAAGAAAGCGAAGATCGAGGATTTCCGCTTCCATGATCTGCGTCATTCCGCCGCCTCGTATCTGGCCATGAACGGCGCATCGCTCGCGGAAATTGCCGAGGTACTGGGACATAAAACACTGGCGATGGTCAAGCGTTATGCGCACCTCTCGGAAGCGCACACGGCGAAAGTCGTAGAGCGCATGAACCGGAAGATTTTCGGGTAGCGCCATGACCAGCATTAAGATCCGTGGTCTGACAGAGGAAGAGTTGAAAAAACTGGAGGCGGAGAAGCAGTCCCATCGTCCCGATGATATGGCCGTACAAAAGGTGATGGATCAGGTAGCAAGCGGCGATAGCGACGGTTTTGCGCAGCGGATTCTTTCCAGACCGCCGGGAAGTGGTTTTTTATGTCCCGAACCGGCTCTACCGGAAATTCTCAAGGGTTTACAACCGCCATCGCAGCCTGCGCCGGAAAAGAAAACCAAGATGGCCAGAAATGATCAGATAACGAAAGAGCGCTGCCAAACGGCGGCAAAACTGTTGTGGAAGGATAATCCCAGCCTCACCATCGCGGAAGCAGCGCGGCATCCCAATGTCTATAACATGGAGATTACCGGCGCTCGGTCTTATGATTTGCGCACCGTACGTGACTGGGTAGCCGAAGTATTCCCCAAGAACCAGAAAAAGCAGATCGGCAGACCGCGCAAGAAATTGAAATAGAGCGATAATAATATACGCTCTTCGCATATGCGCCCTGGAGCGCATATATCCCTCCACCCTCATTTCCTAACCTGCTCCGTATCTGGCGACACCGCCAGCATCACGCAACTCTCACGGAGCATGTATTATGGACACCGCCGACAATGCCAAAACCCGCCTGATCCCCGTCACCAAATGGAATGAGCATCATCCCTGGCCACCGCTGGGTGGCCTGCGCCATCTGATCTTTTTTGAAAAGACCAACGGCTTTTCCAAAGTCATCCGCCGCTGCGGCCGCCGCGTGCTGATCGACGAAGCCGCTTTTTTTGCCTGGGTGGAGGAGCAGCGCGGTAAGTGAGGGCAGCGCCATGTCCGGCATCAACCCCACCCTCATGCCTGCGCCTGAAAGTACCGGTATTGCCGACACGGCAATGATCGATACCCAGGCGATTGCGCACCATCTCGATCTGCTGTTCGGCTGGTGCGAGGGATTTATCCCGCTGCGCGCGTTCCCCGAAAAAGGCAATGGCGACGGCAGGCCATATCTGGAATGGATCGCGTGCGCCGACGGCATGGCGGAAGCGGCGATGCGGTTCTGCGAAAAGGCTTCCGCCTCCGGCCTCGCCGCTTACGTTATCCCCGGCACGGTGGCGGAACGCGGCAAAGCCGGTGCAGCCGATATCCGGCAGATGCAGGTGCTGCTGGTTGACCTCGACGACGGAGATATCGAGGCGAAAGAGCGGCTGCTGACGGAGCGTATCGGCATGCCGTCGCTGGTTATCGAATCCGGCGGCGTCACGGCGGAGGGCCGGGCCAAGCTGCACCTCTACTGGAAACTGTCCGAGCCGGTGGAGGGCGAGGAGCTGCGAACGCTGCTTGATCTGCGCCGTATGGTCGCGGAGACGGCGGGAGGCGATACGCATTTTGCCTCCGCGCATCAGCCCATTCGCCTTGCCGGTTCCATCTATCGCAAGCACGGCGTTAACAGGCCGGTACGCATCCGGGAACATAACGCACTGGAATATCACCTGGACGAGCTGGCCGAGCGTTGCCGGGCAATGAGTAAGTCGGAGATTCCGGTGCATAACGGCCATCCGTTCCTGGATTTTAATCATGCCCGCGTGCCGGTCGAGACGGTGCTTTCCACCCGCGTGCGCGAAAACGGCGCGGATGGCTGGACGCGTTTCGAGGGTATCAGCCGCGTCATCGGCCACTGGCTGCGGCGCTACCACGAAGGCAGCATTTCACAGGAACAGGCGAAGGAGGAAATGTATGCCTATAACGCCGCCTGCCTGATTCCGCCATGGCCAGCGGAGCGCGTCCAAGCAGAAATCGAGCGGCTGTGGAAGAAGCATTGCGCCGAGCACGGCGAACCGAAGGCACCCGGCAATGCCGCGTCGCCTCCGCCGGTCGAATATTTCACCGCCCGCCGGGCACTGCGCGAACCGTCCATCATTCCCTCTGATATCATCGGCCCGCGCTTGCTCACGCCGGGCGGGCTGTGGCTGATCGCCGGGCCACCCAAGGTAGGAAAGTCGGATTTCCTGCTGTCGCTATTCACATACGCGGCGGCTGGGCTGGACTTCCTGCGTTTCACCGTCAATCGCCCTTTGCGTATCTTCTACGCGCAGGCGGAGCTGGAGCGACCTTATTTGCAGGAACGCTATCAGCGCATCATAGACCAGAATGAGAGTGTCTTCGCCTCCGGGCTGGATAACCTGGTGATGACCTCCCGCTTCCATTTCCAGCTGGACGAGGCCGGGGTAGAAGCGATTGCCGATGCGGTAAACAGCGCGTTCGATGGTGGCGTGGACGTGATCGCGCTCGATCCCTTCCGCAATCTTTTTCAGGCGGGTTTGAGCGGCGGCGATGTCAACGCCGAGCTGATGGCGTTCTTTCGCCTGCGCATGGAAAAGCTGCTGGCGTTGACCAATCCGCAGGCCGGTCTGGTGCTGGTGCATCATACCAACAAGATTCCCGGCAAGGTGCTGATTGACGATCCCATGGCGGCGATTTCCGGCGGCGGCGCCATGCTGTCCTATCCGTCCGCGCTGATGGTGATGAACCGGGCGGAACATGAAGAGCAGTACGGCGTCACCTGCTGGTTCGATCTGCGCTACGGTCCTGCCATTCCCACCAGCACCTTCGTCCGCGACGACAGCGGCTGGAAGGAAACCGGCCGCCACGACATGCGCCTGGTGCGCCAGCATTGGGGCGAAATGAATGACAAGGAGCAGGCGCGTAAGCGGCTGGCCATTCTCGAATTCATCTATGATGAGGCCAGACAGGGCAAGCTCTACACGGCGGAATCCCTGAGTCTTGCGCTGGCAGGACGCATGGGGCTGGGCAGCCATTACACCATCCGAAACCTGATCCGCCTGTATGAGAGCAAGGGATTCATCCGCTTTATCGATAATCGGAAGGCGGTGGAGTACGCGCTGGCCAAGTCTTCCTCGCCGCTGGGCTATCTCTGCGTGGAAGGCATGCGCCGAGAATCCGGCGATGATGTACCGGAGTTTCCTTACCTCCCGACGCATTACCGCTGCCCGCGCAGCGGCCAGGTGTTTGATCTCGCCCCCGAGGAGATCGGCGTATGGCGCTATCTCGATGAGGAGGAGCAGACATGATCCGCATCTCTCCCTTCCATTGTGAAACTACAGCCAGGGTTTCAGGTTTCACAAGCGTAAGCCGCTGTAATGCAAGCATAGCAGGTTTCAGTCTTATCAAACCTGCCAGAAATGCTTGTGAAGCCTTCCGCAAAGCCGGAGCCAGTCTTGATTTCAGGGCTGCAAACCACCCCCAAACAGGCTTCACAGAACAACCCGCATATTTCATATGCGTCCGCCCATGTCAGAGGGCGGGCGCGTATGCAAGGCCGCCTCCAGGCAACGCCGTCTCCACCCCATCCATTTTCTCACATCATCCGAAAGGTAAAACACCATGACACTCGAATACACCAAACCTTCCATACCGGAATATCTCACCGAGGCGATGCGCCATGCGGCGGCGACGCTGGAAGAAGGCGGTCGCATCGGCAAGGCCAGAGAAGACGTCAAAGCCCGTCAGCAATCCGTCGCCGTGGAAATCCAGGCGCAGGAGGAGGCGCTGGGCGATCTGGAAGCGGAATCGCTGCTCAAAGGCAAGCCGGACAACACCAGGATCGCCAAGGCGCAGGAGAAGCTGGATACGCTGCGCGCCGAGCAGCGCAAGCTGCAGGCGGCGGAGAAATCCCTCTTGCAGAAAGACGATCAGAAGGATCAGGCCATCATCGACGCCTGCAACGCTCTGCTGGAGGCGCGGCGTCAGTTTGGCATCGAGATGCTGGGCGTTCTCGACGCGGAACTGCGGCACCATTGCGAACCCATTCAGCATATCCTGCATGTGGCGCGGGCGCTGTATGTCGTGTGGGATCACAGCGCGCTGCGTAACCGCTACGAGGATGCGAACGTCTGCACCTTTACGGACAACGCATCGCTGCTCGGCTACAGCTCCTATCCCAGTTACGGCAGTCCTGAACCGGCCAAAGGCAGCGAACTTGCGGCGGCGTGGCAGGAAACCGTGAAACCGATACGGGCGATGATGGACAGGATTGTGCCCTCGGCGGGAAATATCCGGGAACGCCAGAACAGGCAGAAGGAGCAGGAAGCCCTTGAACGCGAGCGTGAGGAACGGCTGAAACCGAAGATCATCTACTGCTGAGGTAAAGGAATGGCGGCGATTCTCCTGCCGTCGCAGGCCGTGTTAAGGGGTTGACGCGGCCGCCCACCCCCTCCCGGCGATTACGCATGGCGCTGGGAGGGGAGCGGGTCCTTCCCAGCAGCTTTCCGTATGCGGGGGGCAATGCCGCGGGTTATCGCTAGCGACAGCCCGCGCAACCGGGTTCGCAGTTCGCACCCCACAGGTATGGCCTATTCTCGCCGGTAATTGCCATGAATGGCTAGCGGTGCGTACCGGGTTCGCATTTATGCCGTCGATCGAATTCCGTGAAAGGGAATAAATTCGCTACGCTGCACATCAAAGAATATATCCCGTATTTCCGGCATTGCCTCTCGCGCAAGACTATTGCCTAATCCCTTAAGTGCGGGAATGCTATGTGCTGAATCAAGACTATACGCCCCCTTCGGGACAGTAGGGCTATACCTGAAAAGCCGTCTGTCGTGGGGTGATTGCCATGTTAACAGCTTGGCTGTTCCTAGCGATGCATGGGATTGCCCTTGAAAGAAAATATCGCTGGCTTCGAACATCATCCGTACGCTGCTTGGGTCTTCCGGGATATTGAGGGGATATTCGGAACAGCCGAGGCTTAATACATAGATATTATCCATCGGCCACTTCAATATTCCTATGGCTTCGACAACGGATGGCCCGGCCGGATTATTTGCCCACACACCTCCATCGATCAGTGAAACGCCATCAGACATTCTGTGGCTGGGTAGATAAGTAATAGCTGCCGCTGTTGATAGGGCCACATCAACTGCCTGGCGTTGCCAGTCCTCCGTTAGGCGTTCATGGTGAGATGTTTTGAAAACATGAACAGTACTGCGCTGGCGATCAAAGGCAGGGATAAGAAGGCGGGTCTGGCTCTCACCTAGGATGCGTTCTCCGAATGCTCGTATCAGCGCCTCCTTTAGCGCATCGGGATTATGCTTGGCGCAATATGCCCGGCGGACGGAACGCTTCATGGATTTCAGTTTCTCCATACATTTCCGGTAAAGAGTATCGGTGGGTCCGGCGCTGAATATGCGAGGCCCATCGTTCTCATAAAATGAGACAATTTCAGCGGCGCTCATTCCTAGCCCTAACCCAAGCGCAACGATTCCGCCTGTCGAGGTGCCAGCGATGAGATCAAAGTGGTCGACAATGCGTTTGCCTGTGCTTTGCTCGACCGATGCTAGGAAGGCGGCAGGAATCATGCCTTTTATTCCGCCGCCGTCGATTGCAAGTATTCTATATTTTTTGTCAGTCATGTTCTTCTCCTGGGTGTATGCCTCCGCCTTTCCATTCATCGGAAAACAACCATTCTTCAAAATAATACAGCCATAAAATTGCCCATGGCACGATGGTGCTGGCAATCAACATGGTAGGAGTCCATTCGTCTGTCTTCACATAGTACAAGCACAGGCGCGGCGGATTCTGCTCGTATAGATGTGGTATTTTTCGGCCATCGGTAAACTGATGGAGATCGGGCGAGATAATCCATATTTTGGGGGTCGCTCCTTGGCGGTAGGAAATACGCAAAGCATACTCCCGGCTTACTGGGGTGGGTTGCGCCGTGAAATTCCATACCAGTTGCCCGGCATGCAGCTGACCATCCCCCTGACAGATGGGGCTGCGCTGCAATGCATGAAATTGCTGCGCAGCCGTCAAGGCGCGGTACTTGGACAGAGAAGGCGGATGTCCCATTCATGCTCCGAAAAACGTATTGGCGCGAACCGGAACACTGCCCGCTACGGCAGCCGTTGACAAAATGCCGACACGCGGCAGCACGGAGAGTTTTTTATCTTCGCGTGCCGCTACCATCCGTTCGTTGAATTCGTTCAGCGCGCGCTTCGTGATGTTCGGGCCGAAAAGGAGGGAGAACTGCTCGCCAATCCGATCTATGCCTTCGAGTGTCAGAATACGTGCGAAATCTTCAATCAGCGCCTTGTGCCATTCTACAAAGGCCGAGGCATAGCGCTGATCTTCATTCCATCGTTCGGCGAAGTTTTCCCGCTGCGTGGTAGGATTCCACAGGCAGTAGCGCGTATTTTCCATGGGCTGCTGGATGACCTCCATAAAGAGAGGCATCCGCCGGATAACATCCATTAACGCATCATACTCCGTCTCGTATACATGGTGCGTAGCGCAATAGGCATAGCTTTTGGCTGCTAGCGTTGTAATGATAATGGAGATGGAGGCATAGGTGTCGTCGCGGCGCTCGAACCACATATCGCGGTGCCTTTTGGAAAGCTGCACGCACCTGCGCAATACACCCTTGAATGCCGTCGGTGTCGGGAGCGGCTGCACTTCGGCATGCATGCGACGGAGTCGTTCTGACGTTTCTGGCTTAAATCTAAGCAGCAGGCGTCCCTGGTCGTCAAACCAACGCTTATATCCCCTCGGATTAGATTCCTTCCAGCACTGCAGCTGCTTATCCGGAACCAACTCTCCGCCCTGCTGACAGGCCTGATTGGAAATAGCCGGAGTAATATCGAGATGAAATTCGTTGGCGTAGTTCAGGCGCCAGCAACGCTTCTTTTCCTCCAACAGCGGGCGATAGGTCGCATGTTCGCGCAGGCGGTCTCCGACCAGTCCCTTCACATAGGCGGGATTTAGGCTGGATGTTGCTTGAAGAAAACAGACCAGATCGACATCATACTCATTGCGATGCACGGGCTTGGTAGTCGTGCCGAGTGCGATGGAGCCGTGCGGATAGATTAGCGCCTTTTGCAGCAATGGCATCCGCGCCTCGCTCAACCATGCTCCTACCGCCTCATAACGATCTTTCGCCAGATTGAACTGCGTCTCCGTCAACTCTAACCTCTGACAAACCAGCTCCAGTAGGCCAGTAAGCTGGGATTTCCTAAGAAGGGTTTTGTCAGTTATAATGTTTTGTTCTAAAAGTATATTTGCCATGAATACAATCTCCTTAAATGAACCAGATTAACGGGTGGCTAAATTTTTTTATCCTATTCGTTGATATACATATTCGACCCCTCCTGATTCAGCCTTATCGCTATGCCGCAACAGGAACCCCTGTTCCCAGAGCTGCTTGAATTTCATGCTGGCGTTGGCAATGGAGATGCCGGTGACAGACGCATATTCTGCGGCCCTGGAATGCGGCTTCTTCATAGCAAAGGCTAGCGCATCCTCATTACCGCTGCTGGGATTCAGGCCAATGCACTTATGGCGATGACCGTTCCATATCATTAGGGGGATATTTTTTCGTGCCGCTGCCGCATCCCAATTTTCGATCATGTCCTTGTCTGTAAGCTCAACAAAACAAAATCCCTTGCGTCCCTTAAAGCGGTGCGCCAGTTCCACGATAGTTTCGGATGCAAAGGAGATATCGATATGTTCGACCTTTTCCAGAGAGACCTTAAAGACCATCACGCCGGGATTGGCTTCGACAAAGCCGAGCAGTTTTTGATAGACGGCTCTACCTTGCTCACGGCCCCAGCCATCCCCGCTTTGCATGAAATCATATAGGCGCATTATTATCTCGTTCATTGAATCAATTTAACGGGATTTTCTTATTTGTCCAGTGCAAAGGTAAAACAGACATGCGTGCCCCAGACCAAGGGTAGGTTATTCGAGCAATATGCGGCATTGGGAGTGTATCCGCTCCGGCTTGGCACCAACTGCACCCTAGACGTCAGTAATCGAACATCCAACTCAGCCTTGAATTTAATGGCCTTGTCGGCGCAGCCCTTCAGTCCGCATCCTCTATCTTTTCCGTGCCGCGATAATCCTTGGCGAAAAACTTCCACCAGCAGATCTGTATCTGACAACCCTGCTAGGGGCGGAGACTCGGTTTCTAATGCCGGACGCAAGGTGGTCAGCATGCCTTTTCCGCTGTCAGATACTGCTATCTTTAAGTTTCCGCCACCGCGATAAAGTTGAAGTGCAGCGAAACCTGGCAGTGATGTTTCACTATGTGAAAAAATGTTATCGATGAGTTCCTTGAAAATAGTCAGCGTGGCACCCTGTAATTCGCTGGCATCGCTCCGCTGAGAGCATGCCGTCATAAGAGCATTAGTAAGGCGGCGAGGCAGGGTTTCATCCCTTGTGTTACGGCTAATGGCTGCAATTTCCACCAATCCGCTGTTTTCACCTGAGAAAACTCTGGCGGCAGATATAGTTGGCCTATCGGGTGTGGTCTCAATACTTTGCGAAAGATGATCGAAAAAGCCTAAACGGTCGAGATAACCCATCGTGCCTTCATACCCGGCATCAAAGCGTAACCTGACTCTGCGAGTGCAATGATCAAGCTGGTTTACGAAGGAAAGAAGGCGCACTGCGGCATCAACCATGACACTGCATCCATCAGGAAAGACCAAGGTAACATCCGCATCCTGACCGCCATGCGGATTACCAGCGCGTTTTATGGCTTCTTCCAATCTGGAAGCATCAATCCATCTGGCGGGAAACTCGATAGTAATCATATAATTCCCGATATACCCTATCCCCGCAGTTCCTCCGCTACACCCCGAAATTGCTCCAGTGCCGCTTCCAGGTTCTCCACGATCTCGGCGGCGATGATGTCCGGCGGCGGGAGGCTGTCGATATCCTCCAGGCTGTCGTCCTTCAGCCAGAAAATGTCCAGATTCAGCTTGTCGCGCGCGATGAGGTCGTCATAGCTGAAGCGGCGGAAGCGGTCGGTTTCCTTGCGCGCCTTGAAATTCCCGGCATGGTAGCATTTCACGAAATCGTCCAGATCGCCGCGCCGGAGGGGGTTGGTTTTCAGCGTGTAATGGATGTTGGTGCGGAAGTCATACACCCATAATTCCTTCGTCCACGGCTCCTTCGCGGCTGGTTTCTTATCGAAGAACAGCACGTTCGCCTTGACGCCTGGGCTGTACCAGATGCCGGTCGGCATGCGCAATAGGGTATGGAAATTGAACTGCTCCAACAGGCGTTTGCGGATGCCTTCGCCGGCCCGGCCCGCTTCGAATAGCACGTTATCCGGCAGCACCACGGCGGCGCGCCCGTTCTGCGTCATGATGGTCATGATGTGCTGCAGGAAATTAAACTGCTTGTTCGAGGTGGTGAATTTGAAGTCCTCGCGCTCGTAATTTTCGCGCTCGGTGGTAACGTCGCCATCCTCGCCAACCACCCGGTAGCTGCTTTTCTTGCCGAATGGCGGGTTGGTAAGCACGATGTCATAACGGTCGGTCGGCGCTGCGGAGAGAGCATCTCCCTGATGCACCGGACTCTCACCGTTGCCGACGCCATGCAGGTACAGATTCATCGCGCACAGGCGCACCACGTCATCGACAATATCGATGCCAACCAGGTTCTTGCTGCGCAGCTTGCGCAGGCGCTCCCGATCCTGCGTCTGCGTTTTCATATGCTCGTAGGCGGAAAGCAGAAACCCGCCGGTGCCGCAGGCCGGATCGCACACCGTTTCGTCAATCTTGGGCTGGATGCATTTGACCATGGCGTCGATCAGCGGGCGCGGCGTGAAATACTGCCCGGCGCCGGAGCGGACTTCCGAGGCGTTTTTCTCCAGCAATCCTTCGTAAATCTGGCCTTTTACATCCACACCGATGCCGATCCATGGGCCTTCATTGGCAATGAGCGAAACGATGCGTTTCAGCTTGGCCGGATCGGTCAGCTTATTCTGCGATTTCTTGAAGATGGTACCGATCAGTCCCGGCTCTCTGCCAAGATTTTCCAGTGTGCGCCGGTATTGCCGCTCCAGCTCGTCGCCGTCCTTGTTCACCAGCTTGTCCCAGCGCCATGCTTCCGGCAGCGCGGAGGCCTCGCCGAGCGATTCGGCGCGCTCTTCGTCCATCTTGAGGAACAGCAAATAGGTGATCTGCTCGATGTAATCGCCATAGGAAATACCTTGGTCACGCAGCACATGCGCGTAATTCCAGACCTTGGAGACAAGTGAGGAATAATCTCTTTCGTTCATGGCTTTTCTCCCTTCGGTAAAGCAACTGTCCGGAATTTCCGGACAACTGGAATGTATGGCATTGAAACAAAACAATTCATGCTGCCCTCCGTTTGCCGGGGCGGCCGCGTTTGGCAGCAGGTTTGGCTTTCGGGGCGCAGGCGCGCTCGGTCTGGATGCGCTTCAGCAGTTCGCTGGCGGGTTCGTCGCTGGCGTCCTGTGGCACGAGCTGGCCGGAGAATGCGGATTTCAATATGGCCTGGCGAAGCGTGGCGCTGCGGGCGAGTTCCGTTGCGCACCATGCTTCCAGGGCGGCGATTTGGGAGAATATATCTTCTACTTTGTCAAGTATCGCCATCTGGTCGGCGATGGGTGGAAGGCGCAGCGCAAGGCTTTTTACTTCGTCGCTGTTAATGTTATGCACGCCGCTGGTGGAGCGCGCCTGGCGTTCGATATGCGCGCGCGTATGCGGCGAATGCAGGTAGAGATGCAGGAACTGAGGCAGGATTCTATCCTGCTTCAGCCGCAGGCGGATAAGGTATCCGGCATAGGCGTACCCTTCCGCTTCTTTCGTAACCACGGCGGAGCGGCCAACCAGTGAGGCGCTGCCATTAGAGCGCACCAGCAGCACATCCCCTTCTTTCAATGTGAGTTTCTTGATTTCCGCCGGTTCGAAGTCCGTATGCTTCAGGTCGGACAGGTCGATCTTTCCGCTGACAACATTGGGGATTCTAAGGACTGGCGTTTTCGAGGGGTCTGGCTGGCATTTCTTCGCGGTGCCATAGCGGATGTCCGTGATCATCTCACCCAGCGGGCATGTTTTCCATGTGCCTGAATCCGCCCCTATGAGTTCACCCGACATGGCCGCTTTCATGACGGACTGGCGGTAGGAGGCGATCAGCCGCTGCGCCGTGCGCAGATTTTCCTCTCCCTTGTCCAGATCGGAAAACAGCGTCTCGATTTTATCGACGATGCGTTTCTGCTCGTTCAAGGGAGCAAGAGGAAATCTCAGACCGCGAATTAATTCCAAACGCAGCCCTTTAACGGTAGTACCCGTACCGCGTGATTCAAGATATACGGCCATTGAACGTAACCAGTATTCGAGAAAATCTTTCTCGACTCCATCATGCGGAAAGATTGCTTTCAAATCCTGATTAATCGCTGTCTTGAATGCAGTCCGCACAACTTTTCCAAGCCCCATGCGTGTGGCTATAATTATTGTATCGGCTGGAATAAGCTTTGCGCTGCTTTCGCGGAGTGCTTTCTCGGTGATGTGATCAATCGTATCTTTCGGGCGTGAAACGGTCATGTCTTTGACCGTCATGAAAGGTATTTTGCCTTGAAAATGTTCCTCTATCCTTTTGGAAGGTGTTCCGCCGCCAACAATATCTTTTGCTACAGCCCCTAAGGTTGTTTCCATCCACCCCTCCGGCAATGTCTGCGCTTGCGGTTCCATCATACCACCGCTCCCGGTTTCTGAATGGCATTTAGCACTTGCAGGCCAAACAACGTAATCCGATATGAAGGGTCTTTGATTAGTCCATTTACAGCTTCCTGGAGAGAGCCTATCTCGGCGCTGAAATCATCACTCCTTGCTGAACGGCGCATGACAGGCGTTTTTTGATCACGCCGCAGCAACGTCAATGACAAAAGGTGCTGGATATAGCTTTCCCGTACCGCCTCGATGTATTTATACTCTCCCATCTGCTCAGTATATTTGGCGAGTTCCGAATCGCTTGGGCGTTCGTCTTTCTTAAATTTATATGGCGGATATGGAGGCCAGATATCCGGAAACTTTTTCTGGTATGCATCCGCCATCCCCATGGTTATGCCGGAGCCATCATTCTGCCCATAAAAACCAAGAATTATTGCCTCTGCCCGATTTAATTCCGCAACCGTGCGGAGAATCATGCTTTGGTGATCGGCATTAAACTCGTCCTTACAGAGACCATTTACTACAGCGCTTGAAATTCTTTCCAGCCGATCCGGGTAGGGGTTTAAACCGGCCGCCAGCATGCCTGCTTCAAGGAAGGCAACTTTTTCCGGCAATTTCTTCACCAGCTCCAGAGATTCTTCCGAAAGGTAATTTTGAAGAAATTGGAGATATGAAATTACTCTCTCGGTTCGAAGGTTTGGAATAAAACTGCCGATAACTTCGGATAGTACTGGGCCAAGTCCGGGGATGAGGCTAATTGTACCTTTCGTTAATGCCGTTAGCGCACTGGCAGTGGTTTCTCCTTCCTTCACACCGAGATAATGTGGATTGTCCTGTGCCATCACTTCGCCTGTCCTGTCCAGATCGTCTGTTTCTGCCAGTTCGGGGCAAGGCCCATCTCGGCCAGCGGCACGGCCGGGTATTGCTCCAGCAGCGCCGTGAAGCGCTGGCGCCAGTGATGGCCGGGAGAGATGACGTCCAGCAGATACAGCAGGATCACCAGCGTATTGGCCAGCGGGTGGCCGGGCACGAACTCCGCCTGCAATAAAACGGGATGCTTCGGCGCGGCGCGGTCAAAGCGCCGGTTCCACAGCCGCGAATGATGCGCGCAGCTATTGCGCACCACACATAAATGCTGCATCCAGGATTCCAGAATGTCCGGGTGAACGCCGTAGATATGGGCGATATTCTTCCTGACCGTGTTGACACGCAGATTCTTGAACCATTTGGACATCAGCCCGAAGGACATGATTTCGCTGACCGCCCAGATGGGAGGCGAGGCGTCGCCGTATTTCTGCATCAGCCGCTTGATGAATATCTCATCCGTGCGCGCAATTTCCCGGTTCAGTTCCTCCACGGTGTAAGGCCATGCCGCGCTGTGCGCTTTTTGCACCATATGCGCGTGCGAGCCGTATGCGGCGCTTAAGTGATATGTCCATTGCGTGCGGAAAGACACTTCGATGCGCTCAATCGCGTCCATGACCAGCGAGCGCAGAAGACGATCTAATTCATACAGGGCGACGACATCCTCAAAGCGCGTACCTGCCCTGAATGTATGCGCGACATGATCCTGCTCGAAGCTATGCCAGTACACGCCGAGCCGGTAATAATTGATGTGTTGCAACGTATGAATCGCCGCGGCGCGATCGGCAACCGCCATGCCGCGTGAGATGAGTTTCTCAACCTGCGCTTCGTAGGAAATATGGGGTTTGTTATAGAGGGGCTTATTCATGCGCACCCCAGAAACGAAAGACCCGCCAATTTGAGGATACGCTTTCGCGCATAGCCTTGGCGGGTACAATCCCCTTCATTATAACCAAAAAGGTTTTTACGGGAAGTAAATTCTTGCGAAAAATCTGCAATCCCCTGTTTTTGCAACCTATTGTTTCTATTGAATTCATACCTAAGCCACCAATGCCGTTTGCAGTTCTTCGAGCATCGTATTCAGATTGGCGCCGAAGAGTTGTTTTGCCTTATGTAGTCCGCCCTTGTCGGTGAAGCTGGGCACTTCCATCAAATCACGCGGCGCGATTTCCGCATTGGCGGCGATGAAGGCGACGATCAGGCGCAGCCATTCCATCTGTTCCGGCGTGAACTCATGCCCTTGCTTCTTTTCGCGGCCGATCCACAGGTTAAAGCGCTGTTCCGCTTTCGTGCCGAATGGCTCCAGGAGAGCATCCTGTCCCAGCGCGTAACGCACCAATGCCACGATTTCGGTCAGCTGCTGATCCACCGGCGCGGCGCGCACCTTCGCCGCGTCCAGCCGCTTATAGGCCTGCCATACATCCGCCGTGGTCAGATAATAAGGCGGATCGGTCAGCGCCTGCGCCAGTTCCTTGATCATGGTATAGGTTAGCTTCTGCTTGCCGTAAGGCTGATTATAGAGAATCTGCAATGCCGTCAGCTCGTCCTTATGTTTCTCGATGAATTCCTTGAAGGATTTGATGCGTTCTTCCGCCTGACGCAGGTCATAGCTGGCATCCAGCACCTGATCGGTAGTGATGTCGTCGATCACGATGTCGGATTTCTGTTTCAAATCCTTGAGCAGCTGGCGCAGGCGGGGATCGTCGAACGGACGGCATGCCGCTTCCGTCAGCGTTTCTGACACGGCTTTTATCTCCGGTTCCGTGGGCTGGCGGCCATGCTGGGATGTGGCGATTTCTTCCTGCTTGTCGGGGTCAATCGCATCGAGCAGCCCGTTTGCCAGATCGTGCAGTGTGGCACCGCCGGTGATATGGGTGATGCGCGCCTTGTCTTCCTCGTCCAGTTTTTTATCCAGCGCCGCAAGACGCCCGGCCAGGCTGGAGAGCGCGTCATCGTCGCGCCGCCCTTGCGCGATCTGGTCGATCAGCTTGTCGAAGCCCATTGCGCGCTTGCGCTCCAGCGGCTGGGAAACGTTCTTTTTGCCTTCGGTTACGCCCACCGCGTCGATAAGAATAAAGCGCGTCTTGGTTTTGGCATCCGGTGTAACGGCCTGCAAGTCGGCATCCTTAATGGAGCGTACGCCGCGGCCTTTCATTTGCTCGTAATAGCCTTCCGATTTCACATCGCGCATGAATAGGATGATTTCCACCGGCTTGATGTCCGTGCCGGTGGCGATCATGTCCACCGTCACGGCGATGCGAGGCATGGGATCGACGCGGAAGCCCTTGATGAGTGACTTGGGGTCTTCGCCGGTATTGCGATAGGTGATCTTCTTGCAGAAATTATTGCCCTCGCCAAAGACCTCGCGGGCGATATGCACGATTTCCTCGGCATGGTTGTCGTCCTTGGCGAAAATCAGCGTTTTCGGCACCCATTGGCCGGAGCGGTCGGGAAATAGCTTGGTAAACAGCTTGTCCTTGAAACACTGGATGACGGTGCGTATCTGGTTGGGTGCGGTAACCGATTTATCCAGCTCGGTCTTCGCGTATTCCAGGTCTTCGTCGAGCTTCTTATAGCGTATGGCGCGGGTGCGGCGGTCGCGCACCGGCACCTGATATTCCGCCGCTTCCACCTTGCTGCCTTGTTCAGTGACTTTCGTGCGGATACGGAACACTTCGTATCCGACATTCACGCCGTCCGCGACGGAGCGCTCATAGGGATATTCCGCCACCAGATTCTGATTGAAGAAGCCCAGCGTGTGTTTGGACGGCGTGGCAGTGAGGCCAATGATATGCGCGTCAAAATATTCCAGCACCTGACGCCACAGGCCATAAATGGAGCGGTGGCACTCATCGGTAATGATGAAATCAAAGGTTTCGATGGGAATGTCGGCGTTATAGGCGACCGGCCGGATTTCACCGTCTTCCGTTTCCCACGTCTCGAAATTCGATTCTTCCTCGTTCTCCGGCGGCAATTCTTCCCCGCGCAGCATGGCATACAGCCGCTGGATGGTGGTGATGACAACCTTGGCATCCTTGTCGATACGGTTGGAATGCAGATGCTGGACGATATAGGTATCGGTGAAGCGATAGCCGGAGCCGGGCGGCTCGAAATTCTGGAATTCTTTCAGGGTCTGATCGCCAAGATTGTTCCGGTCTACCAAAAACAGGATGCGCTTGGCGCCGCCATATTTGATAAGCCGGTGGCTGAAGGTACAGGCGGTAAAAGTTTTCCCGGCGCCGGTGGCCATCTGAATCAAGGAGCGCGGTGCATCTTCGGCAAGCGATACCTCCAGCCCTTTAATCGCCTCAATCTGACAATCACGCAGGCCATGCTCGTCCAGCGTGGGCATTTCCTGCAACCGGCGACGCAGAGTTTTTGGTTGTTTTAGCCATTCATGCAGCGTTTCTGGCTTGTGGAAAGCGAACAGGCGACGCGAACGCGGGCGCGGGTCGCGCATATCGCGGAAGAATGTCTCGTCGCTGGTGCTTTCATAATCGAAAAGCAGGATGGAATCCCATACTTTCAGGTGCTCCGGTAGCGCGCCCATGTATTTTTCAGACTGCTCGGCGACACCGCTTAGCGTAATGCCGGATTTCTTGGCTTCGATGACACCTGCTGCTTTTCCGTCAATGAACAGCAGGTAGTCGCACGGCCCGGCGGGTAGTTGGAATTCGCGCACGGCAACGCCCAGCGCGGCGTTACGGTTAAAATCCTTCATGTCCTGAATGATCCACTCCGCTGCCGTCAGCAGCGCGTCAATTTTCTGCCGGGCCTGTTGTTCGGGTGTCATCATGTCTTTTTCTTCTTCGTCTGCTGCTTCACCCAGTTAATAATATCGTCCTGCCGGAATCGCCACGATCCCCCTACCTTGAAGCCGGGAATGGCACCTTCAGCAGCAAGGCGATAAGCCGTCTTCTCGGCTATCTTGAGGTAGTCCGCGACTTGCTTGATGGTCAGAATGTCGTTTTTCATCAATATCCTTATGCCATAGGCCGATATTGAAAATAGAGGAAAATCCTCCGAAGGAAACCAATTTCTTTTTGCTATTGTGTGAGCATAATAGCACTGCTATAGCAGCACTATCATAGCAACAATGGAGGAACCCATGAGTGAACAAATCGGCGTGTTAATTGATGCATCCCTGCATAATGAGCTGGTGCTGAGAACCGGGAAGGCCAGCGGCGTTTCAGGTATTATCGAAAACATCCTTTCGGATTTTCTGGAGCGCACGAAGCATGACGGTATGTGGTGCGAAGAGTATCTGGAGCGCCTGGATGAAGAGGAAGATGCGGAATGGGTGAGCAAGTACGGCGATCCAAAGAAAGGCTACCATTGGCAGAATGTATTCCTGCCGAACGGCACCCGGCTCCGCATCACCTATAAGGGCAAACAGCACTATGCTGAGATTCGCCGCCAGACGATAGTCTATGAGGATCAGGCATGCTCTCCTTCCCAGTTTGCCCGGCAGGTGGCCAATAACACCAGTCGCAATGCATGGCGCGATATCTGGATTCAGATGCCGGGCAAAACGGATTGGCAATATGCTGAAACCCTGCGCCGGGGAAATTAACCCGCTACCAACGCCTTCCTAAACCTCGGCAACAGCCACCGGAATAGGATATTCACAAGCCAGTCAACTGATATTAAAGAATAATTTTTTGTAAATTAGCCATTCAGTGGCTAATAATCAACCATCATGCTCTCTCCATTATTCGTCGGATCGAGATGATCGGCATATAGCGTCAAGATATTTCCGCGTTTCTTATAGTTACTTTTCGATTTGCGAAAAGTCATTATAGGAATCGCGGAAGCCCGTTTCGGATAACGCATCGTTGCAGAAATCTTTCCCCGGATCGAGATGATCGGCGTAGGTTTCCGCCCAGGCGAGATATTCCGCCATGCCGGGTTTGACGGTGCTGCCTGCGGCATGCATAGCGGCGATGTAAGCCCGGACGCGCCAGCTGGTTTCCCATTCCTTCATCTCGTTCTGCAACCGGTGAATGCGCTTCCGCTCTCTGTGCGCGGTCTTGCTGGCGGAGAAGCGGTTGCGCGCCAGCTGCAACAGCTCTTCCTCGGACTTGTTCAGCGTGACCTCTGACGGATATTTGCCTTTCAGCGGCGGCAGGGGCAGCTGCTCGACTTTGTGGCCGTATTCCTTTTTTGCCCAGTATCCCCGCTGCGGAAGCGGGATGTTCATCCGCTTGCAGATTTTCGCCAGTCCGACATCCGATATGCCGTATTTTTTCGCCAGCTGGCGTATTGGGGTTTTCCAGACATCCCGGTAAAGCATTTCCCGATGAAGAATGACGCGATCCTGCTTTTTCATGCGCGTCATTACATCCATTGAACCGCGCTGTTATCAACCGGAATCGGATTCGAACTTTTTGCCGAAATACTCTTGGAAAATCAAAGATTCGAACCATTTAGGATACGAACTTTTTCTGAAATTATGCCGATAAATCAAAGATACGAACAAAACCGGATACGAACTCGGGCATAAAATCGCTCCATTTTCCGGCAATAATGTTTATGATTCAAAGATTCGAGCGGGATTCGAACGGCAGGTGCGCGTGCATGGCGCCATGGGGCACTGGTGGGGCACTACGCTACGAAAAATGGGGAAAAGAGGCGACCGGCCACGAACGGGATTCGAACGCAAGCGTTTGATAACTTGTGTTGTTATGCGCTGTAAGGTATTGTGATTTATGGTTAATCTGCGCCTTGAAAACTGCCGAGGTGCAAGCCTCCGTGAGTTCGAATCTCACCCCATCCGCCAGCACCATCGCCTGCCAACAGGCAGGCGTGATGGCGCTGCGGCATGGGGTGGTTGATGTAGAACTCATTTCGACCACGAGGCCAACCGGCCGAGGGGAGACGGAGCGCAGCGAAGTCAATCTCACCCCATCCTCCACTCTCAAACGCAGGAATAATCTCTACTCAAAAATTCTTGCTCTAAAGCCTAATGTTCCAACCCATTTGGAGATGGGTAAATCTCAGCAAGAGTTTCCAATGGTGCTAATTTCGCTCTTTGTATGACCAAAAATCTCTATTGCAGTGAACTAGAGATTAAAGAAGCATGTTAAAAATAGGATGGAACTTCAAAGGGCAAAATTTAGCATTCCTGTACATAACTGGGACACTAGTTTGTTATTGCCGGAAGACGCTATCTTCTAAACGTACTGATTGATTGCACAGTTTTCGCAGAGGAAATCCACTGTCAGGTGTTACTTTCAGTGTTGCACAGCGCACATAAGCACCAGGTCCAAAATTCCACGTGCCTGTTTCTTGTCCAACTTGAAGAGGGTCAACCACTTTGTATCCCCATCGCGCAAAAGATTCGCTTAAGGCGAACGGTACATAGGGAGTGATAATATGCTTGTTAACCGTAATAAAATTTGTCGCCCCCGCTTGCGCTTCTGATCGAGAAACGGCGTGACGCTCCGCTGAAGGAAAATGAGTAGTGATTAGATGTCGCGCCGCATTTGAAAGAAGCTCAGGGCACCAGACAGATTGCCCACTGGGCAGCACATTAAATGCTCCATCCAAATGATACGTGTCTATAGCTTGGTGGTCAGGAATAAACAAACCCACCACTCGAACTGGCGTTTCATGCGACGCATGCAGCTTATGTTTTGCGGCATGCAACCAGCCGCGCGATGTTGCAGCGTACTGGCGGCGTTGGGCGTGGTCTTTAACCGCTAATGTAGGCGGTCCAGTATCAGCAGCGATTTTCTCGTGCAATAGCCCCTCTATTACGTCCAGCATGTAATCATAATTTTTTATACCAACAAACAAGATGCGCCGACTCGGATCATAGATCGTATCGCCACCATCCATGCTATTTGGCAAATAAACTGTCTCGGCGATACCCGATTTCTTTAATCGACGCATTACATGCCGTTTTTCACTGCGCGTTGCTGCTCCTGGCTTTTCAGAACTATAAAACTTAGAACCATTGCCTATGTCTAAAACAATGCCTGTATCGCGCACAAACATACCATTCCGCTGCTCTTTATGGCGTACAGTAGGCGCCTGATCGGTAATCACATGTCCACCACAACGCTCAATGGTTTCTTTTAAGATATTCCATCCCCGCAATGTGTTCATTTGTGAGTCTGTCCAACGCCCATCTCCATAATGGGGTTGCCGCATCACGAATATTTCACAGCTATGTTCGCCAGAATGCATACTGTATTATATAAACTTATTGTTTCAATTTAATGACATACGGTCTGTCTCAGACGTTTTAACAACCTACGCCAACCGGTTATATTTCATTGGTTAATCCAACATAGAATTGTAGGTGGCCTCAGCCGGAGAGTGGCGGAATGCCTGGGTAGAGTCTTCCGTGCCAGTACACGGCCACCACATCCGCCTTCCCCACACATCCCCAAAAGAAAACCCGCCGGGTGAGGGCGGGTTTTCGGTAACAAGTCATGTGTATGCGGGAAGCGGTTAGGCCGCCGCGCGTGCGCCGCTGCCCGCATGGGCCGGGCGGCCTGCACCGCTATTGCCAAGGCGGGCGCGGTGGCGGTTGCCGCCACCATAACGTTTCTTACCCCGCGCGCCGCTGGGGCGATCGCCCGGCGTGCGCTCCGGCTTGGCGGTGGGGTCCAGCAGGCGGGCGATGGCGTTCCATTTTTTGCCATCCTGCGGCGTGACGAGATTCACCGCTTCGCCTTCCGCCCCATTGCGGGCGGTGCGGCCAATGCGATGGATGTAATCTTCCGCGCATTGCGGCAGATCGTAGTTAATCACATGCTCGATATGCGGAATATCCAGCCCGCGCGCGGCGATGTCGGTGGCCACCATGATGCGGTTCTCGCGGTTGCGGAAGGCCTGGATCGCTTTGTCGCGCTGGTTCTGCCGCAGATCGCCGTGAATCGCATCGGCCGTATGCTGCAGCGTGCGCAGCTTCTTCGCCATTTTATCGGCCCCCCATTTGGTTTTCACGAACACGATGATGCTGCCTTCGCGCTGTTGCAGTTGCAGCAGCAGCTGGGCGTATTTATCGTTCTCGGACAGGCGGATCGTCTCCTGCTTCACACGGGCGGCGGGGGCGTTGGTAGTGCCGGTCGAGATACGCTCCGGGTTGGTCAGGTATTTGCCAGAGAGCTTCAGGATATTGGCGGGCAGGGTGGCCGAGAATAGCAGGGTCTGGCGCTGGGCGGGCATGTGGCTGAGGATGCGGTCGATCTGCACGCCGAAGCCCATGTCCAGCATGCGGTCGGTTTCATCGAGCACCAGAAAACGCGTGGCGCTCAGCTTCACGCTGCGCCGCTGCACATGGTCGTTGATGCGGCCCGGCGTGCCAACGATGAGGCGCGGCGCGCGGCGCAGCTGTTCCATTTGCTTGCCCATCGATGCGCCGCCGATCAGCAGGGCCATGCCCACGCCGGGGGTGCCGCCGATCAACTTTTGCAGCATCTCGGCCACCTGAGTGGCCAGCTCACGCGTGGGGGTCATCACCAGCGCGGTATCCTGGGGATGCTCAAGCAAGTGCGCGATCAGCGGAATGCCGAAGGCGCCGGTTTTACCCGTGCCGGTTTGGGCGGTGCCCATGATGTCTTTTCCGGCGAGTGCGGCCGGAATCGCCGCGGCCTGAATGGGCGTCGGCGTGGTGAAGTTCAGTGCCTTTAGGGCGCGCAGCAACTCAGGGCGCAGGCCCATTGAATTAAAATTTTCCATGATATGGTTCCATAAACAACCTGTGCGCCCGGACACGGTGCCCGGGCGCAACAAGGCCATTTTGATGAGGGGTGGGCTGCTTACGCAGCGAGCTTCAGATTCGCAGCCGAAGTCTTGCCTTTTTCGGTGGCGAGATCGTAGCTCACTTTTTGCCCTTCGTTGAGGCTGCGCAGACCAGCGCGCTCAACGGCGCTGATGTGCACGAACACATCCGAATCGCCTTGATCGGGTTGAATGAAGCCAAAACCTTTGGTGGGGTTGAACCATTTTACAGTACCAGTAGCCATGATCGTCTCCTTTAGACATCAAGCGTTAACGGCGTTCATGCAGACAACCCACACAAAGCGCCATGAGCCTTCGTCCCGAACCGTTCGGGAAACTCTATGACACGCTGACAAAATCTATCGGTAGAAGATCGTGTATCGGCCCTGCGGGCATGCCGCATAAATGCGGCCAACAAATGTATAAAGCAGTAAAAACTCGAGTTGCACCATAGGGGTGCATGGCGGGAAGTCAAGGTAAATCGCCCATGGCCGAAGGATCACCGGTTTTACCTTGCCACTGCGCAGGAGGCGACTAGGCTTGGTGCATGTTCTCTCACCGTGTACGCACCCCCATGTTGGCCCTCTTTATTCTTGCTGTGCTGCTGGCGCTCGTCGCTCTGGGCTGGAGTGTGTTTGGTAGCCGCGCCGAACAGCCGGAATACCGCGTGCTGCGGGCCGAGGGGGCGTTTGAGCTGCGCGAATACCCGGCCATGATCGTGGCGGAAGTGAAGGTGCGTGGTGCGCGCGAGGAAGCCATCACCCAAGGCTTCCGATTGCTGGCAGGCTATATTTTCGGCGGGAACGACGCGCAGCAAAACCTGCCCATGACGGCCCCCGTCACCCAACAGCCGGGCGAGACCATCGCCATGACGGCGCCGGTCACGCAGCAGGCAGATGCAGATGGGGCATGGCGCGTGCGGTTTATCATGCCGGCGGGCTCCACCCTGCAAACCCTGCCGACACCGCGCGATGCGCGGGTGGTGCTCATGCCAATCCGCGTGCAGCGCTATGCGGCGATGCGCTTCTCTGGTATCCCTACGTCTGCGCGCCTGAAAAAGGCTGAGCGGGCCTTGCAGCATTTCGTGCAGCACACGCAGCTGCAGGCGATGGATGCGCCCACCTATGCGTTCTACAACCCACCCTGGACGCTACCATTCATGCGCCGCAATGAAATTCTGATTCCCATAGCGATGGAGTAAATCATGATCATGTCGATCTATGCCGCGCTGCTTGCGCTGATGTTGGTGGGTTTGTCGGTGCAGGTGATCCGTGCGCGCCGCAGCGTCGGTGCTGCGCTGGGCCATGCCGATGCCTTGCTGCTGCAACGGCGTGTGCGTGCGCAGGCGAATTTCACGGAATATACGCCGATCTTTTTGATCCTGCTGGGCTTGGCCGAAATGCAGGGGCTGGCGGCATGGGCAGTGCATGCGCTCGGCTCAGGTTTTATAGCGGGAAGGCTGATGCATGCCTACAGCCTGTTGCATGCCGAGCGTTATGAGGGGCAGCGGTTGCTTGCGAATCCCGTCTGGCGCATTCGGGGGATGGCGACCACGTTTCTCTGCTTAAGTATGCTTGCCTGTATTCTGCTGCTGCAGATGCTCTAAGGACTAGGCGATCCTTCTCTGCCAGTGTGATGCGTGGTCGCTTCGCGTTGACGCATGGGCATGCGGTCGATGATGGCAGCAAAACGCGCGGCCTTTACCGGGCTGCTGCTGCGGAATTTTTCTTCCCCGTCTTTGCCGATCAGCAATACGGTGAACGCATCGGGTGCAATGTTGAAATGCCGGTAGAACGCGCGTGTACCTAGCTGGGGGTAGGGGGTTGCATCCAGCGTTACGAACGCATCATGCACCACCACCCATTGCAGCGTATCGCGCTCGGCCATGCCGCTCGCATCTGCACGCAGCCACTGTAGCTGCTGCTTCAGCGCCGCATTCTCCACCGCTGGGGCGAACACAAAGATCAGCCGTTTTTCCCACTGATATTGCTCCAGCAGCTGCGCGACATCGGCCTTGGCACAGCCGGTAAGCATGCCGACTGCAAGAGTAAGCAGGGCGATTGCTCGTGTGCCACGCATTAGTGGGCTTTCGGCATCAACGCTGGATTCAGCGTGTAGGTACCGGTGATGGTACCGCGTGCCAACGCATGGGTGGCAATGGCCTTTTCCACTTCGGAGGCAGGCGTTGTTTTATCCAGCTTCAGGCTAGCCACATCCAATGCTACCACCGTGAAGTGGTAGCGGTGCACGCGTGCGTCATTCCAGGGCGGGCAGGGGCCGCCATATTGCGCAGGGGTGGGCACATAATCGCCTAAGCTGTTGAGGTGCTGAATGCCTAACGCGGGCGGGGTTTTTGCATCACCCCCGGCAATGCTGCTGACCGTGGCGGGAATATCCGTCACCGCCCAATGATAGAAAAGCTGACGTTTGGCTTGGGCTGCAACGGTTTTGCCTTCCTTCCCCGCATCCGTGAAATCGGCGGGCACATCCGGGTCTTTCACGATAATCGCATAGGATTTGGTGCCGGTGGGCGCGCCACTCCAACCTATGTCAGGACGGATATTCTCCCCCCCCGTACTTTTGCCATCGGTGGTGGCCTTGCATAGCGCATGGCGGGCAGGAATGGGGGCGCCATCGGTCATATTTTCGACCGTAACCGTCAGCGCCGCGGGGGCAGCCATGGCAGTGAGGGCAGGCAGGGCAACAGCACTAAAAAGAGCGATAAAGCGAAAGCGCATGGTAAATCTCCGTGAATCACTGCCGGTAACATAGAGCGCGTGGTGTAAAAATCCAGTCATGCGCATACGAAGTGTGGGTTTGCGATTAGCACTTGCATGCCCACGCAGGTTGGGCTATTACCCCGGCTTCGCAGTGAAGTGAAACCGTTTACGGTTCATTGTGCGAGTAGGGTGAAGCAACCTGCTGCAGAAAGCATATGATGCAATCTGCCTAAATGCTTCCGGGCTACTATGTGGTCCGCTGTTTGGTGACGCGGGGTGGAGCAGCCCGGTAGCTCGTTAGGCTCATAACCTAAAGGTCGTCGGTTCAAATCCGGCCCCCGCAACCAACACTCAGAGCCAATCTCCGGCTTTCAGCTAAATCCCCATCCAGTTCTCATTGCCGCACCATTGCCGCATTACGGATGAGCGAGCCACTTTATGTCTGGCAAACTTCCGCCATGGTCTAGGTACACAGAAAACACTGCAACTGCGATTGCGGTCAGGGTTGCAACCGTCCATGACAAGAACGCTGGCCAGAAACGCGACCACTTACTTGGAGGCATGGTCGAAAGATAAATAAGAGCGTGCGGAATATAGCGTGCGTGAACGTAATTAAACCCACGAATGGCGAATATTACAGCGGCAAGAAATCCTAAACGATGAATCGTATCAGGCAGGCTTGGCAGATACACTAGAACCCATGCCATCAGTACGTTGATTAACGTAATACCGTATTTCTTAAAAGAAGCGGCATAGCTTCGCTCAAACCGCGCTACCTCTCGCTTGATGGTTTCCATCTTGCCCAGCACCCAGGCTTCATCGAAACCTTGGGTCATGGCATGATTAAGTTGGGGGCCGAACTCGATACTTGCTAACTTATTAATGCCGTTTATCTCCGGCTCTTGAACGAACAGCTTTAAAAAGTCGGTCTTGTCCGAGACAGCGGGCAATCGACGAAAATCCTCTAAGAAACGCGCTTGCTCAGTTCCTAATCGGACTGTGACCGCTAACTTCCCAACCTTGAAATCCTTTTGTAGTTCTTCGGCCAATCGAAGAATGCCTTCTCGGTCGATTGCGATAAAATTGAAGTTAGCGCGAGCCGTATGGAGCTGGTCGGGGGGAGTTTCGGTTGCCGGAGCGCCAGTGTTTGCTGGCGGCATATCATCGCTGCTTTCATGAGGGAACAAGTGGAAGGTGCCGCCGGTGCCGATGGTAGTTTCCCATTCGCCCACCAGTTCACCGCGCGGATTCAAACGACCACGTGCAGTAAGGGTTCCATAGGTGACACCTTCGGTTGTGGTTTGGGAGCTGCCGGTAAGTTGAAGACGGTCGCCATCAAAACTTCCCGTCACGTCATATACCGCAACCCCGAACTGGTTATCAGCTAAGCGTATTTTTCCTTCTAGTTGCTCGTCAGTTCCCGACAACAGCATTGCCAGGTTTCCTGTGTTCGTTCCATAAACACGACCCATCCAATTTTTACTAAACGCCATAATGCCTCCGCTTCATGCCATTTACTGAATTTGTTGCATTTCGTAAAGCGTGCGTGGTTGCTTATTCAGCTACATTAAGCTATCCGATGACTATGCGTTTTCTTTTTACTGTGCTGCTCACGCTATTTATCTTCACCGCTAATCAAGTGGCGGTGGCGTATGAGCAATGCAATGACCCGTCTTGCTCGCTCTACTCCGGCGACATGACGAAGAAGACCGAGCAAGGCAAAAAGGATTCCAACCTCCCGGTTCATTGCGCCTTGGGTGGTCATCATGTCGCCGACCTGCCGCAGAACACTTTGGCTGCCGTGGGCACCGAAGTAAGCGCCAGCCCTTATTGGGGCACGGCCTTGATGCCGGAGTCCACCATCCCCGAAGGTCTCATCGAACCACCCTCACTCGCGTAATGCCCCACGCGCCACTGGCGCTGTTTTCGAGCCATTTACTGCGAGTTTTTCATGACATCCGTATGCCGCCTACTCGCGGTGCCCCTTGCCGGGGTGCTGCTGTTTATCCAACCCGCTCTCGCACAAGATGGCGCAGGGCCGACACCGCTCACCTTAGTGCAGGCGGTCGATGAGGCCATGGCCAACTCGCCGCGCGTGGCTTCTGCCGATGCGGCGGTAAAAGCAGCCCGTGGGCTTGCCGACCAGGCGGACACTTCGCCGAACCCGACACTCGACCTGCAAGGCTCGAACTTGGCGGGCGATGGTATTTACAAGCAGGTGGACAATAGCGACCAGTATTTCTACGGCCTATCGCAGCAAATCGAACTTGGCGGCAAGCGCACGGCGCGGCGTGAAGCGGCGCAGATGCAGCAGCGCGTGGCGGTGCTGGATGCGGCCATTGCGCGTCTTGATGTGCAGCGGGATGTGAAGCAGGCGTTCGCGGCTGCCGTAGCATCGCAAGAATCAGAGCGGCTGGCGGAAGATGCGCTGAACATCGCTCAGCAAGAATTGAAAAGCGTATCGCGTCGCGTAGCCGAGGCGGCTTCCCCGCTCATTCAGAAAAGCAAGGCCGAGGTTACACTGGCCACCGCCCAGTTCAACGTGGAGCAGGCCCGGCAGGATGCGGCAGCGGCGCGCACACAACTGGCTACACTGCTAGGCCGTAGCACTTTGGGCGAGACGCTGGATGCCTCGTCTTTCTTCGAGGTGGGCGATGCCGCGACCGACGATGCGGACGCCATCGAGCGCACGCCTGACATGCTGCGGCTGCGGCTGATGGAAGACCATGCCCAGGCCCTGCTGGACATCGAGAAGGCCGGGGCCATTCCTGACCCAACCATCAATGCCGGAGTAAGCCGTTTGCAGGAAACCGGGGACAAAGCCTTTGTCGTCGGCCTGTCCATTCCCCTGCCGGTGATGAACAGCAACCGTGGAAACATCACGGCGGCACGGGCACAAGTCACCCGCACCGCCAGCGACCAGCAAGCAGCACGGCTAGAATTGTTACAGCGGTATCAGATGGCAAAGACCGGCTTGCGCACAGCCTACCTGAAAGCGACCAGCTACAACAGCACCGTGCTTCCGGCAGCGGAAGATGCGTTCAAACTCTCGCGGCAGGGCTATGGCGCGGGCAAGTTCCAGTACCTCGAAGTGCTGGATGCGCAGCGCACCTTGTTCGGCGCGCGAGCCGAATACATGGCTGCCCTGCGCGACTACCACATGCGCAAAGCTGAGTTGGAGCGGTTGACCACGCCGCACACTACCAAGAACACCAAGGGAGAATCCAATGCGAACCAATAAAAAGCCAGCACTGGCGATAGTACTGCTCGTCCTGCTGGTCGCAGGAGCGGCATTCTTCTTCACCGGTGAAGGCAAGCCCACTGAGCGCGAAGCGGCGGAGCAACATGAGGGCGAAGAAGCCCACGGAGATGTTGCCACCATCAGTGACGCATCGGCAGCCTCCATGGGCATCGAAACAGTGACTGCTGGCCCCGCGACCATCCGTGAAACAGTGCGGCTCTCTGGCCGCATCGTCCTCAACCAGAACCGCTCTGCCGAGGTGAAAGCCCGGTTCCCCGGCATCGTGCGCGGGGTGTTCAAACAGGTCGGCGATGCAGTGAAACGCGGCGATAAGCTGGCAACGGTCGAGAGCAATGAAAGCCTGCAAGTCTATGTCGTGCCTTCGCCGCTTGATGGTGTGGTACTGGAACGGGACATCAGCGTTGGCGATACGGCTGGTGATGCGCCCATCTTCACCGTCGCCGACTTGTCGAGCCTTTGGGCGGAGTTCTTCGTCTTCGCCGCTGATATGGAATCGGTGCGCCAAGGGCAGCCCATCATTCTGCGTTCTCTCGATGGCAAAATGACCGCAACGACCGTGCTTCAAACTATCCAACCTACGGCGGAAGCATCCAGCCAGACCGTGCTGGCGCGGGCGGAACTCGACAATGCCGGTGGCACTTGGCGTTCGGGTATGCCGGTGCAGGGCTTTGCGGTCGTTAACGAACAGCCGGTGGCGCTGGCAGTGCCAACCGCAGCCATTCAGCAGATGGAGGGCAACAGCGTGGTGTTCGTGAAGGAAGGCGACCGCTATACGGCAATGCCCGTTACCACGGGCCATGCCGATACGGATGTGACCGAGATTACCGAGGGCATCGCTGCCGGGGTGGAGGTGGTAGGCACCAACAGCTTCATCATCAAGGCCGATATTGGCAAGGCCAGCGCCGAGCATGAGGACTAAGCCATGATTAACGCAGTTCTTGCATTCTCACTCCGTCACCGCGTACTTGTTGCATTGCTGACGGTCAGCATCGCCGCTTTGGGCATGTTCGCGCTTATGCGCCTGCCGATTGATGCAGTGCCGGACATCACCAACAACCAGGTGCAAATCACCACCCGTGCCCCGGCCTTCTCGCCGCTCGAAATCGAGCAGCAGGTGACATACCCCATTGAAACGGCGTTGGCGGGCATACCAGGTCTGGAAAGCACGCGCTCGCTTTCGCGAAATGGCTTCTCACAAATCACGGCGGTCTTCACCGAGGACACGGATGTTTATTTCGCGCGGCAGCAGGTCGGGGAGCGCATCACCGAAGCCCGTGAAACATTGCCAGATGGCATTGAGCCACGCTTGGGCGCTATCTCGACCGGCTTGGGTGAAATCTATATGTGGACGGTCGAGTTCGCGCACCCGATGGGCAAGGATGCCAAACCCGCCTACGGTCAACCCGGCTGGCAAAGCGATGGCAGCTACCGCACGCCGGAAGGGCAAATCCTGCGCGAAGACCATGAGTTTGCCACCTACCTGCGCACGGTGCAGGATTGGATGATTCGCCCGCAGCTAAAAGGGGTCGAAGGTGTGGCCGGAGTGGATGCTATCGGCGGTTATGCCAAGCAATACCTGGTCGCTCCCAATACCGACAAGCTAGTGGCCTACGAGCTTTCTCTGGCGGAACTGGTGCAGGTGCTGGAAGCAAACAACACCAGCATCGGCGCGGGCTTTATCGAGCGCAACGGCGAAGCCTTCATCACCCGCGCGGATGGCCGAATCGGCTCGATGCAGGACATTGGCAATATGGTCATCGCCAATCGTGGCGGGATTCCCATCTACCTGCGCAACGTCGCCGACATCTCCATCGGCAAGGAACTTCGTACCGGCAGCGCCTCCGAGAACGGCAACGAAGTGGTGGTCGGCACTGCCCTGATGCTCATTGGCGAGAATAGCCGCACGGTGTCCGAAGCAGTCGATGCCAAGCTGCGCAGCATCAACAAAACCCTTCCACCCGACATCAAGGCCAAGCCGGTCTTGAACCGTACCAAGCTGGTCAATTCAACCATCGGCACGGTGCAGAAGAACCTGACCGAAGGTGCCTTGCTGGTTATCGCGGTGCTGTTCCTACTGCTCGGCAACATCCGCGCGGCGCTGATTACGGCGTTGGTCATTCCACTCGCCATGCTTATGACTGCCATGGGCATGTTGAAGGCGGGCATCAGCGGAAACCTGATGAGCCTCGGTGCGCTGGACTTCGGCCTTATTGTCGATGGTGCGGTTATTATCACCGAGAACTGTTTGCGTCGCCTGGCCGAGCGCCAGCACCAAGTTGGGCGCACGCTGAACCTTGATGAACGGTTGCAGGAAGTGATGGTCGCCGCCCGTGAAATGATTGAACCGACCGTGTTTGGCCAGGCCATCATCATCATGGTTTATATCCCGCTGCTTACCTTCTCCGGCGTGGAAGGAAAGATGTTCGAGCCAATGGCGATGACCGTCATTCTGGCGCTGGTCGCAGCATTTATTCTTTCGCTGACCTTCGTACCCGCCATGATTGCCCTGTTCGTAACCGGGCGGGTGGAGGAAAAGGAAAGCCGGGCCATCACCAAAGCGAAAGCATGGTACGCGCCACGCCTGGACTACGCCACCCGCAAACCGGCGATGGTCATCGCAGGAGCCGTGGGTGCCTTTATCGTGGCCCTCATTATCTTCGCCAGCATGGGACGTGAGTTCATCCCTACGCTCGATGAGAAGGATGTGCTGGTGCAGGCCATTCGCATTCCATCGACCTCGCTGACCCAATCGCAGGCGATGCAGTTCAAGGTCGAGCAAGCCATCCAGCGCGTACCGGAAGTGAAGTTCGTGTTCTCGAAAACGGGAACCGCCGATGCCGCTGCCGACCCTATGCCACCGAGCATTTCCGATACGTTCGTCATCTTGAAGTCCACTGACGAATGGGCCAGTGGACGCAACAAAGCGGATATCATGGAGCAGTTGGAAGCCGAAATCGCCAAGGTGCCCGGCAATAACTACGAAATTACCCAGCCTATTCAGATGCGGTTCAACGAGCTGATTTCCGGTGTGCGGAGCGACGTTGCGGTGAAAGTGTTCGGGGAGGAGTTCTCCGTCATGGAGCGCAGCGCCAACCAAATCGCCAAGGTGTTGCGTGGCATTGAAGGTGCAGAAGGCGTTAAGGTAGAGCAAACCTCTGGCCTGCCGATGCTGGAAGTGAAACTCAACAAGGAAGCCATCGCCCGCTACGGCATGAATACCGGCGATGTGCTGGACGTGGTGGCGATTGCCATGGGCGGTAAGCCTGCCGGGCTGATATTCGAGGGCGACAAGCGGTTCGCCTTGGTGGTGCGCCTGCCCGATGCAGTACGTGCTGACATGGATACGCTGAACAACCTGCCCATCCTTCTGCCGGTCGATGACTTCGATGCCAAGGCAGGCGAAGTCCATGCTCGCCCGCGCTATGTGCCGTTGAAGGAGGTCGCCAGCCTCACCATCAGCGAAGGCCCGAACCAAATCAGCCGCGAGAATGGCAAGCGCCGGGTCGTCGTGCAAGCGAACGTGCGCGGGCGCGACATCGGCTCTTTTGTCGAGGAGGCCCGCGCCAAGCTGGACGAGCAGGTGAAGATACCGCCCGGCTACTGGCTGGAATGGGGTGGCCAGTTCGAGAACCTACAAAAAGCAACGGCCCGACTCATGCTCGTGGTGCCTGGCTGCTTCTTCATGATTTTCCTACTGCTGTTTACGGCGCTGCATTCCGCTCGCCAAGCATTGCTTGTATTCAGCGGTGTTCCGTTGGCGCTGACCGGCGGCATCCTCGCCCTTTGGTTGCGCGGCATGCCATTCTCCATCTCGGCAGCGGTCGGCTTCATCGCACTTTCCGGCGTCGCTGTGCTGAACGGGTTGGTGCTTATCAACCGCATCAACCAACTGGTGCGCGAAGGCCACCTGCCAGAGCACGCTGTGCGTGAAGGTGCATTGTCGCGCTTGCGACCGGTACTGATGACCGCCTTGGTCGCTTCGCTGGGCTTCGTACCGATGGCGATTGCGATGGGTGCCGGTGCCGAAGTGCAGAAGCCGCTGGCGACAGTCGTTATCGGTGGCCTGCTTACGGCGACGGCGCTGACATTGCTGGTACTGCCAGCCCTTTATTCCCGTTTTCATCTAGCCCGCGAGGTCAAGCCATGAGCGCCAGTTGCAAGGACGATAGCTGCGAAACATCCATCAATAGTCCCGCCTACCGTAGGGTGTTATGGGTCTGCTTGGTCGCCAATGCGGTGATGTTCCTGGTGCAGATTATCGCCAGCCATTTTGCCAACTCCGTCGCCTTACTGGCAAACTCCCTCGACTTCCTATCGGACGCGGCCAATTACGGCATCAGCATCTATGTGCTGGGTCATACGCTGGCCGTGAAAGCCAAAGCCTCCATTTTCAAGGGGCTTTCCCTCGGCGCGGTCGGCCTTTGGGCCGCATGGGAAACCATCGACCAAGCATTCGAGCCGGTGGTGCCGGAGCCGTTCATCATGACCGTGGTTAGCCTGGTGGCGTTGGCAGTGAATGTCGGTTGTGCGTTTCTGCTGTATCGCTATCGGGGTGGCGACAGCAATGCCAAATCGGTCTGGCTATGCAGCCGTAACGACGCCGTAGGCAATATCGCGGTATTGTTCGCTGCGGGTGGAGTGTTTGCCTTCGCGACTGTCTGGCCGGATGTTATCGTAGCTACCATTCTCGCCTGGCTGGCTGTCTCTGCTGCATGGCAAATCCTCCGTAGCGCCCGCGCTGAACTGCGCGGCAGCGGTGCAGCTTGACCTATTAATAATTCGCGCATACTGTCCCTCTTGGAACGACAATAGGCCGTTCTGGGACTTCAAAATCCCTACCATTGGCGGTTTGTGTGACCGTCATTCGCACTCCTCGACCGTATGGCCGGGGAGGCATGCGCGTATGTCCAGAGCCGAAAGGCTTAAAGGCTCATGCGGCCTCACCAATGGTAGGCTTTTGAACTCCCCGTCCGCCAGGTCGATGGGAGTTCCGGTATGGAAGCTGACGAGCTAGATTTTATTCTTCTTCATGCGGTAGGCACAGCTTGCTTTCTGGTCGCCTGCGCGTTCGCCTTCATCATGCTGCGGGCACCGAAAGCCTACCACCGCTTCTGCGGTCTCGCGGGTGGCAGCCGTGAGTTCTACCCTGAACACGCACTCTCGATGCTCACCTACGAGACGCCACCATGGTACATCCCGTCACGCTTATGGCGAACAGCAGCGTTGGTTGTAGGGTTCGCTGGTGCCACCTACGGGTGCTATGGCCTCCTTGTTCAGTTGTTATTTTGGATGCCCCGCGATTGGCGTACCGAGGATGGTGTTTGGATGGCGTTGAGGCTAGCAACGGCATCGTCTTGGCTGCTGGCGCTGGGCGTTGTCGTCCTCCTGCATCGTGTCTGGCAGCAGTTGCTGGACGCTGCGGAGGCAAAGAATGCTGTCGTAGTCGGCCATCCGCCCTTATATCCGTTGGCGGCGGCCAGCGAGCGCATCACGCGGCGAATGCGGGAGGCAGGGTTGGAAGTTACCGAAGCGCCGCCAGCCAAGGACACTCGCCTGACGGCCACCTTTATTCCTGCACGCAAGCAGCCGCTCACAAAGGAACAGCTTGAAGCGCAGGTGGCAGCCGCCCAGGAAGCGCGGCGGAAGAATCCGCCGTTGAAAGAAATCGAACGTTACCGCTCGCTAGGATTCGAGGTCGTCGAGCATCCAGTCGGCTCCGGCTACTGGTTCAAGAAGAACGGCGGCTACATGGAAAGCATTAACTAACGCGCAGCGATGCTTGACAGGTTAGTTATGTCCATTATTCTGGACACATGGACATTTCCTCGGCCCTTACAGCTTTTAACGCACTTTCTCAGGAAACACGCCTCGGCATCTTCCGCCTGCTGGTCGAGCATGGCCGCGAAGGCGCAGCGGCTGGTGTATTAAGCAATACGCTGGGAATACCTCACAACACGCTGTCGTTTCATCTCTCCCACCTCAACCAAGCGGGGTTGGTAAGCAGCCAGCGCGACGGTCGGCGCATTATTTACAAAGCGAACCTCGACGCAGTGCAGTCGCTCGCCGGGTTCCTGATGGATAACTGTTGCTCTCGCGAAAGCAGCCCGTCCGCCTGCAAGCCACGAAAGAAAAAGAAGTGAGCCGCCTCCGCACATTGCCCGACCCCGACCACCTGCCAGCCCTCGATGAGCGACTGTTCGCATGTATGCCCTCGGTTGGTCTGGATGACCCACTCGGCCACCCGCCGCGAATCTTGCTGCTGTATGGGTCGCTGCGTGAGCGTTCCTTCTCGCGTTTTGCTGTCGAGGAAGCAGCGCGCAACCACATCAGCGGCGGGCGCTTCAAAGCGTACAGCGCGGGCAACCACCCTACCGGCGAAGTGAACCCGCGCAGTCTGGAAACATTAGAACGCCACGGCATCAGCACCGAGGGACTGCATAGCAAGTCATGGGACGACCTAAAAGACACCAAGTTCGACCTGGTAGTAACGGTATGCGATAACGCGGCGGGCGAAGTCTGTCCGTTCTTCCCAGGTGCGCCCATGAAGGTGCATTGGGGTGTTCCCGACCCGGCACATTTTGAAGGTACGCCTGAGCAAACGGAGCAGGAGTTCGAGCGCGTGTTCTCGATGCTAAAAGCGCCACTCGATGAACTAAGCCGCCTGCCGGTTGAAGGGAAGGCAACGCTTACAGCAAAAATCAAAGCCATCGAGGTGAACCATGACGCAGCCATCCCCGCTCGGCGGATTTGAACGCTACCTCTCGGTCTGGGTCGCCCTCTGCATCGCTGCGGGAGTTGGGCTAGGCTATCTGCTGCCGGGCATCTTCACCGCGATTGCGGGGCTGCAATACGCCAACGTGAATCTCGTGGTGGCGTTGCTGATTTGGGTAATGATTTACCCGATGATGGTGAATGTCGATTTTTCGACCATCCGCCAGGTGGGGCAGCGCCCCAAAGGACTTATCATCACATTTATCATCAACTGGTTGGTAAAGCCTTTCAGCATGGCGGCGCTGGCGGTGTTGTTCCTGCGGTATGTGTTTGCTGATTTTATTCCGCCAGAGGATGCGGCGCAGTATATCGCGGGCTTAATCCTGCTAGGTACCGCGCCTTGCACGGCGATGGTTTTTGTATGGAGTCGCTTGGTAAAGGGCGATGCTAATTATACGCTGGTGCAGGTATCGTTGAACGACCTCGTGATGATTGTCGCCTTCGCGCCCATTGCCGCGCTATTGCTTGGCGTATCGGACATTGCGGTGCCCTGGGCCACCTTGCTCCTTTCGGTACTGCTCTATGTCCTCATCCCCATCGCGGCGGGTTTTGTCACCCGCAAACGCCTGTCGCCAGACCGGCTGCCTGCGTTTCTCGACCACTTGAAACCTTACTCCGTGGTTGGCCTTCTGACGACGGTGGTGCTTTTGTTTGGCTTCCAGGCGGAAACCCTTATCAGCAAGCCGCTCGTCATCGGCATGATTGCGGTGCCGATTCTGCTACAAAGCCTGGCCATGTTTGCCTTAACCTATGTATGGATGTGCCGTGCCCGCGTACCGCACAACGTCGCCGCTCCGGCGGCACTTATCGGTGGGTCTAATTTCTTCGAGTTGGCGGTCGCCGTTGCCATCAGCCTATTCGGCCTGCAATCCGGCGCAGCACTAGCGACCGTCGTGGGAGTACTGGTCGAAGTGCCCGCGATGTTGTGGCTGGTAGGTATTGCTAACAAAACACGCTCGCGCTTCGCCGATTAGGTTGGCCGCTGTGCCATGCCGAGATATTCAAACACTTCGCGGATGGTCTCTGGCGTGATGGTAGCCTTCTTGCCATCCATGTTCTTGATGAGTTCACCCTGCCGTTCCACGCTGACTTCGCCATAACTACGGAACGTGGTCATCACGCTTTCATGGCCGATATTCTGGCTCCACGCCTTGAACTCCTCTGGCGTGCGGCAGCGTTGCTCGCCGACCTTCACGAGCGTTTTGCGAAGCAAGTGCGGATGGAAGTAACCAAGGCCGACACGGGCATAGGCTTCCTTCATTAGTTTCCGCACCGGCGCAGCATTCGACCAGCAGACCGGCTCCAACCCATCGGCGACGAAACCGGAAGTGGCACTCAGCCCGACCTTGGTGCGCGGGAATACCGGGTCGTCATTGCCATACAGGCGCTGCTCGCGCAGGTAACGCACCCAGTCCTTCACGATGGCTACCAGGTCATCGCCGACCGGCACGAAATAGGTAAATATCTGCTTGCTGGCCTTCGTGCGTACCAGGTTAGGGTCTTGGTTGACCAGTTCGCGGTCGATGTCGATATGTTTCATGCGCAGCGAAACCAAGGCGCTGTCGCGCATGCCGGTCAGGATGGCAAGGGCGAACACGGCACGGTCACGGCGCTCAATGTCGGTGCCGCTCGGCATGGCGAGGATTGCCGAGCGCACCTGCTCCAAGGTGGGCGGCGTTTTCAACGGGCGGGCACGGGCAGCGCGTGCCTCTTTCTCGCCATAGTTCAGGTAGTCGGCATCGTGGATATTGATGCGGTTGCGGTAGCCCGGCTCTCGGCTGAGCCAGACGAAGAACTCTTTGATGGCGCTTAACGTATGCTGCACGGTGGATTTGCTGAGCAGCTGACCATCGCGCATGGCGGTCGCGGCGGCGAGGTGTTTCTTGAAGCCCATCGCCTGCTCCTTGGTGAAGCTGCCGAAGCCTTTGTGGCCGGTATATACCTCGAACCGTTGCAAGGCACTGGCGATGCCGTGGATGGTCGTCTCTGACTTGCGCATCGCCTCCTTCTGGTAGTCGAAATACTGGCGCTTGATGCGTTCGTTTTCAGCGTTGTATCGGGTCATGGTCTAGTCTCCTTGGGTTAAGTCACGCATAACGAGGGGATTGCAACTCTCTGATATGTGTTCCCCATTGACCGTTTGAACGACGAAGCGAGATTGCATTTCGGGCAGGTTCTGGCCGCGATAAATCCGCTGCATGCGCGTGCTGCACACAGCGCACAATCCGCGTGCCAGCCATTGCCCAGGTTTAAGCTGCGTTAAATCCAGCACCCGCTCCCACACCGGGCGAGGATAGCGGCACTTGCAGCAGTAAAACTCGTCCAGCTTGCAGGGCTTCTTTCGCTCCTTCTGCCGACCGTTCAGAAAGGCGATGAGGTCGGAACCATGGATAAGCAGCGGTCGCTTCCCGTCGATGGTGGGTAGCCCTTGCTTCACCCAGTTCAGCACCGCGTTCTTGTGAAGGCCGAAACGGTCGGCCACCTCCTGCGCCGTGTAGCTGTGGTGCTGGCGGATGAGCCGGGTGTTGTAGGTGCGGCGCTTTGCTGGCTGTTTATTCTGCGGCATGACCTACCGTGCGGGCCACGATGAAGGCTTGCAGGTCGGCCAGGCGATACTTCACCAAACGACCGACCTTCACATAGGGAAGCGGGTAGCGTTTGGTGCAGGCCCACACTTCCAAGGTGCCTTTCGATACGCCAAGGAACGCAGCCGCTTCGGTGCGAGTAAGCAGGGTATGTTGGGGGTCGGTCATCGTCGTCTCCATCAGGGTTTGTTAAAAGTCCTGATGAAGCGATAACGTGGGTTAATCAGTGCGTTAATGCCTTCAAGGGTTCACCTCAATGGGTTCAAGGGTTCAACCCTTTTTGCGTTTGATGCCACCGACCCGCGCTTCGATAGGCCGCATCAACGTATCCATGGCATCGTACATATTTTTACTTAGCTTCTCGATACCGAAGCGTGGCGCATTTTCGACCAGCCATGGAGTGAGGTTCTTCTTGCCGGGCCAGTTCTGCGGGTCTGGATAGGCATGGGCGAAGTGTTCCATGGCGGCGAACAACAAGCGCATCTCCGGCGTGTATGGCTCCGGTTTGGTAGTCGGTGGCGATGTCTCTGACGCGGCCTGATGTAACATCGGCAACGTCAACGGCAGCCCCTCGGCCCATCCAACAAATTCAGCAGGCCGCACTTTGGCTTCGAGGAACAGCACTTCGAGCGGCGTGTTTTCTTCTTCTGCGGTGCGAATCGGGGTGAACCCCGCCACATCCAATCCACCAGCGGTGTAGGCGTCGTAAGCGAACTGGTGCAGGCGCTGGAACAGCTTGTCGTCTTTCCCGAACTCCGCCTCTTTCCCTTCATTGCGCGCGCGGCGACCGATGACGTACATGATGGCTTCACCCACGCGCCAGAGCGGATGTTTTTGCAGCCGAGCGAAATCTTCTTGCGTGATTGCTGGATATGCGCGCGCGCGTTTCTCGGCTTCCTGCTGGCGATAGACCATCATGCGTGCCGCTCCGCGCGCAGCATTCACCACTTCCTGGCTGACAGGATATTGGTGCTTTTCGGCCCACAGAAGGAACGAGTAGGAATCCACATCGCGCTCCGGCTGGTGATAGGGCTTGTCGCCCCATTCGTCGGCTTCTGGCGAATACCAGGAGAGTTCACCGGCAGCGATGGCTTGCTTAGCGTGCGCGAAGCACGCGCTGGCAGCAGGGTCGCTTTCCACCCAGGCTGCCACCGCTTGGTTCATGGCCGACCAGTCTTTGTACTCAGCGGGCAGGATTTCATCGAGGCTACTCACACCGCTGAGAGGGAAGCGAGCGCGCGTTAAAACATCGCGTTGCCAGAACTTGTCCGTGAACAATACCGACACAAGCCAGAACAGCGGTTCGCGGTCGCCAATGAAGAATTTCGCCTCGGTTTCCCAAGGCGGCGGAGGTGTCTCGGTTTCCCAAGGTGGAGGTGTTGGTGTCAATGCCATGCTGCCGAATCTTTATTGTTATTTACGGCAGTTTAAGTCGTCCATGAAGCGGCGCAACGGCGTGGGGTTAGTTGCCCACAGCCTTCTTTGATGCCGGTTCACCCGCAAACATTACCTCGGTCGCCCGCATCAGCGACTGGCGCACCGGGTCGAGGTCGAGACGGGAGTAGATGGCGGTAGCCTGCTGCGACTTGTGGCCCAGCGACTTGCCGATGACCGTCAGCGACGCTCCGGTGATAGCCTGGTAGCTGCCCAGCGTGCGGCGGATGTCGTGGATGCGCAGGTCATCAATCTTTGCCGCCTTGACCAACCGCTGCCACGCCTTCTTCGGGTCGGCGAAGTGACCGCTGGTGCGGGCGCTGGGAAACACCCAAGGCTTGTTCGTGCCGTTGCGGCGGCGTTGCAGGATGTCGATGGCCGCAGGCAGCAAGGGCACAATGACCGGCTCACCATTCTTGGTCTCGGCAATGCGCCACTCGGCCCGCTGCCAGTTGATTTCATCCCACCGCATCGCCAGCACATTCGATTTACGCGCGCCGGTGAGCATCGACATAAGGATGTAGTCGCGGGCGGTTTCGTTCGGTTCCTGCGCGAGCGCGGTATGGAATCGCGTTAATTCGTCGGCTTGCAGGAAACGGTCGCGGGCCTTCTCGCGGAACTTCTTAATGCCGAGCGACGGGTTCGTACCCTCCCAACCCCATTCGATGGCTTTGTTGAAGATGGCGCGGATTCGCTCCAACACCCGGTTCGCCTGATACAGCCCATTCTCTTTGCCCAGCCGGTCGTGCAGCTTGGCAATTTCCTGTTTGGTGATGGTCGAAATCTTCCGCGAGAACCAGTGCGATAGAAACTTGTTCACCTCGCGCTCATCGAACTCCCACGATTTCTTGTGAGGCTTGCTGTACCGCTCCATGTATTCGCTGAACAATTCGCCGAACGTAATTTCCTGGCGCAAGCGCGTCTTGTCGAGGTTCGGGTTCGCACCACCGGCGATGGCCGCTTTGGTTTTCAGCGCCGCGATGCGGGCCTGCTCGACGGTCATTTCGGGGAAGGTGCCTAGCTTTACGCGCTCGTCGCGCCCGCCAATGCGCTTGCGTACGAAGAACGCGACCGCGCCCGACGCAGTAATCCAAAGGCTCAATCCTTTTTCCTTGCTGTCGCGGTAGGTGGCCATGCCGGTAGCCGGTAGTGGCAGCCGCTGGATTGTTTGCTTCGTGAAGGTGAACTGTCTCATCGGGGTCTCCATTGCCGCACCATTGCCGCAAATTGGATGCTATTGCCGCAAAACTCGAATGGCAACGTTAAAGCACGATTTCTTGGAAAGTGGCTCTGGATATGGGTTTGGTAGGCTTCGTTAAGTTTCAGCTTGTGTAAAACCCAGTGGCTCATAACCTAAAGGTCGTCAGTTCAAATCTGGCCCCCGCAACCACCGCTTGTTTTGTCATTTACAGTATTTGATTCGGCTTCATTTTGTTCAGCTTGGCAGGCTAAACACCTCGTAATGTTTCTAAAAGTGAACCAATAGTTCCCGGATTACCCGTTTTCTCTACCGGTTTTGCGCCCCATAGTATGGGGGTGGCAGCGGAAATGCTGCGCATTGATCCATCCACCATATGGGTAACCTGCATGGCGCGTCGTGCGTATGTTGATCGCAAATCCTTCCCCATTGCCCGCGTATTGCTGGCGCTGGGGGTGTTGTTTGCGGTGGGCTACGCCGTAAGCCGCGGGGGCGAAGACGCGGCGCTGCCGCCGAAGCAAACCGCCCCGCGGGTGAGTGTTACGACCGTACGCACGCAAGATATTCCCCTTCAGTTCGATTACGCGGCGCGCCTGGCTGGCTCGCGCGAGGTGGAGGTTCGCGCCCGGGTCAGCGGTATTCTGCTGCAGCGCGCGTATACCGAAGGACAATATGTAAAACGCGGCGATGTCCTGTTTCGCATCGATCCCGAACCATTTAAGGCAGCGCTAGCCGAGGCCAAGGCCTTGCTGCAGCAGACCGAGCGGGATTATCGGCGCGCCGTGACGCTGCAACGCCAGCGTGCCCTCAGCCCGCGCGAGTTTGACGCAGCGCGATCGCTCTACGATGCGGCAAAGGCGCGTGTTCGTGCTGCGACGATTAACCTGAATTTCACCACGGTGCGTGCGCCCATCAGCGGCTATACCAGCGACGAGAACATTTCGGAAGGCACGCTGGTGGCAGCCGATACCACTGTGCTGACGCGCGTGACGCAGCTAGATCCAATCTATGTGGAATTTGCCTATCCCGATACGGAAGCGATGTTCCAGCGCCAGGGTGTGGCCGATGGAACCTTGCGCCTGCCGGAGGATCAATTGCTGCGCGTGGAGGTGGTGCTAAGCGATGGCAGCATTTACCCGCAGGAAGCCACCATCCGCTTCACCGACCATATCATCGACACCACCACCGGCACGGTGCGGGCGCGCGCGGTAGTGAAAAACACTGCGCAGGCGATCATGCCCGGACAATTCGTGCGGGCGCGGGTGAAGGGCTTGACCATGGTGCAAGCGATAGGCATTCCCGATAAGGCGACGATGCAGGGGCCGAAAGGCACGTATGTTTACGTGGTGGATGCAGAAGGAATCGCACGCGTTCGCCCCGTGGAACTGGGGTTGCTGAACAGTGGGGTACGCATCATCACGCGGGGATTAGAGGATGGTGATCGTGTGGTCGTGGAAGGCATGATCAAGGTGCGCCCGGATACGGCCGTAACGGCGGATGAGGACGCAGATGAAGCCATCACGCCCGCCACCGAAAAAGCCCCCATTGCCGCAAAGGAACGCTAGCGCATGTTCTCGCGTTTTTTTATTGAGCGGCCGGTCTTTGCATCTGTCATTTCCATTGTCATTGTGATTGCCGGACTGGCTGCCATGCAGGCTTTGCCGATTGCGCAATACCCGCAAATTATTCCGCCGGATGTTTCCGTGTCGGCAAGCTATCCGGGTGCCACGGCCGAAGTCGTGGCAAACACGGTGGCCGCCCCGCTGGAGCAGCAGATCAACGGTGTGCCGGATATGATGTATATGCGTTCCTCCAGCAGCAATGCGGGCAGCATGAACCTGACCATCAGTTTCAAGATCGGCACCGACCCCGACGAGGCTGCCATTGATGTGAATAATCGTGTGCAATCGGCGCTCAATCGCTTGCCCGATGAAGTGCGGCGCCAAGGGGTAACGGTAAGCAAGCGTGCCTCGGCGATTTTAGAAGCGATCGTGATGTATTCGCCCGATGGGCGGTATGATCCGGTATTTATTAGTAACTATGCGCTGTTGAATGTGTTGGACGAAGTGCGCCGTGTGCCCGGCGTGGGCGAGGCCAACCTGATCGGTACATTGGATTATTCCATGCGCATCTGGCTGCGGCCAGACAAGTTGGCGCAATATGGCCTTACGCCAAGCGACGTTGCCGCAGCGATTGAAGAGCAGAATTCGCAGTTTGCCACTGGCCAGTTCGGTCAGGAACCGATGGTACGGCCGCAGGCTTTCACCTATACCGCCACCACGCAAGGCCGCATGGTGGACCCTAAGGAGTTCGAGCAGATCATCATCCAAGCCAGTGCTGACGGGGCGATCCTGCGCTTGAAGGACGTGGCCCGCGTAGAGCTGGGGGCGCAGGATTATGGCGTGCGCGGCATTTACAACGGCAACCCCGCAACCATCATCCGCGTGAGCCTGATGCCCGGTGCAAACGCGCTGCAGGTGACCAAAGACGTGAACGCTACCATGGAGAATCTATCCAAGCGATTCCCCGACGGAATGGCATATCGCGTACCGTTTGACACTACCCGATTCGTCAATGTCTCGATTGATGAGGTGATCAAAACTTTCGTCGAGGCACTGATTCTCGTGGTGCTGGTCGTCTTCGTGTTTCTGCAGAATCTGCGTGCTACCATCATTCCGCTACTGGCCGTACCGGTATCGCTGGTGGGCACCTTCGCGGGCATGTATCTTCTTGGCTTCTCGATTAACCTGCTAACGCTGTTTGGCATGGTGCTCGCCATCGGTATCGTGGTGGATGATGCCATCGTGGTGTTGGAGAACGTGGAGCGCATCATGCGCACCGAACGGCTTTCGGCGAAAGATGCCGCGATCAAGGCCATGCAGGAAGTCACCGGCCCCATTGTGGCGATTGTGCTGGTGCTGTGCGCGGTGTTTGTCCCGGTAGGTTTTATGGGGGGTATCTCCGGCGAGATGTACCGGCAGTTTGCGATTACCATCGCCATTTCAGTGGTGATTTCCGGCATTGTGGCGTTGACGCTCTCGCCTGCACTTTGTGCGTTGATCCTGAAAGACCATGAACATGCGGAAGGCCGTTTCTTTCGGTGGTTCAATCATCGCTTTGCGCGGCTGACGCAGGGCTATATGCGCGGCGTCAGCTTCTTCATGCGGCGTGTGATGCTGGCGGTGGTTCTTTTCCTTGGGCTTTTTGCCATCACCGTGGGGCTGTACCGGCATTTGCCAACCGGGCTCGTACCCGAGGAAGACCAGGGCTATGTGCTGGTGGTGCCGAGCTTGCTTCCTGGCGCGTCGCTTGATCGCACCAAACAGGTCACCGAAGAACTGACGCGTCGTCTGCAAACCCTGCCAGAGGTCGAGCATGTCACGATGTTTGCCGGCAACGATTTGCTGGCCGGGGCGCAGCGCACGAATGCTGGGGCATCATTTGTGGTATTGAAGAACTGGAGTGAGCGACCCGATGCATCGCAAAGCGCGCGCAGTGTCACGCAAAAGATCATGGCGCTGGCAGCAGATATCAAAGAAGCGGTGGTGCTATCATTTGCGCCGCCACCGATCACGGGTATCAGCCTCACCGGCGGGTTTGAAGGCTATTTGCAAAGCCGCAGCGGCGCGAGTGTGAGCGAATTGGCCGCCGCCGCCAACACACTGGTGGAATTGGCTGCGAAGCGGCCTGAGCTGGAGGGGGTGAAAACCACCATCGCCACCAATATCCCGCAATATTATATCGAGCTGGATCGGGCGAAAGCCAAGTCACTGGGCATCGCAATTCCCAATGTGTTCGCGGCCATGCAAAGCACGTTCGGCAGTTATTATGTCAACGACTTCACCTATGCGGGCCGTATTTTTCGGGTCAATCTTTCCTCCGAGGCCGAATTCCGTGAGAAGCCAGAAGATCTCGGCCAGGTGTTCGTGCGCGCGGGCGATGGCAGCATGGTACCGCTCACGGCATTGGTGACATTCAAGCGCATTCTCGGCCCGGATCTGGTGGAGCGGTTTAACATCTACCCCGCCGCTAAAATTCTTGGTGGCCCGGCAGATGGCTACAGCTCTGGTCAGGCGCTGGCCGCCATGGAAGAGCTGATCCAGCAATTACCGGGCGATTATTCGCTCGCCTGGTCCGGCACGGCCTATCAGGAGCGCGCATCCAGTGGTTCTGGTGCGAGTGCCTTCCTGTTCGGCATCGTCATGGTGTTTCTCATTCTCGCCGCACAATACGAACGCTGGAGCTTGCCCTTTGCCGTGCTTACGGCGGTGCCATTCGCGGTGCTTGGCGCGTTACTCGCCACCTGGATGCGTGGGCTCAGCAACGATGTGTATTTTCAGGTAGGGCTGCTGACACTGATTGGGCTGGGCGCGAAGAACGCGATTTTGATCGTAGAATTTGCCGTGCAGCAGCGTGAAGCCGGGCGCAGCGTGTACGATGCCGCCATGGAAGCCGCGCAGCTGCGCTTCCGCCCCATCGTCATGACGTCACTGGCGTTCATTCTCGGCTGTGTGCCGCTGGCTATCAGCAGTGGGGCCGGTGCAGCCAGTCGCCATGCCATCGGCACTGGGGTGATTGGCGGCATGATCGGCGCAACCGCGGTAGCGATCTTCTTTATCCCGGCGTTCTATAGCCTGATCACGCAATGGGCCGAGCGGTTGAAGCAGAAAAAATCACCACCACCTTCCTTGCCCGTCGTGCCACTCCCGCCGGAGGATCCACCCCATGCCTCGTAGTGCGATATGGCTGAGCCTGTGTGCACTCACGGCATGCACCATCGGGCCGGATTATCTTGCGCCGCGCCCGACCATGCCCACGCAATGGTCCATATCGGAGATTGAAAACAAAGCCGAGCAATCGGCCGCACCCCAAGCCCTCGCCGAGTGGTGGACGCAGTTTAATGACCCGGTGCTTACCGCGCTGGTAGAAGAGGGGCTGCGCGCCAATGCGGATGTGGCGCTGGCGGCTGCCCGCGTGAGTGAGGCACGCGCCGTATTGGATCTGGCGGATGCACAGCGTTATCCCACGATTGGCTTAAGCGGCGATGCCGCGCGCCAGAAGCAAAGCAGTGAAACGTTTAACGCACGCCTGAGTGGCGCGAAGCCCTTTAACACCTACAATATCTCGGCCGTGCTGGGGTATGAGCTAGATTTATGGGGCCGCATTCGCCGCGCCAGCGAGGCCGCACAAGCCCGCCTGCTTGCCCAGCAGGCCAATCGCGATGCGGTGGCGCTGGCCGTGGCCAGCGACATTGCGACCGGCTACTTCAACCTGCTGGCGCTTCGAGAGCAGGAGCGCATCACTGAGCGCACCATTATCACCCGCCGTGAAAGCCTGACGTATCAGGGGAAGCAATACCGCGCTGGCGCGGTAGATGTGCTCACCTTTAAGCGCGCTGAGGCGGAGCTTGCCGCTGCCGAAGCCGTGCTGCCCGACCTGCAGCAGCAGGTGGTGCAGCAGCAAAACGCATTGGGTATTTTACTGGGCCGCAGCCCACAGGAAATCATCGTCAATATTCCACCCTCTACCCAGCGCCTGACAGCGCTGCCGGTTCCGCCCATCCTACCCGCGGATGCGCCGGCAAGCCTGTTGCAGCGCCGGCCGGATATTGCGGTGGCCGAACAGCAATTGATCGCCGCGAACGCGGAGATTGGTGTCGCGCGCGCGCAATATTATCCCAATTTTTCGCTCTCCGCGCTGGTGGGTCTGGGTAGCTTAGAGATTGATCGCTTGCTGCGCTCCTCTGCGGAAGCATGGAGCATTGGAGCAAGCACAGCCATGCCGCTGCTCGATTTCGGACGCACCCGTGCCAACGTGGAAGGAGCCGAGGCGCGCAAAGCACAAGCCGTGATCACCTACCAGCAAACCGTGCGGCTGGCGGTGGCGGATGTGGCCAATAGTCTGAGCGCGCAGCAAACCAGCGCCGCGCGTGAGAAAGCCCTGCGCGTGCAGGTGCAGGCCAATGCCGAGACGCAGCGCGTGGCGCAATTGCGCTTCAATGCGGGTTATGCCACCCAGCTGGATCTGCTGGATGCGCAACGCCAGCTTTACGCCGCGCAGCTGGAGGCAACGCGCGCACGCCAACAGCAATTGGCCGCAGCGGTCACCCTATACAAAGCACTGGGCGGTGGCTGGAGAAGCACACCAGAAGCCGAGGCCGCACCAAAGGAGGCAGCAAATCCTGCCGTAAAGACGCCCAAAAAAGCGGTACCGAAAGACGATGCGAGCAAGGCCGCATCGCCCACGTTGCCTGCAACATTGCCATTCAAAAAAGCGCGGCCTTAAGCCTTAGCTACGACGTAGCGGATCGCCAGTATTTCCAAATGGTCAAGTCCAGCGGGCGTGCGCAGCTCCACCACATCACCCACGCGGGCTTTAAGCAGCGCTTTTGCCACTGGCGATTGCCAGCTGATGCGCCCAGCATCCACGTCCACCTCATCGGCACCGACGAGGGTGACGGTGTGTTCCGAATCATCGTCGCGCGCGAAGGTGACGGTCGCGCCGAAAAAGACCTGCTTCAAATGCTGCTGCTGGGCGGGATCCACCACCTCGGCGGCTTCAAGCCGCTTGGTTAAATAACGCACCCGCCGGTCGATCTCGCGCAGGCGCTTTTTGCCGTAAATGTAATCGCCATTTTCCGAGCGATCGCCATTGCCCGCCGCCCAGGAGACGACCTCCACTACCTTGGGCCGCTCGGTGTAGAGCAGGGTGCGCAGTTCCTGCTGCAACTGCGCGAAGCCACGCGGCGTCAGGTAATACTTCACGGGCACGGCTTCTCCGTCGCTGGCTTGTGCCAGCGCATCATCGTCGTCGTCCCCGTCGGATTCTTTGGTGAAGGCTTTACTCATGCCACCAGTGTGGCGCGCATGGCGCGGCCCGTCAATCCCGCGTTGGGGCTTTGCTTGCGCGGCGGCAGCGGTCCGAGCAGTATTTCACGCTCTCCCAGTTGCGCGCCCATTTCTTACGCCAGCTGAAGGGGCGCTTGCATTGCGCACACATCTTTTCTGGCAGATCCTGCTTGGCAGTACCGCGCGGCATTACAGCCTGCCTTCGCGCATGCGCGTGAGCACATCTGCCGCCTGAGCGCGAATGGCGCGCTGCTTTTCCGGCCCCATTTTCGCCCACGTACCATACACATACGGCATGCGCTGGTTACCACGGAATTTATCTTCGTGGCGGGCCATGAAATCCCAATACAGGCTGTTGAACGGGCAGGCATTCGGCCCAGTTGTCACTTCCGGGTCGTAGGCGCAGTCCTGGCAATAATTGCTCATGCGCTGGATGTATTTGCCGCTCGCGGCATAGGGCTTGCTGGCGAGAATGCCCCCATCGCCAAACAGTGCCATGCCAAGCGTGTTGGGCAGCTCCACCCATTCATAGGCATCGGCATAGACCGCGAGATACCACGCGCAGACTTCCTCGGGCAGAATACCCGCAAGTAGTGCGAAATTGCCGGTCACCATCAGCCGCTGGATATGGTGCGAGTAAGCATGTTCGCGCGTGTGCTGAATGGTCTCACGGATACACGCCATCTGCGTGGGCGCGCCCCAATAGAAGGCAGGCAATGCCTCGCGCGCTTGAAGGTAATTCAGCTGCGCATAACGTGGCATATGTAGCCAATACAGCCCGCGCACAAATTCACGCCAGCCGAGGATCTGGCGGATGAACCCTTCCACCGCATTCAGCGGCGCAAGGCCTGCGGTGTAGGCCGCTTCCGCGCGCTGGCAAATCTCCAGCGGCAGCAGCAGCCCAGCGTTCAAATAAGCGGAGATCAACGAATGGTAGAGATATGGCTCACCTTTCACCATCGCGTCCTGATAGTCACCGAATTGGGGCAATAATTCGGTGATGAAATGCTCCAGCTCCGCCAGTGCTTGCGCGCGCGTTACGGCGAAATGAAAGGGCAAAAGATCACCAAAATGATCGCCAAAGCGCGCTTGAACCAGCGCCAGCACTTCCTGCGTAATAGCAGATTTTTTGTGCGACAGGCGCTTTGGCCCACGCAGGCCTTTCTTCGGGGGCTTGCGGTTTTCCTTGTCGAAGTTCCATTGGCCGCCCACGGGCTTGCCATTGGCTTCCAGCAGAATGCCGTAACGCTTGCGCATTTCGCGGTAGAAGAATTCCATTCGCAGCTGCTTTTTGCCCGCCGCCCAATCGGCGAATTGCTGCGCTGTACAAAGGAACCGATCATCACGCCGGATCTCAACGGGTACGGTGAAACTTTCCAGCCAGCCATTGAAGAGTTGCTGCAAGCGGTATTCCCCCGGCTCGGTGACGATCACTTTCTCTGCGCCCGTAAGGGTAAGGGCACGCTGCACTTCACCGGTAAAATCGCCCGTATTCTGTGGGTCGTCGAGCGTGACATAATGCACGGTGATTCCGCGTGCGCGCAGTGCTTCGGCGAAATGGCGCATGGCGGAAAACAGGAATGCGATCTTCTTCGGGTGGTGCGGCACGTAGGTCGCTTCTTCCACCACCTCGCACAGCATCACTACGTCCCGCGTGGGGTTGATATCCACCAGCGTGGCAAAGGATTCGCTGAGTTGGTCACCAAGAATGAGTCGCAAGGTTTTCATGCAGTGTAGCCTAGGTGCGGCGCACCCATGCAGCAAATGAAAAGAATGTCATGCGGGCTTTAGTGGCTGCACGCGGCTGCCATGCAACAAATAGGCGCGGTGCGCGCGGCCTGCCAGCAGTTTCTGAAAAGCCTCATGCGTAATATCCAACCCGCCGGTGAAACTGCCAAAAGCGGGTAGGCACAGCAAATCCTTAGCCTGCACAAAGCAGCGGCCTTTGATGGTGGCAGGGCGCAACTTTAAGCGGGTCTTGGGGTGGTAATGGCCGATCACTTGCGGCAGCGCAATCTCTGGCTCTGGCTCGTGTGTGAAGGCGATGCCATGCTGCACCCAGTGCGGCACGAATCTGCCCAGCGGTGTTGGTGGCAATGCCACATCATGATTGCCTTCCACCCAGATAAACTCCAGCGTTTGCGCCATTTGCTGCAGCTGATGCTGCAACATAACATCCAGCCGCGCCCAGGCGCGCGGGTCATGAAAACTATCGCCCAATGTGACCACGCGTTGCGGTGCATACTGCGCAATGCTGCGCTGCAGCGTGGTGAGCGTCGCCGCTGAATCATAGGGTGGCAACAAACTTCCATGTGGCGCGTAGGCGCTGGCTTTCTCGAAATGCAGATCAGCGACAATCAGGGTGCGCTCGGCGGGCCAGAACAGCCCGCCGCAGGGGCTAAGCAGGAAGCGTGCGCCCGCGAATTGAATGGGGTGGTCATGCCAACGCATCGCGCACCTCCTCCATCAGCTGTTCGGCGATCTGTTGCTTGCTGAGCTGCTCCAGCAATGCCTCCATACCGCGCCCGGGCACGCGTTCGGTGCGCACATCCAGAATCACGCTCAGGCACATGGGCGAGGGGCGTGTGAGCGGCATAAAACAGAGCTTACCCTGAAAGCGGTGTAGCAATTCGGCCAGCCGTTCCGTGTCCAACAGTTCGCGTTCGGCTTCGGCACGGGTGATGCGCAGTAACACATGGTCCGGCTCGTATTTGCGCAGCACGTCGTAGATCAGATCGGTCGAGAAGGTGACCTGCTTCATGGTTTTACGGGCGGCGCCGTGGTTCTGTTCCACCAGCCCCGCAATGGTCGCCACGCGGCGGAAGGATCGCTTCAGCATGGGCGAATCGGCGAGCCATTCTTCCAGCTCGTCAAACAGGATATCCGGCGCGAGCATGGCCTGCGCCTCGGCTTCGCCCACGCGCTCCACCGTGGCGATGGAGAGCGCATAATCCGTGAGGGTGAAGGTCAGCGGCGACAGGCCCATCCGCTCCATACGGCGGGTGAGCAGCATGCCCAGCGTCTGGTTCGCGCGGCGGCCTTCGAACGTGTAGAACACGGTGTAGGTCACACCGTGGCGCGGAAAGCTCTCGACCAGTAGATGCCCACTACCGGGCAGTTGCGAAAAGCGCTGCTGTAGGCCCAGCCATTCGCGCGTGTCGGCACTCAGGCCCGCCCAATGTTCGGGCCCGTCCAGCAAGTGGCGCACGCCGCTGGCAAGGAAGGTGGAAAGCGGCATTTGCCCACCCACGAAGCTGGGGATCTTCGGCTCGGTGGCTTTGGCAGCGCGGCATTCCAGCATCATGTCGCGCAAGGCGACGAAGCTGAGCACTTGGCCTGCAAAATAGAACGTATCGCCGGGGCGCAGGCCTTGGGCGAATTGCTCCTCCACCTCACCCAGAATACTGCCGCCACGCCCCGCAAGCCGTTTGACCTTTACTTTCCCGGCTTCGACGATCACGCCGATATTCTGCCGGTGGCGCTGCACCACGCTGCGATGGGCAGGGACAAATCCGCCGCCCTCATGCGCGACCAATCGCTGGAACCGCTCATAGGCGCGCAGCGCATAGCCACCGTCGCGCACGAAGGCGAAGAGCCGCTCCATATCCGCCTGCGTGAGGTGGCGATAGACCCAGCTATGCTGCAGCGTGGCATAAAGCGATGCGGGCGTCACAGGCGCGCTGCAGGCGCAATTCATGATCCACTGGATGACCACATCCTCGCTGCCATGCTGCGGCATCTCGCCATCGAGCGTGCCGGCCTTGATCGCATCCATTGCCGCGCGGCATTCCAGCTGCTCGAAACGGTTGGAGGGTACGAGATAGGCCTCGCTCGGTGTATCCAGCTTGTGGTTGGAGCGGCCAATGCGCTGCAACAAGCGGCTGATGCCTTTGGGCGCGCCGACTTGGATCACTAAATCCACATCGCCCCAATCCAGCCCCATCTCGAGCGCGGAGGTGGAGACGAGGGCGCGCAGTTTGCCATCACCCATCAGCTTCAAGGTTTGTTGGCGTTTTTCGCGGGTCAGCGCGCTATGGAAAATACCGATGGGCAGGCCTTCGCTGTTGGCTTCCCACAGCAGTTGGAACATCAGCTCTGCCTGCGCGCGGGTGTTGACGAACACAAGGCTGGTGCGCGCCTTAGCAATGGCAGCGAGGATATCGGGCACCGCGTAATGCGCCATGTGGCCGCTGTAGGGAATGCGCGCTTGGGCGGGCAGTACGCGCACCTTTGGGGCTTTGCCGGGCTTGGCCTGGTGAATATGCGCGGGGCAGCCTTGTGGCCCCAGCCATTGCGCCAGCAATGCGGGCTGCGCCACGGTGGCGGAAAGCCCAAGCCGCACATGCTGCGGCCCCAGTTGCTGCAGCTGGGCAAGCGCGAGCGCCAGCATGTCGCCGCGCTTATTGGGCGCGAGGTGGTGGATCTCGTCGATCACCACGCATTGCAGCCCGGCAAACAGCTGTGGCGCATCAGCATAGGACAGCATCAGCATCAGCGATTCCGGCGTGGTCAGCAGGATATGTGGCGGTTTGGCACGCTGGCGGGTCCGCCGGTGTGCGGGCGTGTCGCCAGTGCGGCTTTCCACGCGTACATTCAAGCCCATGCCTTCGATCGGCTGCATCAGGTTGCGTTCGATATCCTGCGTCAGTGCTTTCAGCGGCGAAATATACAGCGTGTGCAGGCCCTGCGCCTTGCGCGCGTGAATATCGACCAGCGACGGCAGAAACCCCGCCAGTGTTTTGCCCGTACCGGTCGGGGCGATGAGCAACGTGTGCTGACGCGCGGCGAAGGCTTCCAGCATGGCGCGCTGATGCGCCAGCAACTTCCATTGCTGCTGCGCGAACCATTGCGATACATAGGTTGGAACCAAAGCCATGCGGCCTATATACATGGCGTAAACCGCAGGAGAAACAAGCATGCATCCGCGCCAGTGGATCGAAATACGGCCGGAGGGCATTTATTGCCCGCCGGGCGAGCTGTATATCGACCCCGTGCGGCCCGTGGCACGGGCGGTGATTACGCACGGGCACGCCGACCATGCGCGCGCGGGCCATGGCACGGTGATCGCCACGCCGGAAACACTTGCCATTATGCGCAGCCGCTATGGCGAGCAGCATGCCAAGGAACAGCAGCTTGCCTTGCCCTATGGGCAACCCATGCCACTGGGCGAAGTGATGTTGACGTTGCATCCGGCTGGCCACATCCTCGGCAGTGCACAGGCAAAGCTCAGCCATGCTGGGCGCAGCATTATTTTCTCTGGTGATTATAAACGCGCTTCCGACCCCACCTGCGCGCCCTTCACGCCTGTGCCGTGCGATGTGTTCGTAACCGAAGCAACGTTTGCCTTGCCCGTGTTCACCCACCCGCCGATGGAGGGGGAGATCGCACGGCTTCTGGCTTCGCTGCGCCAATTCCCGCAACGCTGCCACCTGCTGGGCGTCTATGCGCTGGGCAAATGCCAACGGGTGATCATGGGGCTGCGCGCGGCAGGCTACCAGGAGACGATTTATCTGCACGGGGCGATGGTGAAGCTGTGTGCGTTATACCAGCAGCATGGGCTTGATCTGGGATCGCTGGAGCAGGTGACGGCGGAAAATGCCAAAACCTTGGCAGGTAAGCTGGTGCTGTGCCCGCCCGCCGCGCTGGAGGATCGCTGGAGCCGAAAATTGCCGGATGTGCTGACCTGTGCCGCTTCGGGCTGGATGCGCATTCGCGCCCGCGCCAAACAGAAGGGGGTGGAGCTGCCGCTGGTGATTTCCGACCATGCGGATTGGAACGAGCTGGTGCAAACGCTGGAGGATGTGGGCGCACCGGAAATCTGGGTCACGCATGGGCGCGAAGAAGCGTTGGTGTATCATGCGCAACAACGGGGTTTCACCGCGCGCGCCCTGCGGCTGATCGGCTACGAGGACGATGCGGAATGAAGGATTTTGCCGCATTGTTGGAACGGCTCTATTATACCCACAGCAACCTGGGGAAAGAACAGCTGCTGCGCGATTATTTTGCGCATACGCCCGACCCTGACCGCGGCTATGCGCTCGCCATCATTGCCGATACGCTGCAGCTGAAACATTTCAAGCGCGGCATGGTGCTGGAGCTGATCCGCGCGCGCACGGACCCCACCTTGTTCGCCATGGCGTATGATTACGTGGGCGAGCTTTCCGAAACGGTGGCGCATCTGTGGCCGACGCAGGCGCCGCCAAATGCTAACCTACCGGCCCTGCATGAGGTGGTGCAGGCACTGGATACCTTGCCGAAAGACCAGCTGCCTGCCTACGTGGCCGACCTGCTGGATCGCATGCAGCCCAGCGAACGCTGGGCATTGCTGAAAATCGGCACGGGCAGTTTGCGTATTGGCGTGTCGGCGCGGTTTGTGAAGCAGGTGCTAGCGCGCTATGGTGCGCAACCGGTGGAGCGTATCGAATCGCTCTGGCACGGATTGGAGCTTCCCTATACCGAACTGTTCGCTTGGCTGGAGCAGCGCGGCCCTCTGCCCGAAGTGCATGAGAAGCTCACCTTCACACCCGTCATGCTCGCCCACCCGCTGGAGGCGCGCGACTATGCGCGCATCACACCGCAGGATTATGCCGCCGAATGGAAATATGACGGCATTCGCGTGCAGCTGGTGCGCAATGCGCTGGGCGTGGCGCTGTTCTCGCGCACGGGCGATGACATCGCCGCGGCCTTCCCCGACATGGTGGCGCGCATGACGCTCGATGCCACGCTGGATGGCGAGTTGCTGGTGCGCGAGGGCGAGGGGTTTGGCAGTTTCAACGCGCTGCAGCAGCGGCTGGGCCGCAAAGCCCCCACCAAGGCACTGATCGCGAAATACCCCACCCATTTGGTGGCGTATGATGTGCTGCGCATCGGCGAGGAAGATCTGCGCGCGCTGCCGTATGATGCGCGGCGCGCAAGGCTTTCGGCGTTGCTGGAGGCGCACAAGCCCGAAGCTATCAGCCTGTCGCCGCAGGTGGAATTCGCCGATATGGAGGATCTCGCCTGCTTGCGCGCCGCCTGTGCTGAGGGTGCGCGTTATGAGGGTCTGATGCTGAAGGAGCGCCGCAGCGCCTACGTGGCAGGCCGCCCAACGGGGCCGTGGTATAAATGGAAGATCGAGCCGCGGCGCGTCGATGCGGTGCTGATGTATGCGCAGCGCGGCAGCGGTAAACGCTCCAGCTTCTATTCGGATTTCACCTTCGGCCTGTGGCAAGGCGAGGCGCTGTTGCCCATCGGCAAAGCCTATTTCGGCTTTACGGATGCGGAGCTGAAACAGCTCGACAAATGGGTGCGCGAGCACACCATGCAAACTTTCGGGCCGGTGCGCGAGGTGGAAAAGGCGCTGGTGTTCGAAGTGGCATTTGATGCGGTGCATCGCTCTGCGCGCCATAAATCCGGCTATGCGCTGCGCTTTCCGCGCATCAGCCGCATTCGCTGGGATAAACCCGCCGCCGAGGCCGACCAGATGCAGGCGCTGGAGGCGCTGCTGGGCGAGGAGGCTGCCGCCACCCCACCCAGCATACTACCCAATTAATGCACAGGCACGTCGATCAGCAGTACTTCCGCATCGCCCAGTGCGGTGATGGTGACGGCGGCGTCACCGGTAATCTCCGCGCCATCGCCTTGCTGCAAGGTCACATCACCAAGCTTTACACTTCCCAGTGAAGCCAGCACATAGGCCTGGTGCTTGATGGGCTGGGTCACCGTTGTGCCGTCGCGTAAGCGGCCCCCATAGATCGCCGCATCCTGATGGATGAACAGCGCGCCGCGCTCGGCATGTTCCGGCATGCCCGAGACAAGCAACGGTAACGCATCCGTCACCGGCTCTTTGGGGAAGGCTTTGCTATCCCAACGCGGGGCGACGTTGCGGGCGTTCGGCTCAATCCAGATCTGGTAGAGCGTGGTTTCTTCTGCCTCGCGGTTGAACTCGCCATGCACCACGCCGGTGCCCGCGCTCATCACCTGCACGTCGCCGGCGACAGTGCGCCCGGCATTGCCCATGCTGTCTTCGTGGCTGATGGCGCCGGCGCGCACATAGGTAATGATCTCCATATTGTCGTGCGGGTGGGGGCTGAAGCCGCGATG
>Ga0209278_1000209_pt1 | contig 61409 bp, 48 predicted proteins | sample JI81BgreenDNA_FD_187504 | JGI IMG/M metagenome (GOLD analysis project Ga0209278, IMG submission 187504) | Wastewater effluent complex algal communities from Wisconsin, to seasonally profile nutrient transformation and Carbon sequestration -... | ecosystem: Engineered > WWTP > Effluent > Algae... | reverse complement strand
CAGCGGCTTCCAGCTTGGCACGGGCGCAGGCCGTTTTGGTAACGTTGCGGGCGATGCGCCAACCTTCGGCGCCGGTCAATTCTCCTTCTCTGAAGCATCCGATGCGTTCGGTATCGGCCGCGTGACCGGCGAAGTCGCGGGGTTCGACCTTGCAGCAGCGGTGGATGCACTGGAGCGCGATGGCATTTTAAAAGTATTGGCTGAGCCGAACCTGGTAGCCTTGTCTGGCGAAGAGGCGCAATTCCTGGCAGGCGGCGAATTCCCGATCCCGGTACCGCAGCAGCTTGGCACCACCATTATCGAATACAAGCCGTTCGGTGTGGCGCTGAAATTCACGCCTTATGTGCTGAGCGAGAATCGTCTGCGTATTCAGGTGAACCCGGAAGTTTCCGAGATCAGCAACGAGCGCGTGATCGAAACAACCGATGGCTTTACCGCCCCATCCATCATTACCCGCCGCGCCTCGACCACGGTGGAGCTGGCACCGGGTGAAAGCTTCATGATTGCCGGGCTGATCCGGGACAATATGCTGAGTCAAATCGACGAGCTGCCGGGCGTGGGCGAAATCCCGATTCTCTCGGCCCTGTTCCGCTCGACCTCGTTCCAGCGTAACGAAACCGAGCTGGTCATTGCGGTGACGCCGTATCTCGTCGATCCGCTGAAAGGCAGCGATGTGAAATTACCGACGGACGATTTCAAGCCCGCCAGCTTCATGGAAAGTATTTTCTACGGCGCACTCAGTGGCACGCGCGGTGGCAACCCCAGTGTGGAAGGCCCTTCGGGCTTCATGGTGGATTAAGGAGTGGCTATGCGACATTTTTCAGCCCTTGTACTGACCGGCCTGTTACTGGTCGCCTGCACCAAGCCTCCTGCTTCGGCGTTCTATAACCGCGGCGCCCCTGAGTCGCTGCTCGATGTTTCCTCGGAAGTCGTGAACCTGAGCGTGGCCGACCAGCCCGCCATTGCCGAGCTTTCCAATTGGATCGCGACCGATAAGCCGACCCGCGCCGAGCTTTATTGCAATGAAAGCGACGCACGTTGCAGCGAAGCACGCAAATTGCTTGAGAAGCACGGCATCAGCACCATGACGGTGCCCTCGGGTGAAAGCAGCGTCGCGCTGGTGTATGAACGCATTCTGGCACGGGATTGCCGCCAGCAATTCGTCGACAACACCTCGAACGCGTACAACGCATCGCACCCCTCTTACGGGTGCGCGATTGCCGCAAACATGCTGCAGCAAGTGTCCAACAAGCAGCAAATCATCAATCCCAACCTGATGGATGTGCCGCCCGCTACCGTTGCCGTACAGGCCCGCGACCGCGCCTACATTGCCAATACGCAAAAGCCTGCCTACTCGGTCGTTACCTCCGTCACGGCATCGCAAGGCCAATAACGCACCGGGGTTAGTGTGCCACTGAAACGGTGGCCGCGAGAACACAAGACACAGAAATTACGGTGCGGCATGGCGGTGCTTCGTTGCGCCGCAGCGCATAACCGGTTATAGCTAAAGCTTATTGCTGTTCTGCGGGAGTCTTATGCGCGCCTTATTTTTTATTCTCTCCGACGCATCGCGCCAAGAATGGGCGCAGTCCGTTGCACAGATCGCGATGCCGCATGCGGCACAAATCTTCGTTGGCACGCCCGCACAGGCCGCACAGCATCTGGCCAGCCATGACTTTCTTCCCAGCCATATCGTGCTGGATATCGGCGCATCGGGCCAGGCCATCCTTGCGGAGGTTGACCAGCTGGCCCAGCAATGCGCAGCCGATACACGCGTCATTGCCGTGGGCGATGTGAATGATGTGCTGCTCTATCGTGGCCTGATTGGTCGCGGTGTGATCGATTACCTGCCCATGCCCGCCGCCGCGTCGGACGTGGTGCAGGCGCTGCAAACCCCGTTACGCGCTACCCCGGCGGCTACCCCTGCTGCCGTTGCCACCCCGGCCGCATCCACCCATGCTGCGGAAAAACGCGTGATTACCTTCTTAAGTGCTGCCTCCGGCGATGGTGCCTCCACCGCTGCGCTCAATACGGCGTATGCGCTGAGCGAGGCCATGCCAGGCCAGACCGTGCTGGTGGATATGGACTATCAGTTCGGCATGGCCGCCAAACATCTGAATCTGCAGAACCAATATGGCATTCGCGACCTGTTCGATCACCCCGAACGCGGGATCGACGCCATGCTCATCAAACGCATGGTCGCGAACTACGGTAAGCTGCATGTCATTACCGCCCCGGCGGAATTGCGCTATTTACCGAGCGTCAGCGCCGATGCAGTGCATGACCTGATTGCGATTTTAAAACAAAATTACGATACCGTGATCATTGACCTGCCGCATGTATGGCTGCCGTGGGTGGCAACGGTCTGCCAACAATCCACGCATCTGGTGCTGGTGGCACAACTTTGGCTTAAATCCGTCAGCCATGCGGCACGGCTGATGCGTGCGTTCCGTGAAATCAACATTCCGCTGGAGCGTGTGCATACCGTCATCAACCGCTCCGGTGCGAAGTTCAAAGAGGCGATTGAGCAGAAGGATTTCGAACGCGTCTGCGGCACCACCATTGCCTACACGCTGCATAACGACATCAAAACCATTGTCTCGGCCGAGGCTTCCGCCAAAACCGTGATGGAAATGGAACCCAGCACGCTCGCTAGCGACATCATGAAATTGGCCCGCGGCCTGTTTGGGCTGGAACCACAGGATACAAGCCATACCACACGCAGTGGCTTATTTGCCCGTTTTAGTAAATAGGGGGGCGGATGTTCGGCAAGAAAAGCGTCGATCTGGTCAATGATACCATCAATCTCCCCCCGCAGGGCATGATCGTCGCTGGCTCGCTGAGCACGCAGCCCCCAGCCACCACTGCTAGCCCCTCTACCCCATCGGCTGCGACCATTGCCGCGACCTCCTCTGGCCCGCAGGTGACGCCCGATGGCATTATTCGCTATCTGGATGCGAATCTCGAGACCGCATCGTATCGGGAAGCGCGCATGGCGCTGATTAATGGCCTACTCGATGCCATCGATTTCCAGGCGCTGGAAACATTGCCGATGGAGAAAAAACGCCGACGCGTCGAGGAAGCAAGCGATAAAATCCTGCCAACCATCCAGATTCCACTGACCACCGCCCAGATGAACCTGATCAAGTCACAGGCGCTGGATGAGATTTTGGGCTTTGGCCCCATCGAGCCGCTGCTGCGCGATGCCGAGGTGAACGACATCATGATCAACACCGCAAAGCGCGTGTTCATCGAGCGGCACGGTAAAATCTACCTGACCGACATCAAATTCGCGACCGAGCAGCATCTCACTGGCATTGTGCAGCGTATTGTCAGCCGCGTGGGCCGCCGTATCGACGAAGCCAACCCGATGGTGGATGCACGCATGCCGGATGGCTCACGCTTCAACGCGATCATTCCGCCGCTGGCGCTCGATGGCTGCCTGGTATCGATTCGTAAGTTCAAAAAGAACAAAATGCCGCTGAGCGATTACCTGCGCTATGACTCGATGAGTCCAGCGATGGTCAATTTCCTGTCGGTTGCCGCCGCGATCCGCCTCAATATCATCATCTCCGGCGGTACTGGCTCGGGGAAAACCACATTGCTGAACGCACTTTCTGGCCATATCGACGAGGGCGAGCGCGTCATCACCATCGAGGATGCGGCAGAATTGCAGCTCCACCAACCCCATGTGCTGCGGCTGGAGACACGCCCCTCCTCCACCGAAGGGCGCGGTGAAATCACGCAGCGCCAGCTGGTGAAAAACGCACTCCGCATGCGGCCCGATCGCATTATCCTTGGCGAGATTCGCGGCGAAGAGGTGATTGACGTGCTCTCCGCCATGAATACCGGCCACGATGGCTCGATGGCAACGATCCACTCGAACTCTCCGAAAGACTGCCTCAGCCGTCTGGAGAACCTGGTGGCGATGTCGAGCGTGAAAGTCTCGCCGGAATCGCTCCGCTACCAGATTTCAAGCGCCGTCCAGCTGATCCTGCAAGTCCAGCGCATGCGCGACGGCAAGCGCCGCATCACGCATATTGAGGAAATCACGGGCTTTGATGGTGAACAGATCACCACACAAACGCTGTTTTCCTACGCCACCCATGGCATGAACGAAGATGGCACGTTACGCGGCGAATTCATCTGCCACCCCGTGCGGCCGGCATCGCTTGAGCGGGCAGAATATTTCGGCCTGGCCCACGAGATGCTTGCATGTTTTACCCCTCACCCGTAAGGCTAAGTCGATGAGTATATTACTGGCAGCCTTGGGAGTGGGAATCCTCAGCTACGTAGCCTTTGTGCTGCTGTTTCCTAAAGCCGTGCCCGAAGATTCGGGCGAGAATATGCGTCAGGCACTGGATCGCATTTATCAAGAAACCCGCACCACCGATAGCGACCAGCGTTCCATTCTGCGTGAGCAACTGAACGAAGAATCTCCATTGGTACGGCTGATGTTCGGCTCGCCGATCATGCGTCCGATCTACGAAGCGGGGTTGCAAGCGGGCTACCAGAATAATCTGACCCAGCTCTTGATGCTGATGGTGGTGGGGTTTGCCCTCGCTGCGATTATCTTTCTTAGCCTGGGGCTTGGTAGCGCGGGCTTTCTATTAGCATTGATCATCGGGTATTTCCTACCCTATCGGCACTGCATGAAGAAGGTGCGCAAACGCAACCGCCAATTCATCGATCAGTTCCCCGATGCACTCGATATGATCGTGCGCTCGGTGCGCTCAGGTTTCCCGCTGACCGTGGCGCTGCAAATGCTGGCGGAGAACACCGAAAACCCCGTGAAGGAAGAATTCCGTCAGGTCGTCGACGATATCGCCTTGGGCCGTAGTCTGCAGGATGCCTTGCAACGGCTTGCCACCCGCATCAACCAGCCGGATATTCGTTTCTTTGTGGTCGTGCTTTCGGTGCAGCAGGAAACCGGTGGCAACCTGGCTGAAATCATTAGCAATCTCTCCAACATCATCCGTAAACGTAAGCAATTGCGTCATAAAATTCATGCGATGACCTCCGAAGGCCGTGCCACCGCATGGATTCTTGGCTCACTGCCAGTCTTTGTATTTTCCGTACTGTATGTGATGCGTCCAGAATATCTGGCCCCGTTCTGGACCGACCCGCTGGGCATGACCTTATTCGCCACCTCGGTCGGGCTCTTGGTCACCTGTATCATTATCGTCAGACAGATGATCAACGTGGATATTTAGCATGCAGCTGACCATCGCTCTTCTTGTCGCCATCATCGTGTTCTGCTGCTACATGCTGTTTGATCAGCAGCGGCGCGATGCCAAACGCCGGGAATCACTGCGCGCACGTATCTCGCCCGATGGCAGCAGCCACAGCTCAGCGTATGGTGAGGAAAGCGTAGGCCATGCGGTGGATGGCGAACTCAGCCCGCGCGCCCAATCCATGCTTGGCATCCTGAAGGCCATGGGCGTGAAGACCGACGACACCATCAGCCAACTTAGCCGGCGCTTTGCCCAAGCCGGCATTCCATCGGCCGATGGGCCAGTTTATTACCTCTTCTTCCAGCGTGTGGTTTCCATCGTACTGGTTCTGTTCGCGCTGTATTACGCGCTGGGCGAGGCCGAAGGCATACAGAAACTCATGCGCTACACGGTGGGCACCTTCGTCGCTATTATCGGTATCTTTGGGCCAAAACTGTACCTGCAGAACAAGATCGACCATCGCAAAAAAAAGCTGGAACGTGCATTCCCCGATACGCTTGATCTGCTGCTGATCTGTGTGGAATCCGGTCTGGCGCTGGATGCGGCACTCAACCGCGTCTGCAGTGAGCTTGGCCGGGCCTATCCTGATATGACCAGCGAACTCAACCGTACGCGTCTGGAATTGGCCATTCTGAATGACCGGGTGCGCGCGCTGATGAATCTGGGCGAACGTACCAACATCGTGGCCTTCCGGTCGCTGGTGGCGGCACTGATTCAGTCGGAACGGTTCGGAACATCATTGACCGACACACTGCGTGTGCTGTCGGAGGATTTCCGCTTGCTACGCCTGAGCCAAGCCGAAGCCAAGGCGGCGCGTCTGCCGGTATTGCTGACCGTACCGCTGATTTTCTTCCTGATGCCCGCCTTCATGCTGATCGTCCTTGGCCCGGCGATTGTCAGTTTTGTGCGTCGGGGTAGCGCTGTCACCGGTGGCAGCTAGGAAGCAGTCACGTATCGGCCCTTGGATTTCATCGACTTCCGTCTATATACACGGGCATGCCACGCGCCCGCACTGCCGCTTCTGATCGCCCCGATCTCGCCCTGTTCCAGCGCGAGGCGAGCCCACCGTTCCAACTGGTGGCCGACTATACCCCCCAGGGCGACCAACCTGCCGCCATTGCGCAGCTGATTGCAGGGCTTGAGACACGCAAGCAAAATCAGGTGCTGCTGGGCGTGACCGGCTCGGGCAAGACCTTCACGATGGCCAACATCATTCAGCAAACGCAGCGCCCTGCCATTGTGTTGGCGCATAACAAAACGCTGGCGGCCCAGCTTTATTCCGAAATGAAGCATTTCTTCCCGCATAACGCGGTGGAATATTTCGTCTCCTACTACGATTATTACCAACCCGAAGCCTACGTGCCGCGCACCGATACCTTCATCGAGAAGGATTCCTCGATCAACGAGCAGATCGACCGCATGCGCCACGCGGCCACGCGCTCGCTGCTGGAGCGGCGCGACGTAATCGTGGTGGCCTCCGTCAGCTGCATCTACGGCATCGGCTCGGTCGAGACCTACGCGAAAATGACGCGCACGTTGAAAAAGGGCGAAAGCTATAACCAGCAGGCACTGCTGAAGCAGCTCACTGAATTACTCTATAAGCGCAACGACATGGCCTTCACGCGCGGCACGTTCCGTGTACGCGGCGACAATGTGGATCTGTTCCCCGCCCACTTGGAGGACACCGCCTGGCGCCTGAGTTTCTTCGGCGACGAGCTGGAGGAGATCTACGCGTTCGACCCGCTCACCGGCGAGCGTGGCCGAAGCTACGAGCAGGTGACCGTATTCGCCAACAGCCATTACGTAACCCCCAAACCCACGCTGGAACAGGCCATCAAGCAGATCAAAGCCGACCTTGTGGAGCGCGTCGCGTGGTTCGAGCGCGAAGGCAAATTGCTGGAGGCCCAGCGCCTTGCGCAACGCACGCAATACGACATCGAGATGCTGACTGAGACCGGCATGTGCCGCGGTATCGAGAATTACTCGCGCTACCTCTCGGGCGCAGAACCGGGCGAGCCGCCGCCCACCCTGTTCCAATACATCCCGCGCGATGCGATCCTGTTCGTGGATGAAAGCCACGTGATGCTGCCGCAGGTGCGCGGCATGTATAACGGCGACCGCGCCCGCAAAATCGTGCTGGCGGATTATGGCTTCCGCCTGCCCGCCTGCATGGATAACCGGCCCCTGAAATTCGAGGAGTGGGACGCGCTGCGCCCGCAGACCATCTGCGTGTCCGCCACGCCGGCGGAACTCGAATTGGAGTGGTCCGGCGGCGAATATGCTGAACAAATCATTCGCCCCACCGGGCTGGTCGATCCGGTCTGCATCATCCGCCCCGTGGCGACACAGGTGGATGATCTACTGGGCGAGATTCGCGCGCAGGTGAAAGCGGACCAGCGCACGCTGGTGACCACCCTGACCAAGAAAATGGCCGAGGAACTGGCGGAATATCTCGATGAGAACGGCATCAAGGTGCGCTATCTGCATTCTGATGTGGACACGCTGGAGCGTATCCAGATCATTCGCGATCTGCGCATTGGCACGTTCGATGTGCTGATCGGCGTGAACCTGCTGCGTGAGGGGCTGGATATTCCCGAATGCGGGCTCATGGCCATTCTGGATGCCGACAAGGAAGGTTTCCTGCGCAGTAAGACGGCCCTCATCCAAACCATTGGCCGCGCGGCGCGCAACGTGAACAGCAAAGTGCTGCTCTATGCCGATACGATGACCGATTCGCTCAAAGGCGCGATCGAGGAAACCGAGCGCCGCCGCGCCATTCAGCTGGCACATAACGAAAAACATGGCATCACGCCCACGAGCGTGAAAGCCAAACTCTCCGACATGAAAATTGAGACCGAAGAAACATTGGTGCAGGACGCCGAAGCACTCGGCACGTTCGAGGAAGGCAGCTTAGAAAAACGCATCGAAAAGCTGCGCAAAGAAATGCTCAAAGCCGCGGCCGACCTGGAGTTTGAAACCGCTGCAAGCTTGCGCGATCAGATCAGCAAAGCCGAGAAATTACTGATGGAATTGCCAACTGGCCACCCGATCGCCAATCCCAGCCCGAACGTGGCCATGCCCCGCAAGAAAAAGAAATAAGCCTGCATCCCGAACTTGATTCGGCAGCATACATCGTTCAACGTGCGAGTGACATTCAAACGCTAGGAGAAAGGCGATCATGAGCCAACCCACTGTCGGTGCGTTCTTATTCGAGTACCTCGCCAGCAAGGGCGTGGGCCATGTGTTCGGCCTGCCGGGCGATTTTGCGCTGCCCACCTTCCGCTGGCTGCAACAATCGGGCCTCGGCATCATTACCCTCACGCATGAACCCAGCGTCGGATTCGCAGCCGACGGCTATGCCCGCGTGCATGGGCTTGGCGTGGCGATGGTGACCTACTGTGTGGGCGGGCTGAACATGCTCAATTCCGTCGCCTGCGCTTATGCCGAAAAATCGCCCCTGCTGGTGATCTCTGGCGGACCATCGCCTGCCGATCGCAAAGCCGACGGGCTGCTACATCACAAAGTGCGCACGTTCGACACCCAGCGCCGCATCTACGAAGAAGTCACCTGCGCCACCGCCGTGCTCGACAACCCCGAGACCGCCGCCAATGAAATCATCCGCGTGGTCGAGGCGGTGCTGGAGCAATGCCGCCCCGGCTATATCGAGATCCCCTACGATGTGACGGATATGCCCATCAAGCTGCCGGTGCTGCTGAACAAGCCTGCCGCTACCAGCGATACAGAGAATCTGAACGCGATGGTGGAGGATGCCGTCGCCATGATCAATGCGGCGAAGCAACCCGTCATCATCGCCGATGTGGAATTGCACCGCCACGGGTTGACCGACCTTGCCTTGTCGTTCGCGTCGAAATTCAACATTCCTGTGGCCTCCACATTGCTTTCCAAATCCATCATTGCCGAGACGCACCCGCTGTTTATCGGTGTCTATTCCGGTTCACTGTCGGACAAGGAAGTACAGGAATATGTCGAACGGTCCGATTGCCTGATCATGCTGGGCGCGTTCATCACCGATGTGTTCCTCGGCATGAACACGGCGAAGATCAACCGCAAGCACACCATTCTTGCCACCACCGAGAAGACCCGCATCGGCTACCGCACCTACGAACAGGTGCTGTTCAAAGAATTGCTGGAACGGCTGAATGGCGCCGCCATCACCCCGCGCAGCATGGCGGCACTGCCCGCCCCCGCGCCTGAGCCACAACCGCTGAGCGCTGCCGAAAAAACCGAGGCCGTGACCATTGAGCAATTTTTCCGCGTGATCGGCCTGAGCGTGGGTGCGAACGATACGGTGGTATGCGACACCGGCGATGCGCTGCTGGGCGCGATGCGCCTTCGCACCAAAAAACCGTCCAACTTCCTGTCGGATGCCTATTACCTCAGCATGGGTTTTGCCGTGCCTGCCGCTATTGGCGTCATGGCTGCCCAACCGAATGACCGCGTGTTCGCCATTGTGGGCGACGGCGCGTTTCAGATGACCGGCATCGAACTTTCCACCGCGGCCAAATTCGGCATGAACCCGATCGTGTTCGTGTTGAATAACGACGGCTACGGCACGCAGCGCCACATCCTTGATGGGCCATTCAACGAAATCCTGCGCTGGAATTACACCAAGCTGGTCGACATGCTGGGCCGTGGCCAGGCCTTCAAGGTGGAAACACTCGGCGCGCTGGAAGAGGCGATTGCCGCCGCACGCAAGAGCGATGCGCTGACACTGATCGAGGTGATCATCCCGCGTGATGACTGCTCGTCGAGCCTGCGCCGGATGGGCGAAGAACTCGGCAAGCTGCGTGACAAAGAAAAACGCGGTTAACCTTTCCTTGAGATTTCTGCGGGACAATGCAGGCATGGAAGAGTCCCGCTACAGTCAGGAGCAGCAGTCGATCCACGCGAAGATCGTCGCACAGGCGCTGGCGGGCAAAGAAGCGGCGCACTACCCGTGTTTTACGGTGCTTGCAGGGCCGCCGAAATCCGGGAAAAGCGCGCTTTGCCAAGCCCACTACCCGTTCATGCTCCGGCATTCGGAGTCCACGGTTGCGATCATGCCGTCGGCGATGAAAGAGCTACCTTTCATTCGCGATAATCCGCACCTGCTACACCCCGAAAAACTGCCCCAGTTCCGCGAGGAATATTACGATGTCTGCGAAGCCATCGCCAAAGCGGCGCGCGCGCATGACTGTTCGGTGTTGTGGTTCGAGCATGGGGAAATAGCACGGCCGATCAAGCGTATTTGCGCGCTGTTCGATGGTTACGATAAATCCCTCGGCGGCATCCTGGTTCCCGATGCCGAATGCGCGGCCATGGATAGGATCAAGCAGCGCCAATCGACGTGGCGGGAGATGAAGCCTGCGCATCTTTTGCGGCTGCGCAGCGCATTTGCGGCGAACTGGAGCGCGTATAACAGCATGTTCGACGAAAGCCGCCTGTTCCTGTGCCACCCCGATCAGCGCGGCCCCGGCCAGTTCGAAGAGGTGGCGCGGCGCAAGGGCTCTGAAAAACCGCAGATTCTCAAAGCCGAAGGCTATCAGGTATTTCAAACGCTGGCCCGCAAGGGCATGGCCGACCCTGCTTTCTACGCGCGGTAGCGTGGCACGCAACCCACGCCTGCGAATAAAACACTGGTTCTTCGCGTGACGGGCGCTTATCGCTAGGTGCAGGCCCTTGATTGTGTTATGAATTCAGCATGAGTATGATCGCAACATCCGTGATCGCCTTAACACTTTGTTCAGTCTTGCCTGTTATCCTACAGAAAGGTCAGGCACATGCAGCGGTGCTTGCCGCCAAGAAACGCATAAACCACTGAAGGAAATCATGGCGCATTTATTTGAAAATTCCGGTCTTTATTCATTGAAAGAGATGCATAGCGCAGGCTTGGCCCCCGTGCGCATCATGGCCAACATGACCAAGAACATGTTCAGCCACCCGCTCTCGCCCCTTTCCTATACCGCGGCAGGCCGTTCGATGGCCGCTGCCGGCGAACTCATCGAGCGCATCACGCAAAGCTACCCCAAGCCGGATTTTGGTCTGAAACACACTATTATCGATGGTAAACAGGTCGATGTGTGGGACGAGGTGGTGCTTGAGAAACCCTTCTGCAAATTGCGCCGCTTCCAGCGCGCCACCAAAGTAAAACAGGAAAAATTGCTGATCGTGGCCCCCATGTCGGGCCACCACGCCACGCTGCTGCGCGGCACGGTGGAAGCACTATTGCCGCACCACGACGTCTACATCACCGACTGGCTGGATGCGCGCGACGTGCCGCTCTACAAGGGCACGTTCGATCTCAACAGCTACATCGACTACGTGATGGAGTTCATCCGCCATATCGGGCCGGATTGCCACACGATGGCGGTCTGCCAGCCCTCGGTGCCGCTGCTGGCGGCCGTGGCGATCATGAACGAGCGCAACGACCCTTGCACCCCCAAAACGATGACGTTGATGGGCGGGCCGGTCGATACGCGCAAAGCCCCTACCAAAGTGAATGAATTCGCCAAGCAGCACAGCCTGGAATGGTACGAACAGAACGTGATCACCCGCGTGCCCATGCATTACGGTGGCTTCATGCGCCGTGTGTATCCCGGTTTCCTGCAGCTGGCGGGCTTCATGAGCATGAATTTCGAACGCCATGCGGATGCGCATATCAACCTGTTCCGCCACATCACGCAGGGCGATGGTGAATCGGCCGCCGCCCACCGCACCTTCTACAACGAGTATCTCTCGGTGGCGGATTTGAGTGCGGAATTCTACCTGCAAACGATCGAGGAAGTGTTCCACAAACACTCGCTGCCCGATGGGAAATTATTCCATTACGACGAGCGCGTGCAGCCCAAGAACATCACCAAAACGGCGATTCTTTGCATCGAAGGCGAGCTGGATGATATCTCCGGCATCGGCCAAACGCGCGCCGCACTGGAGATCACGCCGCAACTGCCGGAGTCCAAGAAGAAATACATGATGGCCGCCGGTGTGGGCCATTATGGCATCTTCAATGGCCGCAAATACCGCGAGATGATCCGCCCAGTCATTACGAACTGGATTCGTAAACACGCCTAGTCAGGCGGAAATGCCCGCTCATCCTCGCATATAGCTACACCCTTAGGCAGCACTTGACAGGCAGGTCGCGACTGCTTAAACCTCCCGCAATTTGCTTGGAGGGCAGTTGTAACGATGGCTGAGATCCTGAAACCCGCACCCAATGCCGCACTTATACTGGCGGATGGGACGGCGTTTTTCGGCTACGGCATCGGCAACCACGGCGCGACTGCGGGCGAGCTCTGCTTTAACACCGCCATGACGGGTTATCAGGAGATCCTGACCGACCCCAGCTACACCGGCCAGCTCATCACCTTCACCTTCCCCCATATCGGCAATGTCGGCACGAATATGGAAGACATCGAGGCTGAGAAGCCCAGCGTGGCGGGTCTCATTTTGCGCGAGAATATCACCGCGCCCAGTAATTTCCGCGCCGCGCATGGGCTGAACCAGTGGCTTGCCATGCAAGGTATCACCGGCATTTGCGGCGTGGACACCCGCGCCCTCACCCGCCATATCCGCACCCACGGCGCACAAAATGCAGGCATTGCCTTCGGCGCGGAGAGCAAAGAGAAATTGCTGGCCAAAGCCAAGGCGGCATTGGCACAGGCGCCCGACATGAACGGGCTGGAGCTGGCCGCGCACGTGACGCGTAAAGGCAATGGCAGCTGGAACTTGCAGCGCTGGGAGCTGGGCAAGGGCTATGCTGAGTTGCGCGGGAACGAGCAAGCCCTGCCGCATGTGGTCGCGATCGATTACGGCGTGAAGCTGAACATCCTGCGCAGCCTGGCCTCGGCTGGCTGCCGCATCACGCTGGTGCCCGCCACCGCCAGCGCGGCGGATGTGCTGGCGCTTAAGCCCGATGGGGTGTTCCTGAGCAATGGCCCGGGCGACCCCGCCGCCACCGGTGAATATGCCGTGCCGGTCATCAAACAACTGGTGGAAGCAGGCATGCCCATCTTCGGCATTTGCCTTGGCCACCAGATGCTGGGCATTGCGCTTGGCGCGAAGACCGAGAAAATGAAGCAAGGCCACCGCGGCGCCAACCACCCGGTGAAAGATTTGCAGACCGGCAAGGTGGAGATCACCTCGCAGAACCACGGCTTCGCCATTGCCGATGCGGGATTGCCCGCGCATCTCGAAGTCACGCATCGCTCGCTGTTCGATGGCACCATTCAGGGCATCCGCCACCGCGAAAAACCCATCTTCTCGGTGCAGGGCCACCCTGAGGCCAGCCCCGGCCCGCATGATTCCTACTACCTGTTCGAGCGCTTCGTGGCGAGCATGGGCACGCAGAAAGGCAAGGCGGCATGATAAAGCGTAGTGCGGTAATCGCTCTATTACTTTTCTGCGCTCAAGCCAAAGCTGCAGAAACTTGTAAGAACCAAGAGCTTAATAAAGCAGGAGCAGTTTGTATCTATCCGTGGGGCGCTCATCAGCTTATTATTCGCAATTCGGGGTTAGATAACGAAACAAAGTTACCAAATTTCAAAGTTTCTTTTTTTAGTGATGAAAAAGAAATGCCTTTATTAGTGGAAAATTCTCTGCCGAAAAGTTCTGTAGGGTTCGACAAAACTGATCCTTACGTACTTAAAGCTTTTGTAGATGTAGCTCCTAACGCACAGAAGCTTTTTACTAGTAAAGGTTGGGGAACGCCAAGCGTCGCCTATGTGGTTCAGAAAGATGTTCTAAAAATCGCAGAGGTCACCCAATTTCATTGTTTCTCGTCGCCAGAAACACTTTATGAGGCAAAACCAGATGCCGAAACGTACTGACATCAAATCCATCCTCATCATCGGCGCGGGACCCATCGTCATCGGCCAGGCCTGCGAGTTCGATTATTCCGGTACGCAGGCGGTCAAAACGCTGAAGGCCGAAGGCTATCGCGTCATTCTGGTGAATTCCAACCCCGCCACGATCATGACCGACCCCGAGCTGGCGGATGCGACCTATATCGAGCCCATCACGCCGCATTTCGTGGAAAAGATCATCGCCAAAGAACGCCCCGATGCGCTGCTGCCCACCATGGGCGGGCAGACCGCGCTGAACTGCGCCAAGGCGCTCGCCGAATCCGGCGTGCTGGCGAAATACAAGGTCGAGATGATCGGCGCGGATTTGGACGCCATCAACAAAGCCGAGGACCGGTTGCTGTTCGGCCAGGCCATGGCGAAGATCGGCCTTGAGGTGCCGCGCAACCATGTGGTCAAATCCATGGAGGAAGCGCGCAAGGCGCTGGAGGATACGGGGCTTCCTGCCATCATCCGCCCCAGCTTCACCATGGGCGGCTCCGGTGGCGGCATTGCCTACAACAAAGAAGAATTCGAGACTATCGTCGCCAGCGGGCTGGATGCCTCGCCGGTTGGCGAAGTGATGATCGATGAGAGCGTGCTCGGCTGGAAAGAGTACGAGATGGAGGTGGTGCGCGATAAGGCGGATAACTGCATCATCGTCTGCTCGATTGAGAACATCGACCCCATGGGCATTCACACCGGTGACTCCATAACCGTCGCCCCGGCGCTCACCCTCACCGACAAAGAATACCAGCGCATGCGCAATGCATCCATCGCGGTGCTGCGCGAAATCGGCGTGGATACAGGCGGCTCCAACGTGCAGTTCGCGGTGAACCCCGAGAATGGCCGCATGGTGGTGATCGAGATGAACCCGCGCGTGTCGCGCAGCTCAGCGCTCGCGTCGAAAGCCACGGGCTTCCCCATCGCCAAGGTCGCCGCCAAACTTGCGGTGGGTTATACGCTGGATGAAGTGCAAAACGATGTGGTGAGTGGTTCGCGCAGCAGCGCGAACGAGCCATCAGCCGCCGAAGGCGCGCGGAGCATCGCACAGGATGTGCGATCTGCGGAGCAATCCAACAACCAAACGATGCCTGCATCGTTCGAGCCGAGCATTGATTACGTGGTGACGAAAATTCCGCGCTTCGCGTTCGAGAAATTCGCCGGCACGCCGCAAACGCTGACCACGGCCATGAAATCGGTGGGCGAGAGTATGGCCATCGGGCGTTCGTTCCCTGAATCGCTGCAGAAGGCACTGCGCTCGCTGGAGACCGGCCTTGCCGGGTTGGATGCGGTGGCGATCGACGGCGCCAGCCGTGACAATCTCGAACCGGTGCGCTCGGCCCTCACCATCCCCTCACCGGATCGGCTACTGAAAGCCGCGCAAGCCTTGCGCTTTGGCATGGAAGCGGAGGAGATCTGCCGCATCACCAAATTCGATCCGTGGTTCGTCGCGCAGTTGCAACGCATTGTGGATGCCGAACTCTGGGTGAAGCATCACGGCCTACCGAAGGATGCCGCGAGTTTCCAGGAGCTGAAATCGCTGGGCTTCTCGGATAAGCAACTGGCCGCCCTCACCGGCACCAGCGAGCTGGAAGTGCGCAAAGCGCGCCACAAGCTCAACATCCGGCCCGTGTTCAAGCGGGTCGATACCTGCGCGGCCGAATTCAGCAGCCAGACGCCCTACATGTATAGCTGCTACGAGGGCGATGGTACCACCCCAGCCGAATCGGAATGCGCCCCAACGGAGGCGAAAAAAATCTTCATCCTCGGTGGTGGGCCAAACCGCATTGGTCAGGGCATCGAGTTCGATTATTGCTGCGTGCATGCATGCTATGCGTTGAAAGACGCGGGCTATGAGACCATCATGGTCAACTGCAATCCCGAGACCGTCAGCACTGATTACGACACCGCCGACCGGCTCTATTTCGAGCCGCTCACCGCAGAAGACGTGATCGAGATCATCGAAGCGGAAAAGCACGCCGGCAGCATCGTCGGCGTGATCGTGCAGTTCGGCGGCCAAACGCCATTAAAGCTCGCACATGCGCTGGAAAGCGCAGGCATCCCCATCATCGGCACGTCGGTCGATTCGATCGACCTCGCCGAGGACCGCGACCGTTTCCAGAAATTGCTGCACAAGCTGAATTTGAAACAGCCGAAAAACGCCATCTGCCACCATGCGGATGATGTGGTCGAGAAAGCCGCGAAAATCGGCTACCCCATCGTGGTGCGGCCCAGCTACGTGCTGGGTGGGCGCGCCATGCAGATCATCCACACGCCCGAGGCACTTGCCGCCTACGTGAAAGAACTGCTGGTGATGTTCGGCGACGGACCGGTGCTGCTGGATTCCTACCTGCAGGATGCGATCGAGCTGGACGTGGATTGCCTAAGCGATGGCACGCAGCATTTCGTCGCGGGCATCATGGAGCATATCGAAGAGGCGGGCATCCATTCCGGCGATTCGGCCTGCTCGCTGCCACCCTATTCATTGAGCGCCGAGATCGTCGAAGAAGTGCGCAAACAGACCATCGCACTGTCGGCGGCGCTAAATGTGCGTGGGCTGATGAACGTGCAGTTCGCCGTGAAAGACGGCGAGATCTACATCATCGAGGTGAACCCACGGGCAAGCCGCACCGTGCCGTTCGTGGCGAAAGCCACGGGCATTCCCATTGCGAAGATTGCCGCACGGCTGATGGCGGGCGAGATGCTCGCCAGCTTTGATCTGCCGGATGATGCAACGCATATGCGCCAGTTGAACCATGTGGCGGTGAAAGAAGCGGTGTTCCCGTTCGCGCGCTTCCCCGGCGTGGATACGTTGCTCGGGCCGGAGATGAAATCCACCGGCGAAACCATGGGTATTCACCGCGACTTTGCCAGCGCGTTTGCCAAAGGCTTCATCGGCTCCGGATCAACGCTACCGAAAAGCGGCACGGTGTTTCTGTCGGTGAAAGACCGCGACAAGCCCCAGGCTATATCGCTCGCGCACGATTTGTTAGCGCAAGGCTTCAAGGTCGTTTGCACACGCGGCACGGGCGAATATCTGCAGGCGCAAGGCGTGGATGTGCAGATCGTGAACAAAGTGCGCGAAGGCCGCCCGCACATCGTCGACATCATGAAAGATGGTGGCATTCAGCTGGTGTTCAACACCACCGAAGGCGCACAGGCGATTGCGGATTCAGCCAGCATCCGCCGCACGGCCCTGTTCGGCAAAATTCCTTATTCCACCACGCTCTCAGGCAGCCGTGCCATGGTGCAGGCCATCGCTGCGCTGTATGCAACGCCCGAAGGCTTGCCTGTCGTACCATTGCAGGATTACGTGGCCGCCACCATCGCTTCTCGCAAGGCCGCCTAAATCACCCCGCTTGCGGTGGGCGGCATCAAGCGCTATAGCTGAGATTCTGTTGTTCACCTCACCCGCGATAAGCGACGGAAGTTCCATGGAAAAGATACCAATGACGGCGACGGGTTTTGCGCGCCTCGAGAAAGAATTGAAGCAGCTGAAGACCGTGGAGCGCCCCGCCGTGATCGAGGCGATCGCCGAAGCGCGCGCGCATGGCGACCTGTCGGAGAACGCGGAATATTCCGCCGCTAAGGAAAAGCAGAGCTTCATTGAAGGCCGCATCAAGGAGCTGGAGGCGGTGACCAGCCGTGCCGAGATCATTGATGTGAAGGCGCTGAAGGCCGACAGCATCAAGTTCGGTGCGACCGTGACGCTGGTCGATGAAGAATCCGAGGAAGAGCTGACCTACCAGATCGTGGGGGAGTATGAGGCGGACATTAAGCAGAACCTGATCTCGCTCACCGCCCCCATCGGCCGCGCGCTGATCGGCAAAAAACAGGGCACCAGCGTGGAGGTGCATACCCCCAAAGGCGTGCGGTTCTACGAAGTGCTCGCCGTTGAGTATAAGTAATGAGCCAGGTATGGGGTCTGGTCGATGATCGCACCGGCCATGCGGGGCAGGTGCTGGGTGTCATTGCCAAGCTAGGACTTCCTTACCAATTGAAACGTCTCGAATATAACGCTCTAGGTCGGGCTTTGCCACCGGGCTTGCTGGGTGCCAGCATGGCCGGTATCGATACGCGCCGTAGCGCCCCGCTGGCGCCGCCCTACCCGGCACTGGTGATTGCCTCGGGCCGCCGCACCGTGCCCGTGTTGCGCGCCATCAAAAAGCAGTCGCCCCGTACCATCACGGTCTATCTGATGTGGCCCGGCTCCGCCCGCGGCATCGATTTAATCGCGGCCCCCGTGCACGACAAACCGCCAGCCTTGCCGAATGTCATCACCACGGTTGCGCCGCTGCACGCCGTCACGCGCGAAACACTGGTCAGTGCGCGCGAAGCGTGGACACCGAAATTCAACCACCTACCCCGGCCGTGGATTGCACTTTGCCTCGGCGGCAACACCAAGCGTGGCAGCTACAGCACGGCTGATTGGCACAACATCCTGCGCGCGGCGCAAGACATGGTGGGCCAAGGTTCCCTGCTGATCACCACCAGCCGCCGCACTCCGCCCGAAGCCATTGAACTGATCGCGGGGCTGCTGAGTGGCCCGCATTTACTGCATCGCTGGGATGTGGGCAAAGACAACCCCTATCTGGGCATGCTGGGTGCGGCCGATAGCATCATCGTGACCGGCGATTCGCTGTCGATGTGCGCCGAGGCGGCGGTGGCGGGCAAACCCGTCTACATCTATGCGCCGGCGGCGATCATCCCGGCGAAACACCGCGCACTGCATGCCACTTTGTACGAACGTGGCATGGCTAAGCCGTTGAATGCAGGCAGTGTTGATGGATTTTTACCCACCGCCGGACTGGACGAGGCCGCAAGCGTCGCCGCTGAGATCCGCGCGCGCTTCCCCGACGCGGTGCGTGGCTGACACGCCACGTGTGGATGGGGCCGGATTGGCAGTTGCAGTAGAAGCATGCCCCGCTATAGTGCGCCCATTCCATACTTTTTCAGGAGAACTCTATGAGCGTACTCGTCGGCAAAGCCGCACCCGATTTCACCGCCAAAGCCGTGATGCCGGATAACAGCATTCAGGATGCTTTCAACCTGAAACAATACCTGAACGGCAAAGTGGGTATCCTGTTTTTCTGGCCGCTGGATTTCACCTTTGTATGCCCCAGCGAAATCATTGCGTTCGATAACCGCGTGAACGAATTCAAATCGCGTGGCGCAGAAGTGATCGGCATCTCGGTCGATTCGCATTTCACCCACCTTGCCTGGAAAAATACCCCGGTCGATAAAGGCGGTATCGGCAATGTGCAATTCCCCATGGTGGCCGACCTTACCAAATCCATCGCCCGCGCCTATGACGTGCTGCTGAACGACGAAATCGCCTTCCGTGGCAGCTTCATGATCGACAAAAAAGGCATCGTGCGCCACCAGGTAGTGAATGATCTGCCGCTGGGCCGCAACGTGGATGAAGCCATCCGCATGCTGGATGCGCTGAATTTCGTGGAAGAACATGGCGAAGTCTGCCCGGCCAACTGGAAGCGTGGCGACGACGCCATGAAACCCACCGCCGAAGGGGTTGCCAGCTACTTAAGCAAGCACGCCAAAGCCATTTAATTACCCCACGTCTCATCACCCCTTTCAGGAGTTTTCTATGCTGCGTCCCCTGCTTTTTACCGCTGCCGTCGCCGTGTTCATGCCGCAATGGGCATTGGCCTGCAACGTCACCATCGGCACTGTAAAACTCGAATCTGGCGATGTGGAGAGCACCTCGGTCGTGAAAGGCATGCATGCCGAAGCCGTGCTGACCAGCGACGGTGAAGACAAGCTGGAAGCCTTCGCTGAAAGCAATAAGGATGCACCCGTGCCGGTGCAGGTTGGCACCTACCGCAATACGGTGGCACTTGCCGATGCGCTCAAGGACGATACGTTGACCATTCCGGGCAAGAACACCTCGGAAGGGCTGGTACTGCAGCAGGAATTAAAGCGCTGCCTGTAAGGCTGCTTGCCCCTTGAATCCCATGCCAGCGGGAATATCTCCCGCTGGCATGTTTTTACATAGTAGAGGCTTCTCATGACCGACCACCACACCCCCGTTCTGATCATTGGCTCCGGTGCTGCCGGTTGTTCTGCTGCCATTTACGCGGCACGGGCAGCGCTCAAACCGATCATGGTGCATGGCATGCAGCCGGGTGGGCAGCTCACCATTACCACGGAGGTGGAAAATTACCCCGGCTTTGCCGAAGCCGTGCAGGGCCCGTGGCTGATGCAGCAGATGGAAGCGCAAGCCAAGCATGTGGGCACGCAGATCATCCATGATTACATCACCAGCGTCGACCTCAGCAAACGCCCCTTCGTGGCGGTCGGCGATTCGGGCGATCGCTATATCGGCGATACGCTGGTCATCGCCACGGGGGCCAGCGCCCGCTGGCTGGGGCTTGAGAGCGAAAAGAAATATCAGAATTTTGGCGTGTCCGCCTGCGCCACCTGCGACGGCTTTTTCTTCAAAAACCGCGACGTGGCCGTCATCGGCGGTGGCAACAGCGCCGTGGAAGAGGCATTGTACCTGTCGAAGATCTGCAAATCGGTGACGCTGATTCACCGCCGCGATAGCTTGCGCGCCGAGAAGATCGGGCAAGAACGCCTGTTTGCCACCGCAAATGTGAAGGTCATCTGGGACAGCGTGGTCGAGGAATTCCTTGGCACCGAAAACCCACCCTCGCTGACGGGTCTGAAACTCAAGAACCTCAAGACCCATGCGATGAGCGAACTGGCGGTCGATGGGGCGTTCGTCGCCATCGGCCATGATCCGAACACCAAACTGTTCGCCGGCCAGTTGGAAATGGACGAGGATCACTACCTCATCACCAAGCCCGATAGCACCAAAACGAACATCGACGGCGTCTATGCCGCAGGCGACGTGCAGGACAAAATCTTCCGCCAAGCCATCACTGCTGCCGGCACCGGCTGCATGGCGGCGCTGGAAGCACAGAAGTTCCTCGAGCATCACGGCGTGAGCAGCGCCGCACACGCGGCGTAAGCCCAACAAAAAAGCTTCCCCCCGAAGGAGGAAGCTTTCTCAAAGGCGGCAAGCGATTGCCTAATGAGCTATCGCTTGCGCTTCATTGGCTCCCCGGGGCCGACGAATTCCCATTCCGGGGAATCCTCCAGCGCCACGGTCAGGAGGGTTTCTCCTCCTTCTGCCGTGCGGCAGCGGGTTTGGTCCGCAATCGGCGGGCCGACGCGCAATGCGTCGAGCATTTCATCGCAGGAGTCGAGAGCCACCTCAGTGGCTGTCGGTTCCTGTACGGAGGAAAAAACATCCTCCATAATGACCAGCCCCGTGACGAACAGCGCCGCGACAATTGACAACGCAAGCCACAATCCGGTTTTACCCTTCATCGATTTTCTCCACACAACACGAACGCGGGATGCGTTCGTTCAATGCCGTCTCCATACGTGATGGGCGGGCCATAAAAGCAGCTGAGGAAAGCCTCAAAACTAAGCGAAATGGCAAGCCAATGACGCATAGAGAAAACGGTTTCATTCTAAGACAAACGCATGACTGTTTGATGACGGTGCAGCCATCGCATAGCAGCCATGCGATAAATGCATGAATACCCCCATATTTTTGCCTTCTAACGGGCCTCAACTTGCGCTAAACGCATAGCTGACAGGGTTTCATTGCTGTCATCCCGGAATGTTTGCCAGGGGGAAAAATCTCCGGGATCCCGACGACACGCGGGCCAGCAGGCCCGCATCGTCAACACGCCTCCTGAGGATTTCGAAATGGATTCCCCCAGCATGCATCACGGGGGCATAACGGAGGGGGAAATGGATTGGGATAAACTGCGCATTTTTCATGCCGTTGCGCTTTGCAAAAGCCTCACCAAAGCGGGCGAAAGTCTGAACCTCTCGCAGTCGGCAGTAAGCCGCCAGATCTCGGCGCTGGAGGAGAAAATGGGCATCGCGCTGTTTCACCGGCATGCGCGCGGGCTGATGCTGACCGAGCAGGGCGAGATCCTGTTTCGCACCGTCTGCGAGATGGTGACGAAGTTGCAGGCCACGGAAATTTCGCTGGCCGAATCCAGCGCACGGCCCAAAGGCCCATTCAAACTCACGGTGCCCGCCACGTTTGGCTCGATGTGGCTTGCCAGCCAGATGAAAGAATACACCGATCTTTATCCCGAAATTCAGATGACGCTGATCTGCGAGGACCGCGAGCTGGATCTCACCCTGCGTCAGGCCGATGCGGCCATTCGTTTTGCCCCGGCCCGCCACCCGGATCTGGTGCAGGTGCCCATCATGCAGCTGCAAAATGGCCTGTTTGCACATAACGACTACCTGCGTCAGCACGGCATTCCCAAAACGCTGGCCGAGCTGAAACAGCACAAGCTGCTGGGCTTTGACACCACCACGGGCGGCGCACCCTTCCCACAAGTGAACTGGCTGTTCGAGATGGGCGGCGGCAAAGAGCTGCAGCCTTATTTCAAAGCCAACTCGCTGCTGGCGCTGCGCACGGCGGTGAAACAAGGCATGGGCATTGCCGCGCTGCCGGAATACCTGATTCACCGCTCGCGCCATATCAGCCGCGTGCTGCCGGAAATCTCCGGCCCGGTGACGGATGCGTATTACATCTACCCCGTGGAGCTGAAAAACAGCAAACGCATCGCCGTGTTCCGCAATTTCGTGACGCAGAAAATCGCCGAAGCGAATTTCTAATCGGTCGTGGTGGTGGCGGTGCTGGCCGCTTCTGCCACGACGCGGCGCGCATAGAGCGTTTGCCATTGGCGCACGCGCAAGGCAGGCAGGGCTTTGTAGGCGGTGCGCGGCGCCAGCATAAGCAGCCGTTGCTCACCCTCGCGCATGCCCAGCAGCAGCGCATCCAGCCCTGGCTGCGCGCCCAACGTCAACATAGCGCGCTGCGGCTTACCCAGCGTCCCGTCACGCTGTACGGGCGTCAGCTCAACTATCGCGGCCGCGCCGCAGGCAAGCCCCTCGCCTGCGCCCGCTTCCAGCAGGATCGCATAGCTTGCCGCCGCACCAGGAACCGATGGCTCGGCCGCGCAGGCCTCTTTCTGCGGTTGGTAGGTGGGGTTGATGGCCATGGCCCAGCGATCCGCATCCACCAGCGCGCGCAATCGCGGGTAACGGTTCGGATCCAGTGCGTCCTGCGCGGTATCACAGGCGACGGATGTCGGCGCCAAGGGGGCAGGGGTAGCTTGCAGATGGTAAAGCGCGTAGCCCAGAAACAGCACGAACAGGATACCCATCCAGCCGGGGATGATACGTTGCTGCATGCCGCGCCCCTTTATGTGACCGATGCCTTTACCCTAGCGCCATCGCCCTAAACATTGAAGCGGAAATGGAATACGTCGCCGTCTTGTACCACGTAGTCCTTCCCCTCCAGCCGCAACTTGCCCGCTTCCTTCGCGCCCTGCTCGCCTTTCAATGCGATGTAATCCTCGCAGGCGATGGTCTCGGCGCGAATAAAACCACGCTCGAAATCGGTGTGGATGACCCCGGCCGCCTCCGGCGCGGTGGCACCACGGCGCACGGTCCAGGCGCGGGCTTCTTTCGGGCCCACGGTGAAGAAGGTGAGAATATCCAGCAGCGAAAACCCGGCACGCACAATGGCATTCAGCCCGGTTTCCTTCAGGCCAAGATCGGCCAGAAACTCCTGTTTCTCTGCGTCTGATAACCCCGCCATTTCGGCTTCGATCTTGGCGGAGATCACCACCGAACTGGCACCTTTGGCAGCGGCCATGGCCGCCGCTTTCTGCGATAGCGCATTGCCGGTGGCAGCGGAACCTTCTTCCACGTTCAGCACATACATGGCGGGTTTGCTGGTGAGCAGTTGCAGGCCACGCACGCGCTTAGCTTCCTCGCGGTCGGCGGGCTTGTGCAGGCGGGCGGGTTTGCCATCGCGCAGATGCGGCAAAATCTGCTCGATCAGCGCCAGCGTGGCGACCGATTCCTTGTCGCCGCCTTTGGCTTTTTTCTGCAGGTTATCGCGGCGTTTCTCCAGGCTTTCCAGATCCGCCAGGATCAATTCCAGCTCAATGATCTCCGCATCGCGCTCGGGGTTTACGTTACCTTCCACATGCACAATATCGCCATCTTCAAAGCAGCGCAGCACGTAGATGATCGCATCCGTCTCGCGAATATTGGCAAGGAACTGGTTGCCCAGCCCTTCGCCTTTGCTGGCGCCGCGCACCAGCCCCGCAATATCCACAAATTCCAGCTGCGTGGGAATGATCGTGGCCGAATTAGCGATGCCCGCCAATGTGGTCAGACGCGCATCTGGCACGGCGATGCGGCCCACGTTCGGCTCAATGGTGCAGAATGGATAGTTCGCCGCTTCCGCCGCCTGCTGGTTCAGCAGCGCATTGAACAGCGTTGATTTGCCGACGTTGGGTAAGCCCACAATGCCACAATTAAAACCCATGAGATGATCCTTCCTTGTCATTGCGAGGAGCGAAGCGACGCGGCAATCCATAAAGCGTTCTGGATTGCTTCGCTTTGCTCGCAATGACCGTTATTTCGCGTCCGTGGCTTTAGCCTCTGCTGCGGTGGATGTCTTGTCTTTTTTCACCCGCGGCGGGCTTAGTGCCTCGCTTACCTTGCTCATCAACGCCTCGGGCGAATGGGTGATAAACAACGCGAAATGCTGGGTGATGGCCTGTAGCAATTGGGCGATCACGGGGCGTTCGTCGGCGCTGAAATTACCCAGCACATGCCCATGCACCCGCGCCTTATCGCCCGGGTGGCCAATGCCAAGGCGCGCACGCCAATAATCGGGGCCAATGCAGGCATCAATATCGCGGATGCCGTTCTGCCCATTCGCTCCGCCGCCTTTTTTGATGCGCAGTTTGCCCACGGGCAGATCCAGCTCATCATGCAGCACAAGGATCTGCTGCGGGGGAATCTTATAAAATGCCGCCGCCGCCTGAACGGAACGGCCCGAGTTGTTCATGTAGGTATGCGGCTTCAGCAGCAGCAATTTATGCGCCTCCAGCGTTGCTTCCGCCAATTCACCGTGGAATTTCTTGGTGGGAGCAGTCGCACGCAACGCCTCAGCAAGCGCATCCACCGCCATAAAGCCGACATTGTGGCGGTGGCCCGCATATTCCTTACCGGGATTGCCCAACCCTACGATCAGATACATGTGCTGCTCGCTCCTGTTTACCTGTGCCTACGTAGCAAAGAAAAACGCCGCGGGAAAGTTTCCCGCGGCGTTGGATCGATTGAGGTAGCAATCGCTTACTTCTTCGCATCGGCCGCTTTGGCAGTCGAGGCGGGAACATCGCCTGCAGCCGGTGCGCCTTTTGCTTCTTCTTCGTCGTTGCTGCGACCCGCGATCGACGCGATGGTCACGTTGCGACCCTTCGATGCGGAGCTGACGCCTGCGGGCAGTTTCAGGTCGTTGATATGCACCGAATCACCGATATTCAGGTTGAGAATATCGATATCGATGGCTTTCGGAATGGCGGTCACCGGCGCGAGCAGATCGATCTCGTGGCGCACGATGTTCAGCACACCGCCGCGCTTGATGCCCACGGCTTTCTCGGTGTTGAGGAAATGCACCGGTACGCGCACTTTCACCACCGACTTCTCGGTCACGGCGATGAAATCCGCATGCTCGATCTTATCGGAAACCGGATTCAGCTGCACTTCACGCGGAATGGCGAAGGTGCTTTTGCCGTTCACCTCGAAGGCGACGATTTTGTTCATGAACCCACCGCGGAAATATTCGTTGCTGATCAGGCGGGTTTCTACGGTCAGGGCGTGGTTTTTCTCGCCGGCCGCATAGACATTCACCGGGGTGAACCCCTGGCGGCGCGCTTCACGCGCAGAACCGGTGCCGGTTTGGGCGCGCGCGTTGGATGGGAACGTAACGGCAGCTTGGATTGCCATGGGAAACTCCTTTATTGGCCGAACAGGCGCAGGCCTGCTCCGCTGGTTGCTTGGTTCGCATGGCCACCTGGCCAAGGAGCGCGCTGTATAAAGGGGGCAAGGCGGGCTGTCAACGCTTTCGCCGGATAGCATTCAAAGCCACGCAGCAGCGTGACTCGCTTCCTGCATTAACCAAATGAATCTTATGGTTTTAATCGAACAAGCTGGAAACACTGGTCTCGTCGGCGATGCGGCGCACCGCCTCGGCCAGCAGCGGGGCCACCGAAAGCAGGTGAATTTTGCTGCATTGGCTGACCGCCTCCGGCTGGGCGATCGAGTCGGTCACCACCATGGCCGCAAGCTTGGATGCGGCAATGCGCGCCACCGCCGGGCCGGAAAGCACGCCGTGCGTGACATAGGCCGACACCGAATTCGCCCCCGCTTCCATCAGCGCTTCGGCGGCGTTGCACAACGTACCGGCCGTATCGACGATGTCATCGAACAGGATGCAATCGCGCCCTTTCACCTCGCCGATAATGTTCATCACCTCGGACTGGTTGGCTTTCTCGCGACGCTTATCGACGATCGCGAGATCGACCCCGAGTTTGCCGGCAAGCGAGCGCGCGCGCACCACCCCGCCCACATCGGGCGAGACGACGCTGACGCGCGAAAGATCCGCAAATTGTGCGCGGATATGCTCTACAATTACCGGGCGGGCATAAAGATGGTCCACCGGAATGTCAAAGAAGCCCTGGATTTGCCCGGCATGCAGATCGATCGTCAGCACGCGGTCAGCCCCGGCTTCGGTAATCAGGTTGGCGACCAGCTTCGCCGTGATCGGCGTGCGTGGACCGGGTTTGCGGTCCTGCCGTGCATAGCCGAAATAGGGGATCACCGCCGTGATGCGGCGCGCACTGGCGCGCTTTAACGCATCGAGCGTAATCAGCAATTCCATGATATGTTCGTTCGCCGGATGGCTGGTGGACTGGATCAGGAACACGTCCTGCCCGCGCACATTCTCTTCCACTTCCATGAAAATTTCACCGTCAGAGAAACGGCGAATGCTGGCTTGCGTCAGCTGCATACCCAGATGCTGCGCCATGGCGGCCGCTAACGTGGGGTTGGAATTACCAGCGATCAGTTTCATGCGCCAAGGGTTAGGCGGTGGGTCGCCGGAAGTCAAAGGATTTTGGGGCGATGCATACCCCTACCCGCTAGGATTTAAGCGCCTGCATGGCACGACGAATATCATCTTCCGGGCGGCCAAGCGTGGCCATCAGCCGGGCGACGAGCCGCTTGGCCGAGACTTCCAACTCAGGCACGGCATAGGTCGCACCGACCTGTTCCAGCTCGCGGCGATGGGCGCGATCATGGGCACGGGCCAGAATGGGCAGCTCCGGGTGGGTCTGGCGCATGACCTGTAGCAGCTGGGTGGCCGCGCGCGCTTCATGCAGGGTGATAATCAGCGCCTGTGCACGGCTCACGCCCATGATCTCGAGCAGATCGGGCTGGGCGGCGTTGCCGAAATAGACCGGGTGGTGGCGCTTGCGCCCGGCCGCGACTTCGCGCGGGTTGGTATCGAGGGCGATGAACGGGATTTTCTCCGATGCCAGAAAATCCGCCATCAGCTGACCCATCCGGCCATAGCCGGCAATGATGACATGGCCGGAGAGATCCTGCGCTTCGCTGGCGAGCGCTTCCGGGTTATGGCGCACACGCCGCCACCAGCGTTTTTCAAACTGCACCCCCAACATATCGAGTAGCGGGGTGGCCGCCATGGTGATGGCGATCACCATCAGCAACTGCTTCACCAACGTGGCATCCAGCACGCCCAACGCCCCGGCAAGACCGAACAGAATGAAGCCGAATTCACCGCCCTGCGCAAGCAGCAGCGCACTATGGCCACTGGTACGTTTGGTGTAGCGGAAGCCGCGCAGCAGCGCATATAAAATAGCAGATTTCATGGCGATCAGCGCCGCCGCACCCAGCAAAATGGTAGGGGCATGTTGCAGCATGAAATCGGTATCGATCTGCATGCCCACGGTCATGAAGAACAGCCCCATCAGCAATTGCTTGAAGGGCTGCACATCGGCTTCCACCTGATGCTGGTATTCGGTCTCTGCAATCAGCAGCCCGGCGAGAAACGCCCCCAGCGCCATCGACAGCCCGACCGATTCGGTCAGCCAGGCAAGCCCCAGCACCACCAGCAGCGTGACCGCGACGAACAACTCGTGAATATCCAGCTGCGCAATGGCACGAAAGAGCGGGCGCAGCAGCAACCGGCCAATGATGGTGATCGCCATCAACACCAGCACCGCACGCACACTGGCTTGCGCGATCATCTCGCCGATGGAACCTTCGGCCGCGCCCATGGCTGAGACCAACACCAGCAGCGGCAGCACGGCCAGATCCTGCAAAATCAGGATGGCAAGCGCCAGCCGCCCGGTCTGGCTGGCCAGTTCTTTCTGGTGGTGCAGCACTTCCAGCACCAGCGCGGTGGAGGACAGCGCAAGCCCTCCGCCGATGATAATCGCCGCGTTGAGTTCTTGCCCCAGTGCCATCGCAATTGCGGTGAACCATACGCCTGTACACAGTACCTGCGCACTGCCGATGCCGAACACTTTTTTGCGCATGGCCTTGAGGCGATCAAATGACAGCTCCAGCCCGATCATGAACAACAGGAATACAATGCCCAGCTCGGCAATCGCCTGCGTGGTTTCCACCTCTTTAATCAAGCCGAGGCTTTTCGGGCCGATCAACGCACCCGCCACCAGATAGCCCAGCACAGGGCTCACGCGCAGCGCGCGAAACCCCGCCACCGTGGCGACTGCCGCGGCAAGCAAAATGACCAAATCCGGAAGTGGCGTTGCATGCATACCCATGTTATGACACAGCCCATGGAAACGACGCAACGCTCAATCGCAAATCAGACTGTATCGCGCCGCCGCCTGTTGATCACGGGTGGCGCGAAACGCGTGGGCGCCGCGCTGGCCGAACATTTCGCGGCACGTGGCGATGATCTGGTGCTGCATTGCCACCAATCGCGCGACGCGGCCGAACAGCTGGCTGCGCGCCTGCATGCGCAGCACGGCACACAAGTCGATATCGTGGTGGCGGATCTGAGCGACCCCGAAAGCCTACCGCATTTCTGGGACGGTGTGCCACCGTGCCACGGCTTCATCCATAGCGCGGCGATGTTCGAGCGTGATACGCTGAGCAGCATGCAGGCGGCACAGTTCCAACAGCAACTGCAGGTGAATTTCACCACGCCGCTCGTGCTGGCGCAGGGCTTCATGCAGCAACTGCCGATCAACATGACGGACGATGGCAACATCATCATCCTTGGCGATGGGGTGATGGGCTGGAGCGTCAGCCCCGAGTTTTTCTCCTACTCACTCACCAAACAAGCGTGGCTGGGTGCGCTGGATGTGCTGGCCGCCGCCTGTGCGCCGCGCGCGCGGGTGAATCTGCTGGCCCTTGCCCCCACCATTCCGGGGGTGATGGACGGGCCCGAGACCTTCGCGCGCATTGCCAGCCTGATGCCGATGCAACGTACCAGCGACCCGCAATCGGTGTGCGACGCGGCAGAATATCTGCTGGGCGCGCGTGGTGTAACGGGTCAGGTGATTTCGCTTTCTGCCGGGGCGCATCTGCAAAGCTACCGCCGCGGGCCGACCCCGCCGCCCATCGCCTAAATAATCGCCTGCTGGTGCGCCCGTGAGTTTCATCAACGAAACGCTAACCCCCTCGCCCACCCCGCCCGAACTGCTGGGTGCGGAGGCTATTCGCGCGGCCTGCAAGACCATTCCGAACAGTCCCGGCGTCTACCGCATGATCAACGCCAAAGGCGATGTGATCTATGTGGGCAAAGCGAAGAACCTGATCAACCGCGTCAGCAGCTACGCGAACCTTGGCAACCACAACAGCCGCACGCTGGCCATGGTGAATCAGGTGGCGCGGGTCGAGGTCATCAGCACCCGCAACGAGGCCGAGGCGCTGCTGCAGGAGGCCGCCCAGATCAAGCGGTTCCGGCCGCGCTACAACATCCTGCTGAAGGACGATAAATCCTTCCCCTACCTGCTGCTAAGCGAGCATGCCTTCCCGCGCATGCAGAAACATCGCGGCGTGCAAAGTATTCCGGGCCAGTATTTCGGGCCCTTCGCCAGCGTCGGCGCACTGAACCAGACCATGGCACTGCTGCAGAAAATTTTCCTGCTGCGCCCCTGCGCCGATACCATCTTTAAAAACCGCACGCGCCCCTGCCTGCAATACCAGATCAAACGCTGCAGCGCACCCTGCGTGGGTTACGTCACGCCCGAGCAATATGCCGGGCAGATCACCCGCGCGCGCGATTTCCTGAAAGGCAAGCACCGCGAAGTGCAGGCGCAACTGGCCGAGGAAATGCAACGCGCCAGCGACGCGATGGATTACGAGACCGCCGCCACGCTGCGCGACCATATCCGCGCGCTCACGCAGGTGCAGCAGGAGACGGCCTTGCGCGCCGCGGGCCTGCAGGATGCCGACGTGATTGCGCTGGCGCGCGCGGGCAAGCATAGCGTGGTGCAGGTCTTCTTCTTCCGCGATGGCGGGCCGTTCGGCCACCAGACCTTCCACCCCCGCGCCGATGCGGATGCCACCGATGGCGACGTCATGGAAGCGTTCCTCAGCCAGTTCTATCAGGGCCACACGCCCGCCCCGGAATTGCTGGTGAATATCGAACCCAGCGACTGCGCCGTGCTGCAAGAAGCGTTGCGCCTACGCGCCGAAGCGAAGGTGGAGATCCGCACGCCCCAGCGTGGCGATAAGGCCGAACTCATGCAACGCATCACCGCCAATGCACAGGCCGCACTCGCCCGCGAGCAGCAGCAAAGCGCAGCGGTGGCCGAGCATCTCGCCAGCCTGCAAAAACTGTTCGCGCTCCCCTACACGCCCGAGCGTATCGAGGTGTATGATAACAGCCACATCATGGGCAAACAGGCGCTTGGCGGCATGATCGTCGCGACACCAGAAGGGTTCGACAAACGCAGTTACCGCAGCTTCAACATCAAGGACCTGACGCTCTCACCCGGTGATGATTACGGCATGATGCGCGAAGTGTTCCGCCGCCGCTTCCGCCAGTTTCGCGCCAAGGAAGGCAGCGCCGCCGACGCTAAATTACTAGTCTTCGTGGATGGTGGTGTGGGCCAGCTTTCCGCCGTCATGGACGTGATGGCCGAGCTGGAGCTGCTGGATATCCCCATCATCTCCATCGCCAAGGGCGAAGACCGCAACGCCGGGCGCGAATGGTTCCATCGCGCGGGCAACCAGCCCTTCCAGCTGCCGCCGAACGATGCGACGCTGCACTACATTCAGCGCCTGCGCGACGAGGCGCACCGCTTCGCCATTGGTACGCACCGGGCCAAACGCAGCAAAAGCCTCACCCATTCCGCGTTGGATGATATCCCCGGCATTGGCGCGACGCGTAAGCGCGCGTTGCTGCAGCATTTCGGCAGCCGCGCCGGAGTGGAGCGCGCCACGCTTTCCGAGTTGCAAAACGTGGGCGGTATCTCCACAACAGTAGCGAAGACCATCTATGATTACTTCCACGGATAATCCATGCTCAGCAAACAAAACATTCCCAACCTGCTGACCTTCGCGCGCGTTGCTGCAGTGCCGGCCGCCCTGCTTATCGCCACCGCCATGCCCGGTCAGCGTGCGGCCATGTTCTGGATTTTCTTGGCCGCCGCCATCACTGATTTTTTTGATGGGTATCTGGCGCGCAAATGGAACGCGACCTCCGCCACCGGGGCGCTGCTGGACCCCGTTGCCGATAAGCTGCTGGTCGCTGTGGCGCTGCTTTATCTGCTGGAATACACGATGGCACCGATCGGTGCGGTCGGCATCATTCTTTGCCGTGAGCTCTATATTGCAGGCCTGCGCGAATTCCTCGCCAAGCGGCAGATCGACCTGCCGGTGAGCCGCGGCGGTAAATGGAAGACCGCGCTACAGCTTGGTGCCATTACCCTTATGCTCGCCGCAGTAAGCGGCTATGCCTTGCCGTATGTGACCATCAGCGGGCTGCGGTTTGATGCATGGAACGTCGGCGTGATTCTGCTTTGGCTCTCCGCCCTGCTCGCCCTTAGCAGTGCCTTCAGCTACACGCGCCAATCCATTCGGTCATTGCGCGCGTAAGCGAAGCAATCCAGAACTATTCCATGGATTGCCGCGTCGCCTGCGGCTCCTCGCAATGACGAAAACAAGTGCAGGGGCACGGTGCGTAGGCGCAAGCCGAGCCGCGAAGCGAGGGGGTCAGCGCAACGAAGTGGAGCGAAGGGCGGCGGGACGACCCCTTCCAGCCCATAGGGCCACTCAATAAACTACCCTCTGGTCGCTTTGGTATAGGCATCCATCAACGCATGGGTGATGGTACCAGGCGTGAAGATCTGCCCTTCGATCTCGCCCACGGGGGTGATCTCGGCGGCGGTACCGGTCAAAAATACCTCACTCACCCGTGCCAATTCTTCCGGCTTCATGTGCCGCTCATGCACCGTGATGCCCGCTTCGCGGGCCAATGCAATTACCGTCTGGCGGGTGATGCCATTCAGGAAGCAATCGGCCGTTGGTGTGTGGATCTCGCCATCGATCACGAGGAACAGATTCGCCCCCGTCGCTTCCGCAAGGTAGCCGCGATAATCGAGCATTAGCGCGTCCTGATAGCCATGTTTTTCGGCGTCGTGCTTGCTGATGGTGCAGATCATATACAAGCCCGCGGCCTTGGCATGCACCGGCTCGGTCTCCGGGCTGGGGCGCTTATACGGCGCCCATTTCAGGCGAATACCTTTGGCCTTGATTTCTGGCTTGAACATGCTGGGCCATTCCCATGCCGCAATCGCCACATGGATTTTGCTGGCCTGGGCCGATACGGCCATCATCTCGCTGCCGCGCCACGCCACTGGGCGCAGGTAAGCATCGCTTAAACCGTTGGCCTTCAGCACTGCTTCCTTCGCCGCATCCAGCACCTCGGCGCTGTAGGGAATGGTGAAGCCCAGCTGCTCGGCCGAGGCGTGGAAGCGTAGCGTATGCTCACGGCTTTTGAAAATTTTTCCGCCATAGGCGCGCTCGCCCTCGAACACGCTGGAAGCATAATGCAGCCCATGGCTGAGCACGTGAAGTTTCGCCTCACGCCAGTCGATCAACTGGCCATCCATCCAGATCTTGCCGTCGCGGTCGTCAAAGGGAATCACGCTCATATCATTCTTCTTTCATTTGCGAAGCCAGCAGGCGCGCCAGCCATAAGCTGCGATAGCATGACGGGTAGAATTTTCAGCAGAAAATTTCGGGGGCAGCTAAAATTTACGCCGTTCCGGGCCAGCATAGGGCCCGGAAAGCCCGCGTCTATCGCGCAAGACAATGCAGGAAATATGGCGCCCGTAATCCAGCTCTGCGCGATGCGTCGTGCGGCGGAAGCTGAAGAACTGCGCTTCATTCACGTAGGTATCCATCGCAAGCGCGGTGATGTGGCGCAAGCCTGCGGCGCGCAGTTGCTTGGCCACGAATCCCTGTAGGTCGAACTGCGCAAAGCCACGCCGCGCATTGGGTGTAAGAAATTCCGCATTGGCCTTATCCTGCCGGGTCAGTGCGTCGATCAGATCCGGCCCCACCTCGTAGCTGGCCTGCGCAATGCAGGGGCCAATGGCGGCGGCGATGCGCTCGCGCCGCGCACCCATTTTCAGCATGGTTTGCACGGTGTTCTCCAGCACCCCCCCGACGGCCCCTTTCCAGCCCGCATGCGCGGCGGCGATGACGCCCGCCTCTGCATCGGCAAACAGCACGGGGGCACAATCGGCGGTGAGAATGCCCAGCACCAAGCCGGGCATGCTGGTGACCATCGCATCCGCTTTGTGCTGGGCCTGCGTGGGCGTGTGCACCACCACCACCTCCGGCGAATGCACCTGATAGAGCGTGCAGAGTTTCTCGGGCGCCACGTCAAAATGCGCGGCGACGCGGCGGCGATTCTCGGCCACATGGTCGCGGTCGTCGTGGCTGCCCTGACCGCAATTCAGGCCCGCATAGATACCTGCGCTCACGCCACCCTCGCGCCCGAAGAACGCATGCTGCAGGCGAGGATGTTCCAACGTTTTGGTGGTGAAATGCATGATACTCATAGTGCAAACCCCGGTAATTCAATGTCGTGGCGGCTGGCCACGGCCATCACCTTGAACAGCTCGCCCATGGCCTGCGGCGAGACCAGCCGCTGCAGACCCGTCACGATCAGATCGCGCTGCGGGCCTTGCGCATGTTTCAGCAGCATCTCGGCGCGCATCTCGGCACCCATGCGCACCAGGAATTGCCCCTGATTCAGCAGCGGGCCCACCTGCAACCCTGCGTCGCGGGCAATACCCATGAGTGTCGAGAAATCCACATGCGCGGTCAGGTCCGCCTCACCGGGGTCGCGCAGCACGGGGTGGAACTGGTGGCGGCACAGCGCCTGCAACGTATCGTGATGCGCGTCGCCCAGATAGCCGTAATCAATCACCAGTGCCGCCCCGCCACATTGCTGCAACCGATCCGCCAGCAGGCGCATGATGCTGCGCGCCGCGGGGCACTGCTCCATCACCGTGCCGGGTGGAATGCTCTGGCCGGATTTGGCGAGTTGCAGCCCGGCGGGACCTTCGACGAACGTGAAGGCCTGTGCGGCCTCGTCCCATGCCACGCGGCGTTCACGCACGCCATCGTCGGTCATGATGAATTGCTTGATGGGCAGCGCATCGAAGAATTCGTTGGCCACCAGCAAGGTCGGTGAATCGGGCAGCTCCTCCACGCGATCAAGCCATTCAATGCGCGGGTGCTCGTAACGCAGCCGCTGATATTGCGCGTGCGCCAGTGTCGGGCTGGTCTCGACCATGTGGATGGTCATGCACTCATGAAATTCTGGGATTTTTTTGGTGGCGCGCAGCAGATCGCCCATCAGCGTGCCGCGGCCCGGCCCAAGCTCGACCAGGCTGAACGGGCCACCGCCCATCTGCATCCAGACCTGCGCCAGCCAGATACCGATCAGCTCACCGAAGATCTGCGAGATTTCCGGCGCGGTGATGAAGTCGCCCCGCGCGCCCAGCGGGTCTTGCTTGCGGTAATAGCCATGCTCCGGGTGGGCGAGCGCCAGCTCCATGTAATCGGCCACGCTGATGGAGCCGCTCGCCGCGATGCGTTCGCGGATGATCTCGGCCAGCGCGCTCATCGCACCGTCCGGCCGCGCGCGGTGAACACCAGGACCAGCCCAATGGCGATCATGGGCAGGCACAGCAACTGACCCATCGAGAACGGGCCAAGGATAAAGCCCAGTTGCGCATCCGGCTCGCGGAAGAATTCAATGCCGAATCGCGCGATGCCATAGCCCGCCAGAAACACCCCACCCACCAAGCCGGGGTGGGCTAGCGCACGGGTGCGCGTGGCGAGCAGAAGCAGCACCACAAACAGCACCGCACCTTCAAAGGTTGCCTCATAGAGCTGGCTGGGGTGGCGCGGTAGCCCATCGCTGTTGGGGAAGACCATGCCGATGGGATGCTGCGTCACGCGGCCATAAAGTTCGCCGTTGATAAAATTCGCCAGCCGCCCGAAGAACAGCCCCATCGGGGCAGCGGCGGCGAGGTAGTCCAGCAAGCGCAGCGGTTGCAGTTGGTGGCGGCGCGCGAGCAGCCAGAACGCGAAAATTACGCCCGCCATGCCGCCATGGAAGCTCATGCCCCCTTGCCAGAGCTGCAGGATCTCCGCCGGATGCTGCAGAAAATAACCGAGATTATAAAACAGCACATAGCCCAACCGCCCGCCGAGGATGATGCCAAGCACCGCATACATCATCAGATCGTCGCGCGCTTTGTCGGTGAGCAGCGGCTTGGGCTGCCGCTTATCCAGCCAGCCGAGGTAATAATATCCCAGCACAATACCCGCCACATAGGCGAGCGCGTACCAGCGGATCACCAGCGGGCCAAGCTCAAGTGCGATAGGATCAATGTTCGGAAACGGCATGTTCATGTACCTAAACGAGGCCAGCAGGCCGAGTCAGCCATGAGCCAGCGAAGCTGCGCGAAGCATCATTAAAAATATTGATCATCCTGCAACAGATAATGCTGCACGTAATCCTTCACCCCATCTTCCAATGAGTAGAACGCATCCGTGTAGCCAGCGGCGCGCAGGCGCTCCATGGACGCTTCCGTGAAATACTGGTATTTCGGGCGCAGGCCTTCGGGCATGTCCATGTAGTGAATGGCCGGCGGCTTACCCACGGCAGCGAAGGTGGCGTTGGCCAGATCTTCAAAGCTGCGCGCATGGCCGGTGCCGATATTGAACAGCCCGTTCACCTGCGGGTTGGCCAGCAGCCAGGCCACCACTTTCACGCAGTCCTTCACATACACAAAGTCGCGCAGCTGCCCGCCATCTTTGTATTTCTCGTTGTAGCTTTTGAACAGTTTCACCGGGCGGCCATGTAGCGCATGCGGGAAGATCTGGTTCACCACCGAACGCTGGTCGTCCTTGTGGTATTCGTTCGGCCCATACACGTTGAAGAATTTCAGGCCCACCCATTGGGCGGGGGCTTTATCCGCCGGGGTGCTGGCCATGGCCACGAACTGATCGAACAGATGCTTGCTCCAGCCATAGGCATTCATGGGGCGCAGTTTTTTCAGCGCCTCCAGCGAAATATCATCGTCGAACCCGGCGGAGCCATCGCCATAGGTCGCCGCCGAGCTGGCATAGAGAAAGCGTTTATGGTTCTCCGCAGCCCAGCGCCACAGCGTGCGGCTAAGCGTGAAGTTGGTCTCGAGGATCAAATCCACCTGCCGTTCGGTGGTGGAGCTGATCGCGCCCATATGCACGATCGCATCGAGCGCTTCTTTGTGCGTCTCCAGCCAGTAGAATACTTCGCCGGGGGCGATGATCTCGAAGATCGCGTGCTTACTCAGGTTGCGCCATTTGTCGGTCGCGCCGAACTGGTCGGCCACCACGATACGGTAATCGGTGAGATCAGAAAGGGTGCCCGCAATGTTGGAGCCGATAAACCCGGCGCCGCCGGTAACGAGGATATATTTCATTGAAAGTCCCGTTGCTTGTTTCTTATTTTTTACCGCAATTTAAGGCTGCTGAGTAGTGAATAGTGCAGCCCGCGGCCCACAAACCGCAAGATGCTTGCGGCGCGTGGCCAATCGGCCTATTTATGATGTATATTCACCTTGGCCGCGCAGGTACCCCATGCAAAAAGATTCCAAATTGTTCGAAGATTTCGCCCGCATGACCTCCGGTGCCGCCGGTGCGCTGATGGATATGCGCCGCGAGGTGGAATCGGCCATCGCCGATAAGCTCGAGCATTTCCTTGCGCGCGAGAAATTCGTTACCCGCGAGGAATTCGACGTGGTGCGCGCCATGGCCACCAAAGCCCGCGAGGAAAACGAGGCACTGCGCGCCGAACTGGCTGCGCTCAAAGAAAAGCCGAAAGCGGCAGCCAAGGCCAAAACCGGCCAATAACCACTACCCCTAGTAAAATATTTTACTCCCCCCACCATATTTTGATGGATTTGGGCGTCGGATTATGTTCTCTTTTTTTTGTGCCGCCCACCCATGCGGTGGTGAAGAGCACGCATAGCGTTGAAGCCCCGGCAGGTAATTTCTGGGTCACTTCTTTTTGGGAGAGCACATGTCTGCTGTTCAATTTTCCACCGCTGAAATTACCACTTCCACCAACCCGCTTGATTTGGCCGAGCAACTGATCGCCGAGCGCGATTGGCTGTGCGACCGGCCGATGGAAGAGGAGCTGGTCGCCGAAGTGCAATCCGGCTGGTGCAATTACCGCATCTGGTTCACCTGGCAGCAAGAGCTTGGCGTGGTCATTTTCTCCTGCGCCTACGACAACAAGATCCCCGAGAAGCAACGCGAAAAAATTTACCCTCTCCTCGCCCAGGTAAACGAGAAAATGTGGATTGGCCATTTCGATATCGGCCAGGAAGATGGCATGATCATGTATCGCCACGCGCTGCTTCTGCGCGGCGGCAGCCAGGCCACCCCCGAACAGCTGGATGACCTGATGGACATCGCCATCACCGAATGCAACCGCTTCTACCCGGCCTTCCAGTCGGTACTGTGGGGCGGCAACACGGTGGAGGAAGCGCTCGAGATCGCGCTGCTGGAAACCGTCGGCGAAGCCTAGAAAGCAGGATTCGGGATTAGGGTTTGGGGATTGGGTTTGATTTTCCCACTCCTGCGCGTATAGCTGCCTTATGCACGATGGCTCTACCAATCCCGAATCCCAAACCACCAATCCCCCTTCGATCCTGATCATTGGCGGGGGCCATATGGGCATGGCGCTCGCCCAGTGCTGGCGCGATGGGTTCGAAGGGCTTGCCATCACCCTTGCCGAAACGGATGCTGCGCGCCGTCAAGTATTGGCATCGCACGGCTTCCATGCGCCCGAGGAACTGGAACTACCGGACGATGGATTCGATGCCGTGGTGCTGGCCATCAAACCGCAGGGCTTTACCGCCCTTGCACCCCAACTGGCCGATATCGTCGGCGAGGCAACACTGATCTCAATCATGGCGGGCATCCCGATTGCTGCATTGCAGCAAATCACCCCGCATGCCGTGCGGGTGATGCCCAATTTACCCGTTACTATTGGCGAAGGCATGAGCGCACTCTGTGCCCCCGCACTTGCGGCTGAGCGGCAGGATTTCGTGCAAGCACTAATGGAAGCGACCGGGGCCATCCTATGGGTGGAGGACGAGGCCCAGCTGCATGCCATCACCGCCGTTTCTGGCTCTGGCCCAGCCTACCTGTTCGCTTTTATGGAAGCCTTCATACAGGCCGCCGAGCAGCAGGGGCTGGATACCACGACCGCACGCAGGCTGGTGACGCACACCATGCGCGGTGCGGCACTCCTTGCCGAGGCGCAGGATGGCGACGTCACCACGTTGCGCCAGCAGGTGACCAGCCCCGGCGGCACCACGCAAGCAGCGCTGGAACAATTTAGCGTCGGTGGGCTACAGGCCATGCTGTCTAACGCCGTGAAGTCCGCCCGCGTGCGCTCTGAAGCACTAGCGAATTCTGATACTTAGCCTATTTACGCCCACCCCCATATTGCAGTGCAACATAAGGGTTGACAGACCCGCCTGCCTACCCTATTTTGCAGTGCAATACGGCCGAGGAGCCGTGTTTCAACCACAGGAGTAACCCATGGCTATCCAAAATCCCTACGCCGAAGCGATGAAATTCTGGAGCGAGTACCAAACCCCCAGCATGAACATGCCGAGCTTTGACCTGTCGCAAGCAGTGTCGATCAGCCGCCGCAACGCCGAGGCGATCACCGCCGCTGGCCAAGCGATGAGCGAAAGCGTGCAGGCGATCTCGCGCCGTCAGGCCGAGCTGGCCCGCCAGCACGTCGAGAAAGTGCTGAAGACCACCAAGGACATGCTGGTCAACGGCTCGCCCGAGATCAACACCGGCAAACAAGTGGAACTGGCCAAGACGATGTTCGAATCGTCGCTGAACAACCTGCGCGAAGTTTCCGAGCTGGTCACCAAGTCGGGCTTTGAAGTGTTCGACGTACTGAACAAGCGCGCCAGCGAGTCGATCGAGGAGATCTCCTCCTACGCACCCGCTCCGGCGAAGAAAAAATCGGCGTAATCACGCTGATTGAAGGAATGAAGAAGGCCGGGGTTCACGCCCCGGCCTTTTTTTATCGACCGGGACAGACCGGTGCATCAAGCGCTGGCTTCACCTGCACTGGAGCGTCGAGACCGCCCAAGGAAGGTTCGCTATAGCCCGGTGAATAACAAACATTCGCGTTCAGACGCGGCAGGGTTAACGGCCACGGGCTGCCCTTTTCATGGAAGTTCTGGTAGCTGCCACGCATTGGCTCGGCAGCACCAAAATATTTATGCATCAACGCATCGGTAAACTGTGTTGCATGCTGCTCGTCTAAAGCCACGCCATCAGCATCTACGATCCCGGCCTGCATCAGCATACTGCGAAAAAATCCGCTGCCTTCTTTCGCAAACACTGCCGCAACCACGCCATAGCCCTGGCTGTGCAGATACTCTAGAGTACTGGCGGCGCTAGCACCATGCCCGGCAAGGGCTTGCAGCACAGATAAGGGGAGTCTAGTGTCTGCTATGCTTTCAAGCTGCGCCCGCGCTACTATAATCTGATTTTTGCTATATCCTTTTTCCATCATGGCAGCAGCCAGATGCCCACTAACTCGCTCGAAGGCCAAAGCTGGCTGCGCATAGTGATATAATTCATGCACGAGTAGACCGGTCAGGCTAATGGGCCGCTCCTGACCGTTTTCCATGGTGCGTAACCGGCTTAGTTGATCGAAATCGATAGCAACCCCGCCCTCCGTTGTACGCGATCCATTGTCATGCGGAAATACGCTGAATTGCAAATGCTCGTCCCTCGCACGCATCGCGGCGGCAGCATTCAAGATCAGGGCCACACCTTCACCATCGCGCATGGCCGCAATACTATCCAGCGCATATTCTATAGCTTGCCGCTGTGTCGCGTCAAAGCGTTCACTTAGCACCACATAGTCGCGCCATTGAAAGAATGCGTTGGGTTCTGCCATACCTTTAATGATAGCAGCTATTGGTTAACGAGCCGCTAAGCATTCACCGCACGGGGCAGGCGCAGGGTCACTTCCAGCCCGCGCGTGTTGCCCAGCGTATCCCGTTGGTTTTCCAGCGTAATCGTGCCGCCATGGCTTTGCGCAATGTCCCGCGCGATCGACAGGCCAAGCCCCACCCCGCCGGTTTTGATGTTGCGGCTCGCCTCCAGCCGCGTGAAGGGCTTGAACACGGTTTCGTGGTCGATCTCGGGAATGCCCGGCCCCGCATCGCTCACCTTGATGCGGGCGAAGGCCAGCGTGACTTCCAGCTCCACCTGCGCCCGCTTGCCATAGCGTAAGGCATTGTCGATCAGGTTGGTCAGCGCCCGGCGAATGGCTTGCGGCCGCAGCAGCAGTTGCACATGCTCGCACTGGCCAAGCGTCACCGGGCGGCGCTGGCGCGTGTAGGCCTCGATCACGTCGCGCAGCAGCAGATCGAGCGCCACGGGTTCCATCGGCTCACTGGCATCACCACGGGCGAAATCGAGATATTCATCGATCATGGCGCGCATCTCGTCGATATCCGCCTCGAGCGCATCACGCGTGGCCTGATCGATCTTACCCATCTCAATTTCCAGCTTCATGCGCGTCAGCGGCGTGCGCAGATCATGGCTGATGCCCGCCAGCATCTCGGTGCGGCTGGTCACGCTGCGGCGAATGCGATCCGCCATGGTGCGGAAGGCACTGGAGGCACGCTTGATCTCGCTGGCACCGCGGCTGGTGAATTCCACCATCTCATGGCCAAGGCCGAACTGCTCGGCGGCACGTGCCAATTGCACAATCGGGCGAATCTGGTTGCGTAAAAACAGCGTCGCCACCAACAGCAGCAAGGCCGCCGACCCCACCATCCAGAAAATAAAAATATAGGTGGTGGAGCTGACCAGCCGCTTGCGGCTGAAGGCGAATTCCAGCATGCCCGGCTGCATGCTGACGCGCAGTTTAATGCGCCGCGCATCGGCCTCGTCGATCAACATCATCGCACGACCGGGCAAGCGATGGGTAAGGTCGTCGTAGAAAGCCTGAAACAACGCATGGCCCTGGCCTGCCACCAATGGCTGGTCACTATCATGGATGCGCTGGGCCCCCATATTCATGATCGTCGCCAACCGGCGCACATGCTCAGCGGCCGCTTCCTCGCTTTCACGCGTACTCACACGTTCATATTCCTGCACCAGAAGGCTTACATCCGCCGCCAGTGAACCACCGAGATTACGCGCCACGCTTTCCCAATGGCGCTCGTAGAAAATATGGATCACCAGCAATTGCAGTAAAATCAGCGGCACGGCGAGAATCAGCAATGCCCGTGCAAACAGGCTGCTGGGCAGAAATTGCTTCAAGGTGCGCGACACCGGGGGAAGCCGCATCACTGACCCCCTTGTGCGTGCAGCACATACCCTGCATTGCGCACTGTTTGAATATAGATGGGCTTGGCGGGTTGCGCCTCGATTTTCTTGCGCAGGCGATTGATCTGCACATCCACCGAACGTTCGTTGTTGAGATCACCCGCCAGCTCGGCCATGCGCTCGCGGCTGACCGGCTGGCCCGCCGATTCCGCCAAAATACGCAAACATTCGATCTCGCTGGTGGTGAGGTAAATCATGCCGTCGGCCCCACTGAGCTGGCCGCTGCGCAGATCAAACCGGTAGGGGCCGAATTGCAAGATGCTAGCCTCGACGCCCGGAGATGCCACATTGCTGCGCTGCAAAATATTCTCGATGCGCAGCAGCAATTCGCGCGGCGCAAAGGGCTTGCCCAGATAATCCTGCGCGCCGGATTCCAGCCCCGCAATGCGGTCTTCCGCCTCGGTGCGCGCGGTGAGCAGCAGTATGGGCGGGCACAGGAATGAAGGGGGCGCGCCACTACTACTGCGCAGCCGTTGCGCATACTCAATCCCTGTCTCGCGCGGCATCATCACGTCCAGCACCATCAGGTCGATGGCGAAATGCTTCAGCAGCGCATCGGCCTCGGTGCTATCGGCCGCGGTGGAGACAAAGAAGCCCTGCTCGCTCAGATATTGCTTCAGCAGTGCGCGCAGCCGGTCGTCGTCGTCAACGACGAGGATGTGGCGCTCGGGGATGTGGCTATCGGTCATGGTCATGGCGTGCACGTTTCAATAGCACATGCACCACGCCACTGCCACCCTTGTTGGCAGCAGCCTGCGCCATGCCCGCCACCAGGGGCCGCAAAGCCGGCTCGTTCAGCCAATGCGGCAGGTTGGCGCGCAGCACGCCTTCGCTGGTGCGGCCCTTGCCGGTGATGATGATGACATGCCGCGCACCCGCCCGGTGGGCGCGGTGCAGGAAATCACTCACCGCGGCATAGGCCTCGACCTTGGCGATACCGTGCAGATCCAGCGTGGCTTCCACCGGGCCATAGGGCTTCAGTAATTGTGCGGCTTTGCGGCCTTCCAGCAGCGGATGGGCAGGCTTCCCGCGCGGGGAGCGATGCCCCTCACCCTCCCGCTCACGGGGGTCCCTCTCTCTTCCGTGGGGAGAGGGTTGGGGTGAGGGAGCATCCTGCGCTTGCGTTCCATCAGCCTCTTCTTCATCGAGGGGCGCGGTGGCATAGCGCCGGTCATGCTGCGTCACCATGCGCCAGAGGCGGCGTTCTTCCGGCGTCAGCTGTCGGTCCTTGGTCATTTCCGTAAAACACCATTAAACACGTGCCGATGCAAGGGAACGGTGCGTAGCGCCGAAGTGGCGCGAGCCGCTTGCGGGAGGGGTCAGCGAGTGCAACGAGCGAAGGGGACGCAGACCCTTCAAGCCCAAAGAGCCACGATGCATATGACGCTGTCGATCGCCATCCGCACCATCCGCTATTTTGGCAAAAGCCAGAACACTTCGCCCTGCGTGTTCTGCTGGCCTGCTGCCCATTCGGCTTCCTCGCCGATGCCGAAGAAAATATCCAGCCGGTGCGGCCCATGCAGCGCACCGCCCGTGTCTTGCGATACCATCAGCCGGTTAAACGGCTCCTCGCGGCGCGTGTAGAAATTCGGATGCGTGGTGACGATGTAGGTGGGCACACCATAGGCCGCGCGGTCATCGTCGATCGCCACCGACCGGCCCGGCGTGAGCGACAGGCCCATCGCACCCTTGGCGGTCGATTCGGTGCGGTTCAGCGTGAAGAAAATATAGGAAGGGTTCTCATTCATAATGGATGGCGCCTGCGCCGGGTTGGCGCGCAGCCAGTCGCGAATGGTTTGCATGCTCACCTCCTCCAGCAGCCCGCGCTCTTTCATGGGGCGGCCAATGGCCACATAGCCATGCCCGTTCTGCGCGGCGTATTGGATGGTGACGATCTGCCCATCGGGCAGCTGCACTTTGCCGGAGCCCTGAATATGCACGAAGAACAGCATGACCGGATCGTCCACATACAGCAGCACGGGCGCTTTCCCGGCCAGCGCCCCGGCCTCGATCTGGGCACGGCTGGGCTGCGCGCGACCCTTCACATAGCCATGCGGCACGCCATAAACCGGGTAGCGGAACTGCTCGGTGCGGGTGAGTGAGCCTTTCAAAAGCGGCAGGTAATAGCCGGTGAGGCGGCCGAACGGCGCGCGCCCGGTGCTGACGCGGTAGGGCGTGAAGAATTCCTCAAAGAAGGCTTTGGCAGCCGCATCGCTCAAGACCGGCTGACGGGCTGCAACGGCGCAGGCGGCGCGCCACGCGGCCGCATCGCCCACGGGCTCGCCAAGCTTGGTGCTGAAGGCGCTGCCGCGGCGCAGCTTGGTGGCGCAGGATTCGGCAAACACGCGGTAGGCCGCGCCGTGCTGGTCATAGGCCCAGCCGGGCAAGTCCGTAAAGCTGGCTTCGGTGAGCTGGGTGCGATCATCCGTGCTGCCGCCGCTGGCGCAAGCGGTGAGCCATAGCAACAAACCAAGCAACAAAGGGCGCATGAACAAATCCTTCTTGTGATTGGCCGAGGCTTAGGCTGCGCCCGCATCGCTGTAAAGCGCCACGCCCCCTATGATAAAATTATCACGCAGCTTTCGCGCACCAGTGACCAGAAAAACGCGGCCCTGCTGCAGGATTCACGCATGGCTGCTGCGCCTGTGCGGATTTTTTGCTATGCTTAGATTGCTATGACGATTGTACCCCAGACCGATATTTTAAGCGCAGAAATGACCAAGAAAATGGTCATCGAGTATCTGCAAGGCAACCCGGATTTTCTGGCCCAGCACCCCGACCTGTTCGAGGTGCTTACCCCGCCCGAGCAAAAGCATGGGCGCGGGGTCATCGATTTCCAATATTACGCGATCGACCATCTGCGTCGTGGCATGCGCCGCATGAAGGATCGCTTTAACGGCCTGGTCAGCAGCGCCCGCGAAAATATGTCGGTGCAACATCAGGTGCAAAAGGCGGTCGTTTCGGTGATCGGCGCGCGTAACCTGGAAGAATTGCTGGATGTGCTGAGCACCGACCTGATGAACTGGTTCGATGTGGATGTGGTGCGCCTGGCGATGGAGTCCGACATGGCCGGGCTGCAGGAGACCTACTACCACGAAGAAAACTATTCCGGCATCTGCTTCGTGCCCAATGGCACCGCCAATGCCTGCCTGATGAACGACGCGGTGCGGCTGATTTCCGATACACAATCCGAGCCGCCGATTGGCTTTGAAATGCTGTTTGCCGATTGCTCGAATCTGGTGCGCTCCTGCGCGCTGGTACGGCTCGAGTTACCCAGCATCGGCCGCGCGGCGATCCTCGCTTTTGGCGTGCGCCACACCGACCGGTTCCACCCGCATCAGGGCGGCGACATGCTGGGTTTCTTAGGCCAGGTGATGAGCGTCATCCTCGATCGCTGCCTCACCGAGAGCGATTTCCCGGTCGAATGAGTGCCCCGCTGCACAGCGCGGTGCAGGCCCAGCTGAAAGCCTGGGTGGCCGAACTGGCCGGCGTGCGGCGTGCCAGCCAGCATTCCATCACCGCCTATGTGCATGATGTGTCGGGCTTCCTCGCGTTCTTGCACCAGCACCATGGCAGCACGGTCGATCTGGCGATGCTGGGCGCGCTGGAAGAACGCGAGCTGCGCAGCTGGATGGCCTATCGCCGAGGCAAGGGGCTGGCCAGCACCAGCAATGCGCGGGCGCTTTCAGCGGTGCGCACCTTCTACCGCTATTTGAACCGCCATGCGGGCATCGAGAACATCGCGGCACTGCAGATCAGCGGCCCGAAGCTATCGAAACCCCTGCCCAAATCCCCCGACGAAGATCAGGCCAGCAGCGCCCTTTCCGCGCTGGCCGAGCATGAGCGCGAAGAATGGATCGGCGCACGCGACCACGCCATTGCCTGCCTGCTTTATGGCTGCGGCCTGCGCATTAGCGAGGCGCTGGCCCTGAATGTGGGCGATGTGCACCCCGAAAGCGGTTCGCTGCGCGTGCGCGGCAAAGGCGGCAAAGTGCGCGATGTGCCACTCATGAAGATCGTAGCCGACGCCATCACCCAGTATCAGGCGCAATGCCCCATCGCGGTGAATAAAAGCGGCGCGCTGTTTTTAGGCAAGCAGGGCGACCGGCTTTCGGCGCGGGTGTTCCAGCGCCGCCTGCAAACCTTGCGGCGGCAAATGGGCCTGCCAGAGAGCCTAACGCCGCATGCGCTACGCCATGCCTTCGCCACGCACCTGCTCAGCCGCGGGGCGGAGCTGCGGGATATTCAGGAATTGCTGGGCCATAGCTCGCTTTCGACCACGCAACGCTACACGCATGTGGACACTTCGCGCCTGCTCGAGGCATACAACAAAGCGCATCCGGGGGCTTAAATAATGGCGCATTGCATGCGCGAAGGGGGGTCTCGCCGCCCTTACGGCAGCTGCGCAGCCTATCCCCCTCGCTTCGCGGCTCGCGCCACTTCGGCGCTACGCATCTAGATCTTGCTCTACGGTTTCGCCACGCGCAGCACGGTCTGATACACGTCTTTCACGTGTTCTTCTGGCTTCAGGCGGCCGGTGCGCATCTGGTCGGCCACTTGCTTCCACACTGCTTCGTCGAATTCGCGCGGCATGATGGCAAAGCCCGCTTTCTCCAGCGCCGCCTGCACGGCGCGCGCCTGCTTGGTATAATCCTCGAAGAAATAGCTGCTATCCGCCTTGGCGATGGCGTTCTCGATGATGGTCTGTAGTGATTTTTGGGTCATAAATATTCTGTCATTGCGAGCGTAGCGAAGCAATCCAGCTTGGCAAGCGGGAAGATGGATTGCTTCGTCGCCTACGGCTTCTCGCCATGACGTTAGGGATGCAGACAACCCCCGGCACAAGGCCGGAGTGACATTACGATAACAATTCAATATTCCCACCGATCGCCGCGGTGTTGATGGTGGTGGTGCGCTCGGCACAGAATTTCGGCAGGTAATGCGGCCCACCCGCTTTCGGGCCGGTGCCGGATAAGCCCTCGCCGCCGAACGGCTGCACGCCCACCACCGCACCGATCATGCTGCGGTTCACGTAACGATTGCCCACATGCACCGCGTCCAGCACCGCGTCCATGGTGCTGCGTAGGCGCGTATGCAGCCCGAAGGTGAGGCCGTAGCCCGTGGCATGGATCTGCTCGATGATCTGCGGCAATGCTTCCGCGCGGAAGGTGAACAGATGCAGCACGGGGCCGAACTGCTCGCGGCTCAGCTGGTGCAGCCCTTCCAGCCAGAAGGCGTGTGGGATCACGAACGTGTCGGTGTTGCTCGCGCTGGGTGCGGGCGCCGCGTGGAATTTCTTGGCCACCGGTTTCATCGCCGCGATATGCGCCAGCAAGCCCTGCTGTGCATCACGGTCGATCACCGGCGGAATATCCGTCGATAAGTGGCGCGGATCGCCCAGTTTCAGCTCATCCATCGCGCCCGTCAGCAACGTCCAGAATTCCTCGGCCACCTCTTCCTGCACGAACAGCGCCCGCAGCGCCGAGCAGCGCTGCCCGGCCGAGCCGAACGCACTGGCGATCACATCATCCACCGCTTGTTCCAGCAGCGCTGAGCTATCCACGATCATGGCATTCTGCCCACCGGTTTCGGCGATCAGCGGCACGATGGGCCCGTCTTTCTCGGCCAGCGCGCGCTGCAGCAATTTCGCTACCTGCGTGGAGCCGGTGAAGCACACGCCCGCCACGCTCGGCTGCGCGACCAGCGCCGCCCCCACGGTCTCACCAAGCCCACAAGCAAGTTGCAAAATATCCGCCGGAATGCCTGCTTCGTGCAGGATGGCCACGGCAGCCGCCGCAATGCGCGGGGTTTGTTCGGCCGGCTTGGCCAGCACGGCATTGCCGGTGACCAGCGCGGCGGCCACCTGCCCCGTGAAAATCGCCAGCGGGAAATTCCACGGGCTGATGCACACGAACACCCCGCGCCCATGCAGGCTCAACGCGTTGCGCTCACCCGTGGGGCCGGGCAGCAATTGCGGCGCCATCACGCGCTCGGCCTCGGCGGCGTAGTAACGAAGGAAATCGACCGCTTCGCGCACTTCGGCGACTGCATCGGCATGGGTCTTCTTCGCTTCCACAATGCACAGCGCGCACAGCGCGGGCATGCGCACTTCCATCACATCCGCCGCGCGGCGCAGCATGTCGGCGCGCGTGGCCACGGGCAGCGCCTGCCAGTCGCGCCATGCGTTCTGCGCGCGTGTCATCATGCCCGGCACGGCATCCACTGCCGTGTCGGCAGGCGCGGCGGGATAGCTCGCACACGCCGCATCGACTGCCGCGAGATGCGCCGTGCGCGCCGCCTCATACCCGAACTCGATGCCGTCGGAATTTTTGCGGCTCGCGCCATAGAGTGCCTGGGGCATGGGAATCTCCGGGTTGGGCTGTGCCTGCGCGTCCTGCGCTTGGGTGATGGGGCTGAGCGACAATTGCTGAATGGGCGTGGATTGATCGAGCAGCAGATGCACGAAACTGGTGTTCGCGCCATTCTCCAACAGGCGACGAATCAGGTACGCCAGCAGGTCCTTATGTTCGCCCACGGGCGCATAGATGCGGCAACGATACTGGCCGATCAGCTGGTCGTGCAGTGTTTCGCCCATGCCATGCAGGCGCTGGAATTCAAAATCTTTCGGTGCGCGGCCCTTGGCGTTCGCCAATTCAATGATGGTGGCCGCCGTCAACGCGTTGTGGGTGGCGAATTGCGGGTAGATCGCATCGCCCGCCGCCAGCAATTGCTGCGCGCAGGCGAGGTAGGACACATCCGTGTAGATCTTGCGGGTGAAGACCGGGTAGCCGGGCAGGCCCATCGCTTGCGCATACTTCACTTCGCTGTCCCAATAGGCCCCCTTCACCAGCCGCACGGGCAGGCGGCGGTTCAGCGAAATCGCCAGTTTGCTCAGCGCCTCGGCCACATAAATAGCGCGTTTCTGGTAGGCCTGCATGACCCAACCGATGCCGTGGAAATCCGCAAATTCGGGGTCGCGCAGCAGCCGCTCGTACAGATGCAGTGATAGATCAAGCCGGTAGGCTTCCTCCGCATCGAACGACACGGCGATGCCCGCCTGCTTCGCCGCGCGCACAATGGCAGTGATGCGCGGATAGAGCTCGTCCATCACCCGCGCGCTCTGGCTGGCGCTGTAACGCGGGTGCAAGGCCGAGAGCTTCACGGAAATCCCCGGCTTATCGAACAGGCTGCCGCTGCGCCCCGCCGCAATTTCACCGATCGCTTTCAGGTACGCCGCGATGTAGCCCTGCGCCTGCGCTTCGGTGCGCGCGCCTTCGCCCAGAATATCGTAGCTCAGCGTGTAGCCCTGCTTTTCGGGCCCGCGCGCGTTCTTGATGGCGTCGCCCATGCTCTCGCCCATCACGAACTGGCTGCCGAGGAATTTCATGCCCGCGCGCAGTGCGTTGCGGATCACCGGCTCGCCGCTGCGCTTGATGAGGCTGCCGAACCACGAGGCGGGCGAATCGCCCTCACCCATGTTCAATACCGCGCCGGTCAGCATCAGCCCCCAGGTGCCGGCATTCACCAGCGTCGAATCCGAGCTGTTGAGATGCTGCTTCCAGTTGCCCGTGGCGAACGTATCCTCGATCAACTGGTCGGCCGTGGCGCTATCGGGAATGCGCAGCAGCGCTTCGGCCAGGCAAAGCAGCGCAATACCCTCTTTGGTGCTAAGTCCGTAGGATTGCAGGAACGCCTCCACCGTGCCGCCGGGGCCAATGGCGCGCTGGTTGGCAATGAGCGCTTCGGCGCGTTTGCGCACGGCGGCGTCCATGGCCAACACGGGCTGCACGCGGGCCAGCAAGGCCTGCACCGTTTCGGTTTCGTCGGCCAGCGCGTGCGCGCTGATATGCATGACTTCGCGGTTCCAATCCATGGCCCAAGCATCAGCATGCGCGCGGGCAAATGTAAAGCCCTGACGCATTACCGTTGCGTAAAGCACCCGCCCGTACGCCAGTTCCTGCTTTACGCCGTCGCGCTACGCGGTGTAGGGCAATGGCATGCACACGCCCCTACCCCCCACCCTTGGTCGCTTTCTGCGACAGGTCATTCGCCCGTATCGCTGGCGCGTGGCATTCGTGGTGCTGTGCCCGGTCTTCATGGCGATTGAAAATACCGTCATGCCCTACGCACTCAAATTGCTGGTCGATGGGCTGGAGGGCATCAAGCAAACACCGGAGCAGGCTTGGGCGATCGCCACCCCGCCCATTGCTGGCTACATGGCCACGCTGGTCATCATGATGGCCGTATTCCGCTTGCGTGAATGGATACTGAAAGACCTGCAACCCACCGTGATGGCCGATATGCGGCTGACATTATTCGATCATGTCAGCCAGCATAGCCACCGCTATTTCGCCGACCATTTCGCCGGGGCGATCGGCGCAAAAATCGGCGACGTGGCCCGCGCCATTAATGCCATGCGCGATTTCCTAAGCTGGCGCGTGGTGCCTTTTGCTACCATGAACGCGATCTCGCTGGTGATGATCTCCGCCATCGACTGGCGCATCAGCCTGGCGCTGTTATTCTGGACGGTTTCGCACCTGATCCTCACGGTCACGCTGGGCCGTCGGGTGGAAGCCTCCTCCGCCACCAATGCCGAGGATCGCAGCCAGCTTTCCGGCGCCATGGTCGATTCGATCAGCAATATCAGCATTGCCCGCGCCTTCGCGCGCCGGGCGCATGAGCGCCAGATCATCGGCCAGTTCCAGCTGGCCGAATGCAAAAGCCTGTCGCGCTCACTGTATGATATCTTCATCACCCGTGCCATCACCGACGTGCTGATGGTGATCCTCTACCTTGCGCTGTTCGTCAGCCTTGTGATTGGCTGGCAGCAAGGGGCCATCACGCTGGGCGACATGGTGTTCGTGATGTTCACCACCTTCTTCGTGGTGGAATATACATGGCTCATGGCCGCCGAGCTGCCGCAGGCATTTTTTGAACTGGGCACCGCACGCCAAGGTTACGCCACACTGGCCGTGCCGCATGAGATTGTCGATGCAGCCGATGCCACGCAACTCAGCATCGTTCATGGGAAAATCGCGGTAGAAGATGTGCTGTTTCGCTACCGCAGTCAGAAACCGCTGTTTGAGCAGCTCTCGCTTACCATTCCGGCTGGGCAGCGCGTCGGGCTGGTGGGCTTCTCTGGCTCGGGCAAGACCAGCTTCGCGCATTTGCTGCTGCGGCTGTATGACCTTGATGGCGGGCGCATCACCATCGACGGACAGGATATCGCGCGCGTCACGCAGGATTCACTGCGCGCGCAGATCGCCTTCATCCCACAGGATACCTCGCTGTTCCACCGCTCGCTGATGGAAAATATCCGCTACGGACGGCTCGATGCCACCGACGCGGAAGTCTTCGCCGCAGCAAAGGCCGCCGATTGCGAACGGTTCATCGCCAGCCTGCCGCAGGGCTATGACACCATGGTAGGCGAGCGTGGCGTGAAGCTCTCGGGCGGGCAACGCCAGCGCGTGGCCATCGCCCGCGCGTTCCTGAAAAACGCACCCATCCTGTTGCTGGACGAGGCCACCAGCGCGCTCGATTCCGTGACCGAACAGGCGATTCAGGAAGCCCTCGCGAAACTTATGGAAGGACGCACCACGATTGTGATCGCCCATCGGCTTTCCACGCTGGCGCGCATGCAGCGCGTGCTGGTATTCGACCGTGGCCAGATCATCGAAGATGGCAGCCACGAGGAGTTACTGGCGCGCGGCGGGCATTATGCGCGCATGTGGCGCATGCAGGCCGGCGGTTTCCTGCCGGAATAACATGCTGCATTTTCCATGTGACAGCGCATGCATTGCGCGCTACATCGGGCGCATGGAACAGCAACCTCACCCCCTCAAACCCGCCCGACGCATCAGCCGGCAGCACGCCACACTCATTGGTGTGGCGCTTGTCATGATTGGCGGCGGGGTGGCACTCACCAGCGGCAGCAGCAACGCACCGAACGAGGCCCTGCCGCAATCAGCGGCCGCACCCATCACCCCGGCTGCGCCCGTGCAAGCCCCGGCTGCGCCCGTGCAAGCCCCGGCTGCCAGTCTTCCTAGCAGCGAAGCGCTTGCAGCAGCCTATGGTGGGCCAGCCAGCAACCGCGACCAGCAAGCCTTGGTAGCGCGCGTGGGGCAGCAACTCGTCAAAGGATCGGATGCGGCAAAATCGGTGAGCGCGCTGCGTTTTGTGCTGCTGGCCGATACCAACCGCATCAACCTGTTCACCATGCCGGATGGGTCGATCTTCATTACCACCTTACTGTTTAACCATATGAAAACCGAAGGGCAGTTGGCGGCGATGCTATCGCACGGGCTGGCACAGCTGGCGCTGAAGCAATCGCCGCAGGGGCTGGCGAATGGCAGCGTCGGCTTCGATAGCACGCAGGAGCAAGCCGCGGATGCGCTGGGCGTGAAGTTCATGGCGCAGGCAGGCTACGACCCCAACGCGTACCTCACGGTCCTCATGCATCTGCGCGACATTCACGCGCAAACGCCGGTGGAGTTCTTCACCACCCACCCCAGCCCGATCAACCGCGTGGCGCATATCGAATACGCCATCGACCAGCAATTCCCCGAAGGCGTGCCCGAATCGCTCAGCGATTAAGCATCGCGTTCCCGCACGGCACAGGTCCCGTAGCTCAGCTGGACAGAGCAAGCGTTTCCTAAACGCTAGGTCGCGTGTTCGAGTCACGCCGGGATCGCCAGTGTGGCAAGCAATCCTCAGAAACTGCTTGGATTTATACATGATTTGCCTATGCTGCGGCACGTGCTGGCCCAGCGCCATGCATCCGTATGAACCAAAAACAAAGAGTACCACGTGACCTTAGGGAACAGCGCATCGGCCACACGCAAACGCATCGGCATCGCCGCCGCCGCTTTGATGCTTAGCTGCGCCATGCCTGCGTTCGCGCAAACGACGGTGCGCTCTGCAGCAGACCCGGCGCGTGTTACCCCGGCCACCCCTTCGGCTGCCCAGCGCTTTGATGAGCTGCTGCGTGCCCCGTCGAGCGCCGTCCCCAGCGTCGAGCTGAACGCCGCCCCCGCCGGCGCCGCCGAGCAACAATTTACCCTGCGCGCCCTGACGGTGGAGGGCATGACCGCCTACAGCCCGGAAACCGTTGAAGCGTATTACGCGGATAAGCTTGGAAAAACCATCAGCCTGGCCGATCTCTATGGCATCGCAAACGCACTGCAGCAGCGCTATTTTGACGATGGCTACACCCTGACCAAAGTGATCGTACCGCAGGATGCTGTACGCAGCGATGGCACGACCCGCCTGCTGGTGATCGAAGGGCATGTAGGTCAAGTCGAGATGGACAGCGATTTGCCCGATAGCCCCGCCCTACGCGATGCAGTGGCGCAAATCAAAAGCATGCGCCCGCTTAACACGCGGGTACTGGAGCGGTTGCTGCTCGTGCTTAATGACCTGCCCGGCGCGCGCGTGAGCGCCATTCTCGCCACGCTGAAGAACCCCAGCCCGGCAGAACAGATTCCTGGCAGCGTTCGCATTATTATCAAGAAAAATGAAAAAGTTGAACCGCGCGCCAAATTGGCCGTGAATAACTTCGGCTCACAGTTTTCCGGGCCATGGCAAGGGGTTGCCAGCGCCCATATATACGATATCGGGGTGGACCATAGCGATCTCATGGTTGCCTTGTCCGGCACCGACCCGCTCAGCGAGCAACGTTATGGTAACCTCAATTACAGCATGCCATTATTCGGTGCTTCGGGAACGAAATTAAACGTGGGGGCCTTGTGGGCGCGCACCCGTCCGGGCGATAATCTGGAAGCGCTGGAGATTGAGGGTGAGACCACGAATTTCAGCCTGGGCATCTCGTATCCGCTGTTGCGCCAGCGTAGCGGCAGCTGGCTGGTCGACGGCATGTTCGCCTTTAAGCAAACGGAAACCGATTTACTCGGCAATCGCCTCTATAATGATCGCCTGCGTGTGCTGCGTATAGGAACGAATTACAGCTTCTCCGATGCGTGGGAAGGATTTAATGCCCTCGATTTCCATGCCAGCCAAGGGTTCGACCTGTTCGGCGCCAGCGAACAGGGCACGGCGCTATCGCGTGCCGATGGGACCGCAGAATTCAGCAAAATCGAATTCTTTACTGGCCGTGTTCAGTCCCTCCCTTCAGGCTTTGAATTATATGGTTTAGTAAGCGGTCAATACGCGTTTAACCCGCTTTTGTCGGTGGAAGAATTCGGTTTTGGCGGCGAACAGACCGGCCGCGGCTACGATCCCTCGGAAATCACCGGCGATCACGGCATCAGCGCGACGGCAGAATTACGTTATACCAGCGAATTCAGTTGGTTAGGTAGCAATCTCGTGGCCCAGCCTTACGGTTTCTACGACATTGGCAAAGTTTGGAACATCGACAATGGCGCCCGCGAACATGTTTCGGCCAGTTCTGCGGGTGGTGGCGTTCGCTTTAACTTTGATAATCAGTGGAATAGCAATGTTTTTGCAGCCGTTCCCTTAACTCGGCGCGCGGACAACCCGCCGAATTACGCAAATCCCACAGGTGCACGATTTTTAATCTCAATTTCCAGGGACTTTTAAGGTTTTCCTAACCTTTTGCTGCGTATTCTGGGATGATACATCCGGGATACGGACATGAAATTTCTACGCACGCACATCGTTCAGACGATGCAGCGCGCCGCAGCATTCGCGGCGGCTGTGCTCGCGTGCGCGTATGTGAGCACGCACGTAGCCATGGCCGCGCCCACGGGCGGGGTGGTCACGGGCGGGGCGGCCAGCATCGGCCAGAGCGGTGCCACCACCACCATCACGCAAACCACGGACCGCGCCATTTTGCGCTGGGACCAGTTCGACATCGGCAGCAGCGAGACCGTGCGCTTCGTACAGCCGGGTGCCGGCTCGATCGCCGTCAACCGCATCCGCGATAGCAAACCGTCGCAGATCGATGGGCAGCTGCAGGCCAACGGCAAGCTGGTGCTGCTCAACCCTAACGGCGTAGTGTTCGGCAGCACGGCGCGGGTCGATGTGGCCGGGCTTGTCGCCAGCAGCGCCGATATCAGCGACGAGGCCAGCTTCCTCGCTGGCGGCCAGCTAAAACTGGGTACACCCGGCGCAGCGGATGCGGCCATCGTCAACCGCGGGCAGATCACGGTGGCGCAGGCCGGTCTTGTTGGGCTGGTGGCCCCGCATGTGGAAAATCATGGCCTCATCCAAGCCAAGCTGGGCAAAGTGGCACTGGCTTCGGGCGATATCGCGACGCTGGATCTGGCCGGCGATAACCTGGTGAAGGTCGAAGCCAGCGATGCCATCGTAGCGCAAGCCGTGCGCCAACAGGGCACGATCGATGCGGCGGGCGGCACCGTGCTGATCAGCGCGGCCGATGCGCGCAACAGCGTCGATGCGCTGATCCTGCATAGCGGCACGACCCGCACCGACAGTCAGGATGCGGGCCCAGCTGGCAGCATCACGCTGGCCGCCGGACGTGGCACCGTGCAGCTGCAAGGCACACTGAGCGCCCGCGGCACAGGCACCACCAGCCGTGGCGGCGCCATGACGGTCACCGCCAAACGCATCCATGCCAGCAGCGGGGCGGTGGCCGATGCGTCAGGGCGCGCAGGGGGCGGCCAGATCCGCATCGGTGGCGATTATCAGGGCAGCGGCACCTTGCCACGCGCCGAGCAAACCACCATCGATGCGGGCGCGACCATCCGCGCCAATGCCACGGAATCGGGCGATGCGGGCAGCATCATCGTTTGGTCCGACAAGGCCACGCGCTTTGCCGGCCATGCCGAGGCCCGCGCCGCTCAGGGCCGCGGTGGGTTGATTGAAGTCTCCGGCAAACACTACCTCGCCTTCCGTGGTACGGTGGATTTATTCGGCCTGACCGCACGCGGCCAGCTGTTGCTGGACCCCACCGACCTGACGATCGCCAACGCCGCCGATCAGGACGTGACGGCCAGCTCCCCCTTCACCCCGGTGGCCGATGATGTGACCTCCATTCTCGATGCAGCCACGCTGCTGGCAGCACTCGCCAGTGGCGACGTGGTGGTGCAAACCCGCAGCAGCGGCAGCCAGCTGGGCGACATCATCGTGGATGCTGCACTGAGCTGGACCAGTGGCCGCAGCCTGACGCTGGATGCGCATAACCGCATCATCGTCAATGCCGCCATTAATGCGGGTGCAGGCGGCAGCCTGACATTGAACGCACAGGACGTACAAATCGGCGCGGCACTTTCTGGCACGGGCACGCTGCATTTCCTGCCGCGCGACATCAGCACCAGCATGGGCATCGGCAACGCAGCGCTGGGTAGCTACCTGATCGATTCCACCGAATTAGGGTTTGTGACCAACGGCTGGAACAGTCTGGTGTTTGGGCGCACGGATGGCACGGGCGGCATGAACCTGACGGCCGCCACCTGGAACGACCACGTAACGCTGCAATCGGGCAGCGGCGTCATTGCCATTGATGGCACCCAGAATTTCGGCACCAACAACCTGACCTTCATTACCGATGGCGATATTGCGCTGAACAACAACCTGACCGGCAGTGGTACGCTAACACTCACCACCGCCACGGCGGGCGGCAGCATCGGCCTTGGTGATGGCCAGCTCGGTGGCCTGCTGCTGGATGGGGCAGAGATGGTCCGCATCACGAATGGCTGGAGCAGCATTCTGGTCGGCCGCACCGACGGCACGGGCAACATTAATCTGGGCACCCTGACCTGGAACGACCCCCTCACCCTGCGTTCGGATACGGGGGTAATCACCGTGAACGGTAACCAAACCATGGGTGGCAACGCGCTGAATATCACCACGAATGGCGATATTGCCCTGAACGCAAACCTGAGCGGCACAGGCACCCTCACCATCACCCCCAATAACCCGGCCACCAGCATCGGCCTCGGCAACGGCCAGACCGGTGCGATCAACCTAACCGCTGCCGAAGTGGCCCGCATCGCGAATGGCTGGGGCAACCTGATCTTCGGTACCACCAGCATGACCGGCAATATCAACCTCGGCGCATTGACCTGGAACGATTTCCTGACCCTGCAGACCCTCAGCGGTATCATTACCGTGAATGGGACACAGAACCTGGGCAATAACGCACTGACTTTACGTACTGATAACGATATTGTGCTCAATGCAAACCTGACCGGCACGGGCGGTAATAGTAACCTGACGATCGTGCAGACCAGTGCGGGCACCAGCATGGGCCTTGGCAACGCGCAAGCGGGCACGGTGAATCTGGATACCACCGAAATCGGCCGCATTACCAATGGCTGGAACAGCCTCACCTTTGGTCGGGCGGATGGCACTGCTGCCATGAATGTGGGTGCCCTGACCTGGAACGATAACCTGACCTTGCAGACGGGCAATGGCCAGATGAATATCAATGGAAACCAAGCCCTTGGCGCAAATAGCCTGACGCTGCGCACCAATTCCGACCTGGCGCTAGGTGGCAATCTGGGCGGCACGGGCACCTTAACTCTGGTCCAGAGCAATACCAACGTCAGCATGGGGCTGGCTGGCGGGGCGGGCACGGTGAACCTGGATGCCACCGAACTGGCACGCATTACCAACGGCTGGGGCAGCCTGGTCTTTGGTTTAACCAATTCCACCGCCGCCATGAACGTGAATGCTGCCACCTGGAATGACAATGTGACCCTGCGTACCGGCTCCGGGGTAATGACGATCGCCGGAGCACAGGCACTGGGAGGTAACAGCCTCACCATTCAGACCGATGCGAACCTCGCCTTGAACGATGCACTGGGCGGCACTGGCAACCTTACCATACAGACCAGCAGCACCGGTACCAGCATGGGGCTGGGCGACACGATGGTCGGCACGCTGAACCTGACCAATGCTGAGCTGGCCAATATCTCCAACGGCTGGGGCAGTATCACCTTTGGGAATACCAATCAAACCGGGGTGATGAATATCGGTGCCTATACCTGGTTGGACCCGGTGAGCTTCCGCACCAGCAGTGGCCTGATGACCGTACATGGCAACCAGAATTTTGGGGCCAACGCGGCCAGCTTCTTTACCGACTCCAACCTCGCCTTGAATGGCAACCTGAGCGGCACGAGCACGCTGTTGATTCGCAACAGCAATAATGCTACCAGCATGGGCCTTGCTGGGGGCGCAGGTACCCTAAACCTCACTGTGGCAGAGTTGAACCGCATTCAGGATGGCTTCTCAAGCCTCACCTTTGGCCAGACCGGCCAAACCGGAGTTATGAATATCAACGGCTATAGCTGGAATGATTCGGTCAGCTTCCAGACCAATACCGGCGTGATCGCTATCAACGGAACACAGAACCTGGGCACGAATAACCTGACCATTCAAACGGGTGCCAACCTTGATCTGACGGCAGCCCTGAACGGCAGTGGTGCCTTCAGCCTGATCGGCGCCGCCAACGGCACCACCATCGGCCTTGGCACCGGACAAGTCGGGAATATCCAACTGACGGATACAGAAATAAGCCTGATCAGTGACGGTTGGTCGAGCCTCACTTTTGGCACGACCGCCATGACCGGCACGCTGAATGTGGGCGAACGTACCTGGCTGGACTCGGTGAATTTCCGCACCGATACCGGCGTGATCACCTTCAATGGTGCGCAACGCATGGACAGTAACGACCTGACGATCCAGACCAATAGCAACCTGAACCTCACTAACAACCTGATCGGCAGTGGCACGCTAAATATTCTGGGCAGCAACAATGCCACCACCATTGGCATCGCCGGCGGTGCGGGCACGCTGAACCTCAGCGCGGCCGATCTTGCTTTTATCAGCGATGGCTGGGGCCTGATCCGCTTTGGTGGTACCGGCACCACCGGCGCCATGACCGTGAATGCGGCCACCTGGAATGACAGCGTGGCCTTTATGACCAACTCGGGGGGTATTACCATTGCGGGCGCGCAGGATGTCGGCGCCAACAACCTCACCATCACCAGCAACGCCAATCCGGCGATCAACGCCGCGCTTACAGGCAGCGGTCTGCTGACCTTGGATACAACGGCCAATAATACCAGTATCGGTTTGGCAGGGGGCGCGGGCACCTTCGCGATCGATGCCACCGAACTGGGGCGCATTACGAACGGGTGGAATGAGATCCTCATTGGCCGCACCGATGGCACGGGCGCCATTATCATGAATGCCGCCAGCTGGAACGATAACCTAACGGTACAAAGTGCCGCCGGCGTCATTACCGTGGCCGGTGCCCAGACCATGGGGGCCAATAACCTCACCTTCCGCACCAACAGTAACCTTGCCGTGAACGCGGCCCTTAGCGGCAGCGGCATCTTAAGCATCCAGCCGATGGCGGTGACCACAACGATTGGCCTCAGCGGCGGCGCAGGCACGCTGAATCTGGATGCCACCGAAATCAGCCGCTTCACCGATGGCTGGGGCCAGATCATCATCGGCCGCGCCGATGCGACCGGGGCGCTCACCGCCAACGCGCAAACCTGGGCCGATAACCTGACGCTGCGCACCGGCACCGGCACACTGACGGTCGCCGGCAACCTGACACTGGGCGCCAACAGCCTGACGCTGGAGACGGATTCCAACCTCGCCCTGAACGGCAACCTGAGCGGCACGGGCATCCTTACCATTCGGGGCAGCACCACCAACACCACCATGGGCATCGGTAATGGTCAGGCGGGCACATTAGCGCTCGTGAATACCGAGTTGGCGCGCATTCTTACCGGCTGGGGCACGGTGGTGTTCGGGGGCGAGCTGCAAAGCGGGGCCATCAATATCGGCGCCAATAGCTGGGCAAACGATACCCAGTTCATCAGCCGCGGTAATATCGTGCTGAATGGGGCCCAAACCTCGACCAAAACCAGCGGCACCACACTGGTCTTTGCCACCACCAACGGGGCCTTCATCAACAATGCCGGGGCGAGTGCCATCACCACCAGCGGCACCGGCCGCTTCCTTGTGTATAGTGTAGACGAAGCCAACGACACGCTGGGCGGTCTTGCACGACCCACCATCCTCACGAATCGCACCTTCGCTGCCTATGGGCCCGCCGCCGTGACTGAGGCGGGCAATGTCTTCCTGTACGCAGGGAACGTACCTAAGGTATTGTATTTAAGCATTGATAACAAAACGAAGGAATATGGTGGCAACCTGCCGCTTCTGACCTTCACCTATCTCAGCGGCCTGCAAGGCAACGACACGCTGGCCAATGTGCTTACCAGCTACCTGTTAAGCGTTGTGGGCAATTCTGCGCTCGACCCAGCAGGCACCACCCGCCCCATCACGGGTAGCTTCACGACAGGCCTCGGTTACACCGTGAACGTGACGGATGGGACCTTAACCGTCACCAAAGCGCCGATCACCGTGCAGGTGAACAACCAGACCCGCACCTATGGAGCGGCCAACCCGGCCTTTACCCTGACCTATCTTGGCTTCCGCAACGGCGATGACGTCGCGGATATTGATGTGCTGGCCTCCACGGGTGCCAGCGGCGCTGGCCCCACTACGGATGTAGGCACTTACAGCATCACCAGCGCGGGCGGCGCCTTCGACAATAACTACGATTTCACCTATGCCTCGGGCACGCTCACCATCACCAAAGCCGCCTTGACCGTGACCGTGAATAACACCAGCCGGGCTTATGGAGCGGCAAATCCCACCTTTACCTTCAACTATGCTGGCTTCCTCAATGGCGAAGATGCCAGCGTGCTCGATAACGCCGCGACGGCGACGACGCCCGCTAACGCCCTCAGCGCTGTGGGCAGCTATGCGATCACCGGTAGTGTGGGGCTGGATAATAACTATGCGATCACGGTGGTGAACGGCACCCTCACGGTGACGCCCGCCGTCATTACCGTGACGGCGAACAATGCCACCCGCACCTATGGTGCCGCCAACCCCGCCTTTGGTGTAAGCTATGCAGGCTTTGCCAACGGCGAGACCAGCGCGGTCTTCTCCACGCTGGCCACGGCTACCAGCAGCGCCACGGTTCTAAGCAATGTTGGAAATTACGCGATCATCGCCAGTGGCGCTTCGGCCAGCAACTACAGCTTCACTTACGTGGATGGCACACTCAGCATTACCCCCGCCACGTTGACCGCGACCGCCAACAACGCGAGTCGCACCTACGGTGCCGCCAACCCCGCCTTCGGCATTACCTACACCGGCTTCGTCAATGGTGAGGACAGCTCGGTGATCGATACACTGGCCACCGCGACCACGGCGGCCAACGCATTGAGCAATGTAGGCAGCTACGCCATCACTGCCAGCGGTGCTTCGGCGACCAACTACATCTTCACCTATGTGGATGGTGCGCTGAGCATCACACCCGCTACCCTCACCGCCACCGCCAACAACGCGACCCGCACCTACGGTGCCGCCAACCCCGCCTTCGGCATTACCTACACCGGCTTCGTCAATGGTGAGGACAGCTCGGTGATCGATACACTGGCCACCGCGACCACGGCGGCCAACGCATTGAGCAATGTAGGCAGCTATA
>Ga0209278_1000207_pt1 | contig 61632 bp, 46 predicted proteins | sample JI81BgreenDNA_FD_187504 | JGI IMG/M metagenome (GOLD analysis project Ga0209278, IMG submission 187504) | Wastewater effluent complex algal communities from Wisconsin, to seasonally profile nutrient transformation and Carbon sequestration -... | ecosystem: Engineered > WWTP > Effluent > Algae... | reverse complement strand
CAAAAAAATGGACCATGCCCATCCGAGACTGGGGTATGATCCTAAACCAATTTATGATTATGTTTGAAAACCGTCTAAAACTCTAACCAATCCTAAAATCTATTTACACACTTTTCGGGATAGTGTCAACTTTTTATCCGCTTTCTTAGCAGTGCGCTATAGGAATAAGGTTTGAAATCCTTTTTAACTACACATTTTACTTTGAAAAAAATTCCCCTTGCTCTCTTAAAAAGTCCCTACGTGCCTATAATCGGATGCACGTAATTAAAAAAGACTGGACTCTCGCGAATTCAGTCTTCGATTTGAAGGAATGTCTCGAAATGTCTATTTCTTGGTTGTCTCGATTACTCCACGGAAATAGCCTAATGATTCGGCGATTCCCATAAATGGATTGTCCATATTTCGTTCATGCTCGAGACTGCATACGCCGGTATAGCCCACTTTTCTGATCATTCTTACCATGGCGGGGAAATCGATAATTCCTCGTCCTATTTCTAGGGAGTACCCCAATTTGGTCGGTCCTGTCACGTCCTTGATGTGCATGTCGAAAACCCGGGTGTGGTATTTTTCCATGTCGGCGACAGGATCTTTTCCATTACGGGTGTCATGTCCGATATCCAGGCACATGCCCATTCTTGGATCAAGATCTTTGGTATGGTTCCAAACTTCGTCGGCATCTTGATAGATCTTGATATCGGGTCCGTGCAAATGGATCGCAAATTTGAAATCATACTCTTTCACCTTTTTTTCCACATAAGGAAGAAGCTCTACATTGGGAACACCCACAATCAGCTTGACTCCGACTCTTTTTGCATAGGCAAAGGCCTTGTCGACTTCCTCTTCTGATTTCATATAGATAGGGCCAACGGCATATCCGGTCACGTCGTGAGCTTTGAGCTTTTCATGAAATGCTGCAATCTCTGCATCGGTACTAGTCATCGGTAAATGAAAATCCTTGATGCATAGGTAATGTACATCCAACGCTTTCAAGGTTTCAAGGGTCTTGTCGAGGTCAAATCTAAAGAAGGTGTATCCTGCAACACCAACCTTGAAGGTCTCGCCTGTTTCAGGTGGAGGTTGTGGTCCGGGTTTGATTTCCTGGGCATTGGAGATCGTCAGAGCGAAGACCAATAAAAGGGTGAATAAGGTTGATTTCATAGGGTCATTTTAGGGTTTCTTTCCATCCAATTTAGGAATTGCAGACTAAAGAGATTCCTGTTTGCTTCTAAATACTGCGGAATCGTTTTCTTAAGAGTGGAGGCTAAAATCCGGCAAAAGAGTTAGAGAGCATTAAAGAAAAATCCCTTCTAAAATACTCCAGAAGGGATTCAATCTCGAATTTAAAACTTCAAATCTCCTATCAATTCCTTTCGATGTACATTACCGCGGAGTCCTCGATGTACTTGGCAGGATTGAAGGAGGAGTTAAACTTATTTTTAAGAGAATTGAGGGGATTATTCAGGTTATTGATTTTGGAAGTGAATTCTGCCGGGAACTTGGTGGCATCCGAATACATGGTGATGAGGTTTTGGTACTGCTCAATATTTACCATCATTCTCATGGTCAGCTGTCCAAATCGCAATCTGAGTGACTGCACTTTGTACATATAGGTTTCTACTTGTCCGAGCCATTTTCCTTTACTCGCCGGATTTTTGTCGATAGAGGAGAGTTTGTCGGATATGATTTTGCGGCACTCATTTTTGAATCCTTCCCGATCGCTGTCGAGGGTTGCCTTGAGGTAACGGCTTTGGTACCGGTCCACATTGATCCCATAATAGGCCATTTGTTCCTGAAGTAGTTCGGTATTTTCTTTTTGTAATTGCTCTAACTCCTTGTTGATTAGTGTCCATTCGTGGTCAATGATGGATTTTTGCTGCTCAAACTGGCTGGTGACATTGAGCAAAAGAAGCATTTGAGGGGTGCGGTCATAGAGTTCTTTTTCTCTTCTGCCCATTGTCATCATGATGTTGCTGACACCAGAGATAGCTGTATTGACCATGGTGCCATAGAGTGGGACCGCAGCAGATGCGGAGCTGATCAGATTAATAGAGGTATTGAGGACATTGAGGATAGGATCTTCTTGACCTTGCTTTTTGTACCACTTGTCATATTCGGATTTCCATGCAGTGAACCCGTTGTATTGTTGAATTTTACCGATGTTGCCGAGTTGAGTGAAGAAAGACTGTGAAGTCAAAAACAAGTCCACGGGCTGAATGTCCCGTTGGATACTGAGCAATTCGGTAAAAGCCAACTGACCGTTGAGGTTGATTTTTGTTTTTGGGGTTTCTTCGAGGATTTTCAGGCGGTCATCCAGGGCAAGTTGGAGTGTTTCGAGGTCCTTAATCTTTTCCTTGTCAGTGGCAGTTTTGGTGTCAGTTGCGGCCAGTTTTTCAGTGAGTTTGCTGATCAGTTCCTCATTGGTTTTGAGCTTGTCGTTGAGGTCTTTGAGCTGGGCATCCCGTTCGTTTTTGATTTGCTCGTTGATCGTGTTTTCTTGGCTTTGAGCCTGAGAGGTTAGAGAACCTAGGATCAGGAAGCATAAAAAGAAGGCAATTCTGTAATTCATAAATTGGCAGTGATTTTTAACTTTTCAACTTGAACTGAAGGGATTTTAACCAAACCTATTCCACATTTTCTTTGCTAGCATTGCGCAGGGCTTATCTCATTTGACTTAATAATCTTGTGATCCGATCAGATTACAACTCTCCAAGCAATCGGCTGGTGTCCAGTTGCCGAGTGTACATGGTCAAATCCCCCCGATGATCTTTTGGCCACAGATCTTTGGGTCGGTCCCAGTAGAGTTCTACCCCATTTTGGTCCGGATCATCGAGATAGATGGCCTCGGAGACGCCATGGTCAGCTGCTCCAGTCAGTGGATAGTCGAGATCTATCAGGCGCTTAAAGATACGTGCAAGATCTCGCCGGGTTGGGTAAAGTGCTGCAGTGTGATAGAGTCCGGCTGTATTTTTTGGTGCAGGCTGTCCACCCTTGCTATGCCAGGTATTGAGCCCGATGTGATGATGATAACCTCCTGCGGAGATAAATGCGGCGTCTTTGCCATAGCGCATCATCAGCTCAAAGCCCAATATTCCGCAATAAAAATCAAGGGATTGCTGAAGATTGGTGACTTTGAGATGCACATGGCCGATCCGGGTTGCAGCGGGTATTTGGTAGGGAGTATTCATGGTGTAAATGGATGTGATATGTCGCAAACCAAGTTGGGAAAAATAAAATTCATGTATAGACATTTATTTTTACAGCTGAATGGAGCGATCAGGATTCGGTAGTGATTTTAAGGTTTGGATGAAATGGCCTGTGCAATTTTTTGCCCCAAGTGAAGATCCAATTCATAGGAGTCAAACCGATCTAAACCGGAACCGGGATAGTGGGTGATTTCTCCGAAATAGATTTTTTCATCAAAGGAATAAAGGTCGATTCTAGCCAGCAAAAAGTCTCCCGACAGGCGGGTTGCAAGCGGAATCATTTTTTCCAAGTTTGGTATTTCAGGAATTTGGGTCATCGGAATATCTTTTCCCATAGGTCCCCCCACTGCCCTTAGGGATGGATCTAGGTAGCAAGCATAACTTTTTCCCTGTGTTTTTTGAAAAATGCCTATCATTTCGACCTGTCCATGGATGCAGTAAAATTTAAAATCAATCGGTAGGTCCCCGCGATGATCTCTCAATACTTGTTCGCAGAGGATTTTTCGGGGAATATCCCTGTAGGCCCATTCTTGGAGGTTTTGCCCATAACTTTTTGAGAGCCATTTTTGGCAGCTTGACTTCAGGGATTGTTTATCCATTTCTTTACACACCAGTATGCTTAGTCCTGATGCATGATTAGGCTTTAAAAAATATTCCTCGGGAAGTGAATCAAATGGGATTTCATTGCAATTGTCCCCAAAATGAAGCAAAGGAATCAGGATTTCATCGGCCATCTGTTTTCCTAATTTGGAATGCACATAATCCCTTACCCGTAATTTGTCCGAGGTGATTGGCAGTAGTGGATGACGGTCTTTGATTTTTTTGAAGTTTACCCATTCGCAAAAAGTTGTCGGTTGATCCAAATTGAGTGGATATCCTTGGGACTTCAGAAATGCTTTTTTCAAGATTGGATAGCCTGCAGCTCGTTGTTTGAAGTCTATCAGTCGGTCAAAGAGAGTTTCCAAAGCAGAAGAATGTGTTAAAAAGGTAAGGACAGGTTAGGTTTGATTAAGTATCTGCTAAGTTGAAAATTAATTTTTGGTATTGGGGTATGATTAATGGTGAGAATAAAAGACTAATGTGATTATCCGCTTCTCTCATCCTAAGTAAAAATGCATTGACAGAATGCCCAAGCTAAGCGACCGAGCACAGCCAAAGTATTTATGGATTCCACACTAACTAGCGATGGGACACCGAGCAATAGTTGGTGAGCAAAGTCGACCCTGGTCGAGGTGGAAAAGAGGAAAATTCGGCTATTGGCATGATTGCGGATTATCACAAAGGCTAGTTGAATACTTGGTAGATTCCCTTTTTTATGACTATTTTCTTTGGTGAGGAAATGGTAAATGAGATCGCCTATTCTACGTTTAATTTTTCTGTAAATCGATCAAATCCTAATGGGATCAGGCTTTGTTATTGCGCTTATCAACGTGACCAGGCCACATTTACTTTGTTTCAAAAACGCTGTTTTTTCTAAAAAATACAATCCCTTCCAGCTTTCACGGGAAGGGATTTTATCATTTGGAGCGATTTTCAATTAACTCAATAACTCAATAACTCAATAACTCAATAACTCAATAACTCAAACACTGAATGTCGAATATTGAACATCGAATGTCGAAGATTATTTGTGGCTTTCCACCCAAACCCTCGCATTCACAAACGCCTCAAACCACGGAGTGAAGTCGTCGTTTCTGTCGCTAGGGTAATGTGCCCAGTTCCAAGGCTTCAGGCTTCGCTCGATGTGTGGCATGATAGCTAGGTGACGTCCATCCTCAGAAGCGATACCTGCCGTCGCAAAGTCCGAACCGTTCGGATTGCCAGGATAGGCCGCATAGCTGTATTTCATGGCGAAGTTGTATCCGTTTTCTCCTTTTGGAAGGTAGAATTTGCCTTCACCGTGTGCTACCCATACGCCCAATCGCTGTCCGCTGAGGCTGCCGAGCATCACGGAAGTGTTTTCCGGCACGGTCACATTCACAAAGCAAGACTCAAACTTATGGCTGGCGTTGTGGAGCATTTTTGGCTTCTGATCGTGGTCAGGAGTCACTAGACCGAGCTCGATCATCAACTGGCAACCGTTACATACACCCAAGGAAAGGGTGTCAGGTCGGGCGTAGAAATTATCCAATGCCTGCTTAGCTTTAGGATTGTAGAGGAAAGCACCTGCCCAGCCTTTGGCCGAACCCAATACGTCGGAGTTGGAGAAACCGCCCACGAAGACGATTAGCTGCACGTCGCTCAGATCTTCGCGTCCTGAAATCAGGTCGGTCATGTGCACGTCTTTCACTTCAAATCCTGCCAACCACAAGGAATAAGCCATTTCACGGTCTCCATTCACCCCTTTTTCACGGATGATGGCTGCCTTGGCTTTTCCTTTAGTAGTTCGGAAAGGATCTACTCCTAGGGTTTCAAACTTTCCTTCCCATCCCGGAGCAAAATCATAGTTCAGGGCCTGATTTTTATAATTATCGAATCGGTCTTTGGCGAGTTTTTCTCCGCTTTGCTTTCTGTCAAGCAAGTAAGAGGACTTAAACCACAAGTCTCTCAATTCTGCCACATCCAAGGTCTGCGCTTCCAAGGACACTTTTCCATCTAGCGTCACTTCGGCCAATTCTACAAAGTCGATATCTGCTTTGGCAAGCAAGTCTTCCACTTGGTGGTCGTTGGCAACTTGAATCAGGATTCCCGGATTTTCTGCGAAAAGGGCTTTCACCAAATCGGTTTCTCCCAATCGACTTTCTTTTACAGAAAGACCGACACTTTGGCTTGGGAAGCACATTTCCAAGAGGGCAGTGATGATGCCGCCTGAGGAAACATCGTGTCCTGCCAAGATCAAATTGTTGGAAATCAATTCTTGAACAGTCTCAAATGCCTTTGCGAAGTAAGCCGAATCGGCTATGGTTGGAGTTTCTTTTCCGACTTTGTTCAGGATCTGATAAAATGAAGAACCTGCGAGTTTGGCTGTATCCTGCGAGAAATCGAGGTAAAGAACCTTTGTTCCGGCCTGCGGTAAAAGTGCTGCTTTGACGGTTTTGTTGATATCGGAGCATTCACCGACAGTCGAAATGATCACGGTACCAGGAGAATACACCACTTTGCCGTCAGGGTATTTCTGAGTCATGGAAAGGGAATCCTTTCCGGTTGGGATATTCACTCCGAGCTCGATGGCAAAATCAGAAACGGCCCTCACTGCGCGATACAAGCGGTCGTTTTCTCCCTTATTTTTCGCAGGCCACATCCAGTTGGCGGAGAGGGAAACTCCCTTCAAGCCATCCTGAACAGGAGCGAAAATCAAGTTGGTCAAGGCCTCGGCGATCGCCAATCGGCTGCCTGCTTCCGGATTGGCCAAAGCGGCTACCGGAGCATGTCCGATGGAGGTCGCGATACCTTTATTTCCGGTGAAGTCCAAAGCCATCACCGCCACGTCATTGAGCGGAAGCTGGATTTCTCCGACGGTTTGTTGTGTAGCTACTCGTCCGGTTACGGAGCGGTCTACCTTGTTGGTCAACCAGTCTTTGCAGGCTACAGCCTCGAGCTGAAGCACTTCTTTGATGTATTCGGCCAGTTTTCCGGCCTCGTAATCTGCTTCTGAGAAAGTCGGTCCCTGTCCGCTTTGGTCTTCCAAAACGGTCTTTGGAGAGGAACCAAACATGTACGCCAAGTCCCAATCCACCGGCTTTTCGCCCGTCTTTTGGTTTTCAAACTTGAAATGCATGTCTCCGGTCGTCTCGCCCACCACATAGAAAGGTGCACGCTCACGCTCGGAAAGTTGCTTGAGGGTATCGATGTCGTTTTTACCCACTACCAATCCCATTCGTTCCTGAGATTCGTTTCCGATGATCTCTTTGGCAGAAAGGGTAGGGTCACCAACCGGAAGTTGGTCGATGTGAATGGTGCCACCGGTGCTTTCCACGAGTTCGGAAAGGCAGTTTAAGTGACCGCCCGCTCCATGGTCGTGGATGGAGATGATCGGGTTATTTTCGCTTTCGGCCATGGCACGGATCACGTTGGAAACCCGCTTTTGCATCTCCGGATTGGAGCGCTGGATGGCGTTGAGTTCGATGGCATTGGAGAGTTCTCCGGTATTTAGAGAGGATACCGCTGAGCCACCCATACCGATGCGGTAGTTGTCACCGCCCATGATCACGATTTGATCTCCGGTTTTGGGTTCGCCTTTTTTGGTGTAGTTGGCATTGGTAAAGCCGATCCCTCCTGCAAGCATGATCACCTTGTCAAAGCCGTATTGCTTGTCGCCTTCTTCGTGCTCAAAGGTCAGGACCGAACCTGCAATCAGGGGCTGTCCGAATTTATTCCCAAAGTCAGAAGCACCGTTGGACGCTTTGATCAGGATATCCATTGGGGTTTGATAGAGCCAAGGACGCTCAGCCAGATTTTTCTCCCAAGTTCTGGCTTTTTCGGATCGGGAATAGGAAGTCATGTACACCGCTGTTCCCGCTAAAGGAATAGAGGCTGTACCACCAGCTAAGCGGTCACGGATTTCTCCTCCCGAACCTGTCGCTGCTCCGTTGAAAGGCTCGACCGTGGTTGGGAAGTTGTGAGTTTCAGCTTTCAGGGAAATGACGGTGTCGATCTCTCTAGGCTCAAAAAAGTCAGCTTGATGCTGGGTTTTCGGGGCGAATTGCTGGACTCTAGGTCCCTTTACAAAAGCCACATTGTCTTTGTATGCGGAAGCGATCCGGTTGGGATTGCGCTTGGAGGTTTCTTTGATGAGTTGGAAAAGAGTCATGGGCTTTTCCTCCCCGTCGATCAAAAACGAACCATTGAAGATCTTGTGACGGCAGTGCTCAGAGTTGACCTGTGAGAAGCCGAATACTTCGGAATCCGTTAGCGGACGTCCTAATTGCTTGGCGACATTTTCCAAATAGTCTACCTCTTCCTGACTTAGCGCTAGGCCTTCCGACTTGTTGTAGGCAGCGATATCCGTAATGGCTTTGATCGGCTCGGGCTGCAGGTGGATGTCGAAGATTTCCTGATCGAGTCCATCGTATGCCTTTTGAAGCATCGGGTCGATCTGATCTCCATCCTTCATCGGAAAAAACTCCTCGATGCGTTGGATGCCTTGAATACCCATGTTGAGCGTGATTTCCACAGCGTTGGTAGACCAAGGGGTGATCATTTCTTTTCGTGGTCCGGAGTACTTTCCGGCTACTTTTTCACCTGAGATCAATTGGGCTTCGCCAAAAAGCCAGGTGAGTTTAGAGGTGTCTTCAGTGCTGAGCGGGTGGGATACTTGAACTCCGTAGATGAGTTTCTGTGGGGATTCAAAGAAGAAAATCATGTCCTTTGGCTGGTAAGTTGCAAAGGTAAGGAATTGGGATAGATTGGGAAATTGTCCGGATGATTATCGGGTGAAATATTGGAATATTAGAAAATTCAAAAATTACTTTTTAAAATAGGAGGTTCTAATTTTTTTTGGACCGAAGAAAATTGGCTGCCGCTTCGATCAAGCCTCCATGACCCACCGGAAGGATTATTTTTTGGAGTTGAGGGATTTTGGAGCTGAATCTTTCGAGATTATCCGAACTGACCATTTTGTCAAACTCACCAATAAACAAGGTGATTGGAGTGTTTTTTTTTCTGGCCAGGCGGATGATTTGTCCCAATTGAAGTTGGATACCTCCGAAGACTTTCCAAACAAAATATGCCTGAGCCCGCTTGGAGCGGGTTTCCATTTGGGTTTGGACAAACTTCACCAGACTTTTTCCCACCAAACCAGCAGAATTTAGACCTTCCATGATTCCAAAAAAACGCTGAGGCTTGAATACTACACGTTTGAAAATCGGATGAAAATAATTGGGATAGCTGCCCATGCTGTACCATAGACCTGTCTTGATCCCATCAGGAGCTAGAAGGGTCAAGCTTAATACCTGATGACTGAATAACTCAAAGGTAAATAGAGAGAATTTTCCTCCCATACTGTATCCTATCAGGTGGAAGTCTTGAAAGTCTTCCTGTATTTGTAGACTGACAATGATTTCTTTCCAGACAGATTTGGTCAATGGATTGGCGGCGTCTCTCCAATGACTTTTTCCATGGTAAAATAAGTCAATGAATAGGAGTTTTTGTCCGGCCTTTCGGAGCTGATCAAAAGGAAGCATGTCATGAAAAGATTGCCCGAAGCCATGAAAAATCAAAAAAGTTTCCTTTCCGGTTCCCTTCTTTTGGTAGGCTAGCTTTCCACGAGCATGAAATAAGTTATACATAAGATAAAAATTTTGTATTGAAAATTAGGTTAATGTCATACTTTATTAAAATAGTTTGGTTTTTATCGAAATAAAATTTTAATAAAAAATGAAATGCGATTCAATTGTTCGATTTTGAACATGGTTTGAAACATAAATTGAAAGAATATTTTCCATAAAAACTCAGGAAACTTTGAACCAAATGAGAGTTTCCATAGTTTTGCCTCCAAATTCGAAAGAAGCATTGGAGACACGAGAGAGAATTTTAGAGATCGCAACCGAACAATTTGCCCGTTTTGGGGTCAGGGCTATAACGATGGAAGACATAGCCAGACAAGCGGGTATTTCAAAGAAGACGATTTACCAGGAATATGCAGACAAGCGTGATCTGGTAAAGGCCGTTTTTGCACGGATTCTAGAAGAAGATCAAAAGCGCTTGACCTTCATTGTAGCGAGCGAAGATGGTGTGATAGAACATTTGGTACGGACTTCCAAAATGATGCGGGAGCGACTTTCATCTATCAATCCTATCGTCATCATGGAGGTGCAGAAGTATTTCCCTGAGGCATGGAAGATGTTTGAAGAGTTTAAAGAGCAGACGATTCTGACAGATTTGATCAATGTTCTGGAAAAGGGTAAGGAATTGGAATATTTCAGACCAGAAATTGATTCGCAGATTTTGGCAAGAGTCCGAATGAACCAGATCACCTCGGCGTTTGACCCCGCCAACTTTACCAATCCTGAATACAATTTTGTGGAGGAGCAATTGGTCCTGATGGATCATTTTCTTCATGGCATTTTTACCGAGAAAGGTAGGCAGGCCTATCAATCTCAAAAAGAACTATTGAATTGAAAACCAACTCACCTATGAAAAGATACCTATTGGGAGCATTAGCTTTTTGGCTAAGTTTTTCGGCCGTGGAAGCGCAGCAGACGGCAGAGCTCACCATGCAAGAGGCAATTGATTATGCCCTTGAAAACAATCCGACTACAAAAAATGCCAGATTGGAGCTGATGATCTCCAAGGCCACCGTGAAGGAAACCACCGCTCAGGGACTCCCGCAAGTAACTGGTTCTTACAACTTGGATTACAATCCCAGAATCCCTGTCGTTTTCCTACCCAATCAGCCACCTTTTGGCGATCCAACCAATCCAAGTGACGTAATTCCAGCCAGATTTGGAGTGAGCTATTCTTCTGGATTGGGCGTGAATGTGTCCCAAATGATATTTGACGGGTCGTTCTTTGTCGGATTAAGGGCGGCGAAAACCCTCCTCGAACTCACCGGAAAAGATCTGCAAAAGGCCGAGAATGATGTAGTCGAAAGTGTCAAAAAAGCCTATTTCGGCGTATTAGTCAATCAAGAACGGATTCGCTTGGCAATTGCTAACATGGCCCGAATAGATACGCTTCTTAAAGAAACTAAGTCGTTGAATGAAGCTGGTTTTGCAGAAAAAATCGATGTTTCCCGAATTCAGGTGCAGCGAAATAACATCTACACCCAAATGCAGCGAAGCCAGACTGCTCTGGAGGTCAGCAAGCAGATACTGAAAGTGCAGATGGGTATGCCATTGGAATACGATGTGGTCCTTTCAGAGACCTTGCGAGAATTGAACAAAGAAGAAGATTTGGCAAGACTCCTCGTAGAAGAAGGAACCGAGCGAATAGAAATTCAGCAAATTTCCACGCAGTTGGAACTCACCGGGCTGGATCTGAAAAATAACCAAGTGCAATACATGCCCAAAATTGACCTTATAGGAAATGCCCGTAGAAATGGAGCAGGCAATGAATGGGGGACCGTGTTCAGCAGTGACAATTGGTTTGGAAGTTCATTGATCGGTGTGAGTATGAGTGTTCCGATTTTTGACGGATTTGCAAAAGCAGCAAGAATCCAGAAAAACAGAGTGCAGATCAATCAGCTTGAAAATCAGCGGTTGTTTCTCAGAGAAAGTTTTAAAAGTGAACTGTTTACAGCTAAAGCTAACCTCAAGAATGACCTAAGCATACTGGAAGTGCAGATGGAAAATCTGAAACTAGCTGAGGAGGTCTATCAGATCGCTCGGATCAAGTACAATGAAGGTATCGGCTCCAATCTTGAGGTAGTAGAGGCAGATGCTTCGCTTATCGAGGCTGAGATCAATTATTTGGGAGCATTGTACGACGGCCTTATTTCCAAAGTAAATCTTGAAAAAGCCCTTGGTCTCTTGAAGACCGATTTGACTAACTAAACCAACATTTTCAAAAAAAAACTCTATCGGATGAAATCGGGTCCACAGGGCAAAAAGCCTGAAAACTGGGAGCGATTTTGACCGAGCGCAAAAAAGACAATATCAATCATATGAAACCTATCAAACTTTTACCCCTCCTGGCACTTTCAATTGTTGTGGCTTCTTGTGCTACAGACGGTCTGGATGCCAAAAAAGCTGAGTTGGAATCGCTGAAATCCCAGCTATCCCAAATCAATACTCAGATCAAAGCTCTTGAAGAGCAAATCACCAAGGAAGATCCTGAGTTTGCTGCTGCCAACAAAAAGTCTCTCCTTATTACGACTGCAGCCGCAAAGAAAGGTGAATTCACGCACTATGTGGAAGTGACAGGCTCTGTGCTATCAAAGAAAAACGTCAGCATCAGTTCGGAGACTGTCGGCCGAATTCTGAATGTGCCCGCTATCGAAGGTATGCGGGTGAATAAAGGTCAGATATTGGCAACTATTGATGCGGAATCTATTCAACGAAATATCGAAGAATTGGAAAATAATCTTTCCCTTGCCCGAACTGTTTTTGAAAAGCAGGAAAGGCTTTGGAACCAGAAAATCGGCACAGAAATCCAATACTTGGAAGCGAAAAGCAGAAAAGAAGGCTTGGAAAAGAGTTTGGCATCGTTGAAAACCCAATTGTCCAAAGCGGTAGTAAGAGCACCGTTTAACGGAACCGTGGAAACAGTTCGCGTGCGTTTGGGAGAACTGGTACAACCGGGCACACCGATGTTTCAATTTGTGGGCGAGAGTGACCTTTTCATAGAAGCGGATATTTCCGAAAGCTATGTGGGGGTACTTTCCAAAGGTGATTCGGTGGAGGTTTCGTTTCCATCCATCAAAAAGACCATGAAAACCAAGGTTTCTGCCATCGGTTCGATTATCAATCCCAACAATAGAACTTTCAAGGTAGAAGTGTTTTTGCCGAATATCCCTGAGGTAAAGCCGAATATGATCTCTGTACTAAAGATTCAAGATTACAAAAACCAAACGAGTGTAATTGTACCTACTCACTTGATCTTGGCAGACAACAGAGGGGACTATTTATTCACGGTAGAAAACGGTATTGCCAAAAAGAAATACATCAAGCGAGGATACACCTTTGCAGATGAGACCGAAGTAGTAGAAGGCTTGACCGGAAGCGAAACCCTTGTTGACAAAGGATTCCGTGAGGTAGGTGATAATTTCAGTGTGAACGTAGCGAAGCTTTAAGCCATGACAGATTTTCAAAAATCCAAAACCATTCGGGAATTTGGATTGTCCAGCTTTAGTGTGGACAATTCCACCTCGGTGGTGATTTTGACACTCATAATTACGGTATTGGGTCTTGGTGCATACCGCACCATGCCCAAAGAGAGTTTTCCTGAGATTGTCATTCCCACAGTCTATGTAGGTACTCCATATCCTGGCAACTCGCCCGTAGATATGGAAAACCTGATCACGCGCCCGATCGAAAAGGAGCTCAAAGGCCTAAACAATGTGAAGGATATCAAATCCACTTCTGTGCAGGATTTCTCATCCATAGTGATTGAGTTTACTCCAGGGGTGGAGATTTCTAAGGCAATTCAGGATGTAAAAGATGCAGTGGACAAATCCAAAAGTGAGCTCCCTTCAGATCTCGATCAGGAGCCCAATGTATTGGAAGTCAATACCTCTGATTTTCCGATCATGAATGTGAACATCTCAGGGCCTTATTCTGAGCAGGAGTTGAAGAAATTTGGAGAGTATCTCGAGGATGCGATTGAGAAACTTCCTGAAATCTCCAAAGCAGACTTAGCAGGTACCGTTGAGCGGGAAATCCAAATCAATGTGGATCCTTACAAAATGGAGGCGGTAGGCGTGAGTTTCGGAGATATCTCCGGTGCTATCCAATCCGAAAACTTGACTATTTCCGGAGGGAATATCAAGAGTGGGGATTTTGAGCGTACAGTCCGCGTGGATGGAGAGTTTACGAATCCTAATGACTTGCTAAACATCATCGTAAAGACAGATCAGCAAAAAATCGTCTACCTCAGAGATGTGGCCCAGGTGAAAGACACCTTTAAGGACAGGACTTCCTATGCCCGAAATAAAAATCTCCCTGTAGTCACTATCAACGTGACCAAGCGAAGTGGAGAAAATCTGCTTGATGCTGCGGATAAAATCAAAGCGATCATTGACGCTACCAAGGCCAATCGTTTCCCGAAAGACTTAGAGATCAATATCACCAATGATCAATCTAAGCAGACGAGAACCCAAGTAGCTGACTTGGAAAACTCAATTATCTTCGGGATTATCTTGGTGGTGTTGGTTCTGATGTTTTTTATGGGCTTCCGCAACGCACTCTTCGTGGGTTCGGCGATTCCACTGTCGATGTTTATCTCCTTCCTGATTCTCAATGCATTCGGGATTACCCTTAATCTAATGGTGCTATTTTCCTTGATCTTGGCATTGGGGATGCTCGTGGATAATGGTATTGTGGTGGTAGAAAACATCTATCGACTCATGCAGGAAGGAAAACCTGCAATGCAGGCTGCCAAAGAAGGTGTAGGTGAAGTAGCCTGGCCAATTATTACCTCTACTGCGACTACCTTGGCTGCATTTCTTCCTCTTGCATTTTGGGATGATATCGTGGGTGAATTCATGAAATATCTGCCTATCACATTGATCATTGTGCTTTCTTCCTCACTTTTTGTGGCCTTGGTGATCAATCCGGTGATGACGTCTATGTACATGAAGATTGAAGACATGGCTCAAGATAAGCCAAAGAAAAAATCATTGGTTGTGGCCGGAATATTCTTAGTCCTTGCAGTGATTTTCTATTTAGTGGGATGGAATTCATTGGGATCCATTTCTATTGTTGCAGCTGTTCTGACGGTATTCAATGTTTATTTCTTGAGAAATGCTATCAGATGGTTTCAATCGGTCTTTTTGGTCAAGTTAGAAAATGCTTACGAATCAACTTTAACGTATGCCCTTGGTGGAAAGAAGCCATATTTGATTTTTGGCGGCACGTTCTTGCTTTTGATTTTCTCGATCGTTCTTCTTGGAATCAGATCTCCAAAAGTTCTCTTCTTCCCTGACAATCAGCCGCAGCTAGTCAATGTGTTTGTCGAATTTCCAATTGGAACTAGTATTGAAGCTACTAATCTCTTTGTAGACGGAATGGAAGATGAAATGATCGAAGTCTTGGAACCTTATGGAGGTATTATTGAATCTGTAATTACTCAGGTAGGCCAAGGTACCGGAGATCCCACCGAGGGTCCAAGCACCCAAGCAACTCCTCATAAGGCCAAGATCACTATCGGATTTGTGGATTACATGTTTCGTCAAGGGATTGATACCAATGATGCCATGCAGGCTATTCGCGATTTGGTGGTCAAGTATCCCGGAGTATTGATTACTGTCAACAAACAAAGGAACGGTCCTCCAGTAGGAAATCCAGTAAACATTGAGTTTGTAGGTGAAAACTATGAGCAATTGATTGCCTTTGTGGAAGAAACAAAAGCTTACCTAGAGTCTAATTCTATCAAAGGTATCGAAGAATTGAAGACAGATCTTTCTTTGGGAAGTCCGGAGGTCGTTGTTCATATAGACAGAGAAAAAGCCAGAAGATTTGGACTTTCTACTTCTACCATTGCCACAGAGCTTCGTACTTCCCTCTTTGGATTGGAAGTTTCCAAATACAAGGAAGGGGAAGAAGATTATCCCATTCAGCTTCGACTGGATGAAACCTCCCGATACGATATCAATACTTTGGTAAATAAAAAAATCGGATTCAGGGATAAATTCGGTGACAAACGTGAGGTACCAATTTCAGCCGTGGCAGATATCCAGTATGGTTCTACCTATGGATCTGTGAAAAGAAAAGACTTGGAAAAAGCAGTAAGTATGTACTCCAACGTGCTGGATGGATATAATGCCACAGAGATCAACAATCAGATCAAAGATCTGATGGCTAACTATGAAGTTCCCGAGGGAATCACAGTAAAATACACCGGTGAGCAAGAAGAACAGGCAAAATCTCAGGCTTTCCTTCTTCGCGCATTAGCTATAGCAGTATCTCTGATCTTTTTGATCATCGTGGCACAGTTTAACTCCGTGATCAGTCCTTTCATCATCATGACTTCGGTTTTGTTCAGTACGATCGGAGTATTTTTGGGATTGGTTATTTTCAATATGGACTTTGTGGTCATCATGACCGGTATCGGAATTATTTCCCTGGCCGGGGTAGTAGTGAACAACGCGATCGTATTGATCGACTACACTGATTTAGTTCGTACCAGAAAACGCGAAGAAAAAGGCATCAAGCCAGGTGAATACCTGGAGTTTCAGGATTTATTGGGAAGCATCATTGAAGCTGGAAAAACCCGACTTCGCCCTGTGCTGCTTACAGCGATCACCACGGTCTTGGGTTTGATCCCATTGGCGATCGGCATGAATATCAATTTCGCAACTTTGCTAAGTGAGTTTGATCCGCAGTTCTATGTGGGAGGCGATAATGCAGCTTTCTGGGGACCGATGGCTTGGACTGTAATATTTGGGCTAACCTTTGCGACGCTGATCACGTTAGTGATCGTACCAGTCATGTATTTGATGGCAGATAAGCTCAACGCGAGACTTCGTAAGCTCAAAGCATGATTGATTAAGGTTGGTGGTTTTTTTTGACGAAACCTCCGGAACAATGTTCCGGGGGTTTTTCCTTTTTTCAGGGATAAGCCATTCCATTTTCTTAAATTCGCCTTCCCAAAAAAACTTTGTGAGATGCAGGAATTGAAATGGTATGTGATGTATACCGCCTCTCGATCGGAAAAGAAAGTAGCCGAGCGATTACAAGAACGTGGATTAGAAGTATACCTACCCATTGTAGAAGAATTAAGACAATGGTCTGATCGAAAGAAAAAAGTCCAGCGTCCGCTATTTAATGGATATGTATTTGTCAAGACTCACCGAAACCAACTTTGGGAATGCCTTCAGGTGCCTGGTGCGGTGAAATTTGTTCATTTTTCAGGTCAGCATGCTACGGTCCGTGACGAGGAAATCGAGACCATTCAGCGGGTAGTGACCACAGGTGTTGCCATTGAAACTGACGGGTCGGAGATCGAGCCCGGAGAAAAAGTGAAAGTAATGGGAGGCCCACTTCAAGATATGGAAGGGGAATGTATCGAAAAGGGAAATAAGGATTATTTCCTGATCAGAATTCCCGGTATTTATCAAAACATGCTGATTTCTATCCCGAGGAAATACCTTCAGGTTATTTAATAGTATTCCTTGAGGGAGACATTTATTCTGTCGATTTTGGGATAAAATATCGTCTGAATACGATTTGGGCCTGAAAGAGGTGATCTCCGTACTTATTGGAACCCACATTTCCATCCAAGTTGTCAGTAAATGTCCAAAGCATCGTTCCCTCGCCTGCAATATCAGAATAGGGGCCGATTTTTAAACTTAATCCAGCTCGCACAGGCACGTATCCTGTAGTCATAGCCTGCCTCTTGGGTGATTCTTCAGGGCTGAATGATTTGGTTTGCTTGGTGATCGAATGCAAAACACCCAATCCAGCGCCTCCATACAGGTTTACTTTAGGTCGATGCATGTGATTGGAAAAAGGAATCAGATAAAAACTTGGGATTACATCAAAAAAATAAGCAGGTCCTTTGGCTGTGAATGAGGCATTTGAAAAAAACCATTTGTCCCTGATAGGTATAGGAGGATTTCCACCGCTGCTAATCCACTGAATACCTCCCGTGGTGCGTAATTCCATTATGGAATTCAACTTCCTGGTCAAGGCGAGTGAAAAAGCAGGATTGATAGCGAATTTATAGTCTCTGTATTGTCCCCCATTATCCAAATAAGCAAAAGAAGGCCCAAGTCCAACTGTGAGCACATTATCTCGGGATACTCGTTCTTTGTAAAAATTTTGGGCAGTCGAGTCAAATCCCAACGTCAACAGCACTAGCAACAAAAGAAGTTTGAAAGTTGATTTCATGAAATTTTGGCTCATATGGACTTCTTCCTAGACAACAAACATGCCACTGTTGGGAGTTTTTCGGAAGAACTTTGGAATATAAAGGCATTATGCTCCTTCAAAAGCAGTCTGAATGTCAGATTCAGTTTTTCTCAGTTTTAGTCTACAAAATTTGACCAATTCGGCTGCTTCCTTCACAAGGGCCGAAAGCTCATCTACAGATTTGTTGCCTTCTTCGAGTTGGGTTAGAATGGTCTCCAGGCGTTGCATTGCTTGAGAGTAGGTCATTTCGCTCATTTCTTTTCGATTTTGGTGAGTGTACTGCTGATTTTTTTATCAGAGGTGTAGGTGAGGAGTTCGTCTCCTGCTTTTAAAGCAATCAGGTGAATTGGTCTTCCATTACTTTCTGTCCGGGTATATCCTTTTTGTAGAAGGGCTTGCGGGTCAAGTTGTTTGATAATCGCTTCCAAGTGGAATAGTTTTTCCTCTTCCTTTTTTAAAAACCGATCAAATGCTTTCATTAGATTTTTCTCGATACCATCTAGCTGTAAGGTGGCGTATCGACTGACAGATTTACTTGACTGTTCAATTCGTTTGAAATACGTATTCACCTTTTCGTTTTCCAAAGAAATCTTTTGTGTAGCCAAAGATCGGACTCTAATTGCGAGTTGATGGATTTTTTGATCTTCCTCTTTAAGTCTGCTTCTAGTGGCTCGATCTATCCGCTGCAATGCCAGTCCTAGATTTTCTTCAAATTCTCGGAATCCACTCAGTAGAAATTCGGCTACTGCGGTTGGGGTTTTCAGCCGGGTATGTGCAACAAGGTCGGCAATCGTCTCGTCTCGCTCGTGACCGATTCCTGTGAAAATGGGAAGCGGAGATTTGGCGATTTGAGCTGCCAATCGGTAGTCGTCAAAGCAGTCTAAGTCCAATTGAGCCCCACCCCCACGGATGATAACCACTGCATCAAAGGCTTCTTTTGGGTTCTCAGATTCTACATTTTCCAAAGCAGTAAGTAGACTGTTTACCGCTTCGTTTCCCTGCATTAGCGAGTTGAAAAGGCGGTGGTAGACCCGATAGCCGTAAGGACTATGTTCAAGTTGATTGACAAAGTCTCCATAACCCGCCGCTGTGGCACTGGAAATGACCGCAATTCGCTGAATGACTTTGGGTAAGGGAAGTTGGCCATTAAGCCGGATTAGACCTTCTTGGGTTAGCCGGTCAATGGTTTCCTGTCGGACTCTGGCTCTTTCTCCCAAAGAAAAGGAAGGATCAATGTCCTTTACATTCACACTCAAACCAAATACCGGATGATAGCTCACGGACACTTGTGCCAGCACTTTCATTCCATTCTTCAGCGAGGTGCCGGTGACGGATTCGAATTTGGCGGCGACTGATCGGTAGGTAAACTGCCAGAGATTGGAGCGGATTTTTGCTAGAACTTGATTCCCATGCTTTTCGACCAATTCAAAATACACATGTCCCTGAGGAGCCTGTCGGAAATCAGCCAGCTCGCCCACCACCCAATACACCGGCTGGAGTTCATTTTCCAGCACGAGCTTGATCTGCTCGGTGAGTTGGGAGATGGAGAGCGGGCTCATGGACTTTACTTCTGATGCGCGGATTTGATCTGATTACTCAGCTCCAAGCTGGCTCGTAGCATTGGTAGCCTTACTTGGTCACTGCCGATGATTCCTTGGTGAAAGAGCAGGTTTTTGATGCCTACAGGATTTCCTTCCACATACATCAGCGAGTTGAGGCTCAGCAGCGAAAAGGTAGCTTCGAGCGCCTCCTGATGATCTCCATGGGTGAGGGTTTTGAACGTCTGTGGGAGGGCGTTAGCCAAAACAGAAATTACCCCACTTCCTCCAATGCCCATCATGGCTTTAGTAAGTAAATCATCTCCAGAGAGGAGTAGAAAGTCTTTTGGCATCGCTGCAGCGATTTGCATGCATTGTTCCAAGTTGCCGCTTGCCTCTTTCATTCCGATGATATTAGGATGATGAGAGAGAGCCAGTGTAGTGGCCGCAGTCATATTGGACATGGTGCGCCCGGGAATATTGTATAAAACCACAGGAGCAGGAGACGCGTCAGCCACAGCTGTATAATGCGCGATTATACCTGCTTGACTTGGCTTGTTGTAGTACGGGCTAACGGAAAGCAAGGCTGCCACACCATAAAAATCAGTGGATTCGATTTCATCCAGCACGGCTTGGGTATTGTTGCCCCCAATTCCTAGCATCACAGGTACCCGACCGTCGTTGTATTCCAGGCAGGCCTTGAGCACCTGTTTCTTTTCGGCGGAGGTCAAAGTGGCCGATTCGCCGGTGGTACCCAATACCACCAGGTAATCCACCCCGCCCGAAACAACATGATCGATCAAGCGCTTGAGACTGTTAAAATCAATGCTGTGATCATCATGAAAAGGAGTAATCAATGCGACTCCGGTGCCTTTGAATGCGTTCATGGTTTTAGGTTTGTTAGGGCTGCAAAGATAGAGGCTTGAATGGTTTTTTGGGGCCGTTCAAGGAAAAATATGGGTTTAGTGCGTTTAAACCTTGATTTTAAAAATTTCAGCGGGTTTTTGATTTGGCAGGAAGAAGCATTTTAAGCATCAAGTCAGACAAAACAAAAATTATTGATCGGTTAATCTAATCCTGGGTTGTTAAACCTTATTCGCAGAAAAACATTTAAAGAAATCTAATTTCTTTCTTGAAATATTGATGTCCTAACTCAGAATTCACTAATTGATATATAGTTTCTTGTGCTAGATAACTTTTCCAAAGTTTCAAGTTTTGGAAAAGTTGTGGTATTCCTTAAGTCTTGATACTTGTGTCTAGATACTTACGTCTAACTTCTTGTCTCTTATTTCTCGCATCTTACCCTCTACCCATTCACCATCTTCAAAAACTCCTCTTCCGAAATCAGCGGAATTCCCAGCTTTTGAGCCTTCTCTTTTTTGCTTGGTCCCATTTCTTCCCCTTCGATGATGAAGTCCAGATTTTTGGAAACGGAAGAGATGTACTGCCCTCCATGGGCTTGCACAAAGTCTACAATTTCGTCCCGCTTGAAGTTTTGGAGTTTGCCGGAGGCGAGGATTCGCTTACCTGCGAGGGCAGTTCCGAGTTGAGTCGATTCACGCTCTTCGATTTCAAACTTAAGGCCCTGAGCTTTCAGTCTTGAGAGGTGTTCGAGATTTTCCGGCTGCGCAAAAAACTCCCGGATGCTGTGCACCAAGGTTTCTCCCACGCCATTGATTTCAAGCAATTGCTCAGAGCTGGCTTCTTGCAGCTTTTCGATGCTGCCAAAATGCTTGGCCAAGAGCACAGCGGTATTTTCTCCGATATTTCGTATCCCGATCGCGAAAAGTACCTTTTCAAAGGGCTGCTCTTTGGATTTGAAAATCCCCTCCATCATGTTGGAAATGACGCCTTCCTGAAAGGTGTTGGCTTTCAGTTTTTTGATCCGCTCGTTGATCTCGTCAGGAAGGGTGAGCTGAAGTTCCAAAAGGATCGTATGGACTGTTCCTTGCTTTTTACTTGCCTCAAGAATTTGCTCAAACTCTACTCTTCTACCTAAGAAAATCTCCAATACCACGGCTACAGGCACGTAATCTTCCACTTTCATGAGTTCTTGATGGGAGTCGAGATTTTGGAGTAGAAAATCTACCATGCCCACGTTGGCGGGTACTTTTTTCTTCCAAGCCCGAATCTGAGCCTGAAAGGCCCGAAGTCGATCTCGAAGTGGGAGGTGATTATTTTCTAAGAGGAAATCCTGAATCTGCTTGGCTGGAATGCCTTCTGTAAGAGCAAAAAGCGCCTTTTCCAGAGATATGTAAAGCAAACCGGAAACCTCTCGCTCATATTGGTCCTGGCTCATTTCCAATCCCAAGAGTTCCTGCTGCTTGGTATCTAGCTCATAGATATCGGCATAGCTACGGACAAAACCTTGATCAATCAGCGCCCTGATTCGCTCGGTGCCGAGGGAATCGATGTCCATCGCTCGTTTGCTCACAAAGTGCTCGATCCTTCCCAAGACCTGAGGAGGGCAGCCCACTGCGTTTGGGCAGTAGTGCTTGGCTTCTCCTTCTTTTCGGATCAGTCCAGTGCCGCACTCGGGGCAAGTTGTGATGTAGTGAATCGGAGGTGCTCCGTGTTTTCTTCTGGTGGGATTGACGGCGGTGATTTTTGGGATGATTTCCCCTCCTTTTTCTACAAAGACAAAATCCCGCTCATGAATATCCAATCGCTCGATCTCGTTGGCATTGTGCAGGGAGGCACGCTTGACAGTCGTCCCGGCAAGCTGAACGGGAGCAAGGTTAGCCACAGGTGTGATTGCCCCTGTTCGGCCTACTTGGTAGGTGATCGAGAGCAATTCGGTCTCGGCGCTTTCTGCTTTGTACTTATAGGCAATCGCCCAACGCGGAGTTTTGGCAGTGAAGCCGAGTTCTTCCCGCTGATCGTAATCGTTTATTTTGAGGACGACACCATCGGTGTCTAGAGGGAGGGAATAGCGTTTTTCTCTCCATTCCTCGATGTATTCCAAGACCTCCTGGATGTTGCTGGCTTTTTTGTAAGTCGGAGAGACATTGAATCCCCAACTCTCAATCAGGTGAATGGCTTCGTCGTGTTTGCTTACGCCGATCGTTTCTCCCAAAAGTTGATAGAAGTAGCAATTCAGCCTTCGCTTGGCGACCACGCCGCTGTCCTGCATTTTGAGCGTTCCGGAGGCAGCATTTCGCGGATTAGCCATCAAGGATTCCCCTTTGGCTTCTTTTTCAGCATTGATTTTTTCAAATTCTTTGAGAGGCAAAAAGATCTCACCACGCACCTCAAACTTTGCCGGCACATTGGCAGCATGGATGCTCAAGGGGATATTTCGGATGGTTTTTACATTGGCTGTGACGTCGTCGCCTTTGGTGCCATCGCCTCGGGTGACGGCGCGCACGAGTTGGCCGTTTTCATAGACCAATGAAATCGCCACCCCATCAAATTTCATTTCGCAGAAATACTCATAATCTGAGCGACCGAGTCCTTTGACCACTCGCTCATCAAAAGCCGTCAGCTCCTCGATGGTGTAGGTATTTCCCAGCGAAAGCATGCGGTATTCATGCTCCACGGTCTGAAACTCCTTCGTGATCGTGCCGCCCACACGCTGACTTGGACTGTCGCTTTTCAGCAAATCAGGAAACTCATGCTCTAGCTTGACCAACTCCTCAAGCAACTGATCAAACTCGTAATCCGAGATCTCAATCCGGCTTTCCTGGTAATACAGCTGGTTGTGGTGATTGATCTCTTTGGTCAGTTGGGCGATACGAAGGGTGGCTTCAGCGTGAGTCATTGGGGTAAAAATTAAGTGGGGTAAAGTTAACCGAATGGGGATAGGAATTAAAAACTCGGGATTGGGTTTTTAGAGGTTGTCAGCTTCGCGTTGTCGGGTTGTCCAGTTATCTGCTTGGGAGTTTTCAAGTTGTTAAGTGATCAAAAAGCAAATCCTTCATAGAATACACGACAACCTTGACAACAGCTTTAGCGGACAACATGACAACATGGACAACAGCTTCAGCGGACAACTCAACAACAGCTTAAGCCGACAACTCGACAACATGGACAACAGCTTTAGCGGACAACTCGACAACATTGATAACAGCTTTAGCTGACAAACGTGACAACCCTCCCTATCTTTGCCACACTATGAGTAAGAAACTGGGTTTGGAAGGAAAAATACTGGATGTGGCCTACAAGCAATTTTTGCAAAAGGGATATCGGCAGACCACTATGGATGATATCGCTCAGGATCTGGGGATGAGTAAAAAGACGCTCTATAAATATTACCCGGGAAAATTGGAATTGCTTTCTGCCTCTTTTCAGGTGCTAAAAACCAAGATGACAGCCAAGGTAGAGGCCATTTTGGACAATAGGCACCTCTCTTTTCCCCTCAAACTCAAATCCTCTCTGACCGTGGTCGCGACGCACCTCGCCCCGATCAATCCTGAGCTTTTTGAGGATTTGAGAGAATATGCTCCTGAGATTTGGACGGCTCTGACCGAATACATCAACGAATCGGCTTACCTCAGATTTGCCAAGCTTATCGAGCAGGGGATCGCCCAAGGCCTAGTCAATCCTAGAATCAATGTTAGCCTGATCGTCATGCTTTATGCGGCGGCAATTCAGGCCTTATTAGATCCGAAGTTTTACAGTCAATTTCCCGAGTCCATCCAAAAAGGGATGAAAATCCCCGCTTCCGACATTTACGATCAAGCGATCAGCATTATTTACAATGGCATCCTGACCGAGGAGGCACGCAACGAATTTATCAACGCCTAGACTGCCCTTCGTTCGATTTCTTTATCTTTGACCTCGATTTTAGAATTCAGAAAAACCTATACTTCGGTCTTCTGATTCCCGTCTTCCATCAATTCACCCATGAGTACTAAAAATTTCAAACGATATACCATCACCTCAGCATTGCCTTACGCCAATGGGCCCTTGCATATCGGTCATTTGGCAGGATGCTACGTGCCTGCAGACATTTATGTGCGCTACCTCAGGTCCCAAGGACGTGATGTGGCTTTTATCTGCGGTTCGGATGAACATGGGGTTGCCATCACCATCAAGGCTGCCAAAGAGGGCAAAACTCCCCAGCAAGTGGTAGACCACTACCATCAGATGATGAAGCACAGCTTTCAGGAGTTTGGGATCAGCTTTGACCACTACTCCCGTACTTCGGCACAGATTCATCACGAGACAGCGCAGGGATTTTTTACCGACTTGTACCAAAAAGGAGAGTTCCTCGAGCAGACCACTGAGCAGTATTACGATGAGGAGGCAGGACAATTTCTTGCCGATCGCTACATCGAAGGTACTTGCCCTAAGTGTGGCAACGAGCATGCTTACGGCGATCAGTGCGAAAAATGCGGGACTGCCCTTAGCCCAACCGAACTTATCAATCCAAAGTCCAAACTTAGCGGACGTACTCCGGTGCTGAAGGATACCAAGCATTGGTTTTTGGACTTGGCACGTTACCAAGATTTCTTGAAAAAGTGGATCCTCGAAGACCATGCAGATGACTGGAAAAACAACGTGCTCGGTCAGTGCAGATCTTGGTTGGAAGCAGGAGACGGACTTCAGGCTCGCTCTATGACGCGTGATTTGGAGTGGGGAATTCCCGTTCCATTGAAGGATGCACAGGGCAAAGTGCTTTACGTTTGGTTTGATGCACCCATAGGATACATTTCTTCTACCAAGGAATGGGCAGCTGAAAAAGGCATCGACTGGCAGCCGTATTGGAAAGATCAGGATACCAAGCTGGTGCACTTCATCGGTAAGGATAATATTGTATTCCACTGCATCATTTTCCCGGCAATTTTGAAAACGCACGGGGGCTACGTACTTCCGGAAAACGTGCCTGCCAACGAATTTTTGAACCTCGAAGGAGATAAAATCTCTACCTCCCGCAACTGGGCCGTTTGGCTTCACGAGTATTTGAAGGAGTTTCCGGGCAAGCAGGACGTGTTGAGATACACGCTCACAGCCAATGCGCCTGAGACCAAAGACAACGACTTTACCTGGAAGGATTTCCAAGGAAGAAACAACTCAGAACTCGTCGCCATCTACGGTAATTTTGTTAACCGTGCCGTGGTGCTGACGCAAAAGTTCTTCAATGGCATCGTGCCTGAAAGAGGAGAGCTGAGAGGGATAGATCAGGAAGTCCTGAGAGAACTAGAGGCATTTCCTGAAAAAATCGCCGCTTCCTTGGAACGCTACCGTTTCCGCGAGGCGCTATCGATCGTGATGGATCTGGCCCGAATGGGAAATAAATACTTAGCGGATACTGAGCCTTGGAAAGAGATCAAAACCGACGAGCCTCGTACCAAAACGATCCTGAATATCGCTTTGAACATCGCTGCGAATTTGGCGATTGTGTCGGAACCGTTCCTTCCTCATACTGCCAAAAAGCTCTTTGATCTCTTTGGAATGGAGGCTGGAAAATGGGCTGAAGCAGGAAATGGCAAGCTAATCCGCGCCAATCGTTCCCTAGGCCAGATGGGTCTTCTTTTTGAAAAAATAGAAGACGAAACCGTAGAAAAACAAGTTCAAAAACTCCTTGACGCTAAAAAAATGAATGAAGCTGCGAATACCCCTGTGACGCCGATGAAGGAATTGATCACGTATGAGGATTTTGCCAAGCTTGACATGAGAGTGGTGACTGTCCTTGAGGCGGAACGAATGCCTAAATCCAAAAAATTGCTGAAGTTGAAAGTGGATATCGGTCTGGGACAGCGCACTGTATTGAGCGGAGTAGCCGAGCATTTCGAGCCTGAATTCCTGATCGGAAAGCAAATTGTCATGCTTATCAACCTAGCTCCGAGAAAAATGATGGGCATCGACTCCGAAGGAATGATTCTTATGGCCGAAGACAAGGATGGCAAATTGAAATTGCTTCAACCTCATGAGGCTACTTCGAGTGGATCTACCATTTCTTAAGTGATCACCTTGTTCCAAAAACTGACTGTTTTCCGCAGTCAGTTTTTTTTTATCCCCACATTTTCGGAAAATGCGGGCGGATTTGAAATCACCCGGAATGGTCATTTAGAACCTCAAAATCCGACAGATTCAAGCTTAACTAATGAAAAACCTGCGTACCCAGCGAATTGTACTAGCGATAGCCGGAATTCTGATGATTCTCTGTGCAGGGCTTTATTTTTACAATTACCTCAAACAGACCGAGCTCAGTCAGCGACTTCTACGGATAGAGCTGAAAATCAATGAACTGGATAGGGTCTATGCAAACTACCTCACTTCTGTGCTGGAGAAAAGGCGGTTTCAGTTTAACCCAAATAAATCTTACTTGGACCGATTTATGGAGTTTGATTCCAATACAAAGGAACTATTGGACGGATTTTATGAAAGCGATCTGGATATAGCAGCATTTGAGACCAACTTTAGGTTATTAAATCAAAAGATCGAGGAGCGATCCCTAAAGATGCTGGAGCAGGTGACCTATTTCAGGGAGTTTGGGATGGAGCAAGCGAGAGAACGAATCATGGATGAAGAGTCGGAAGTTTTGGCTTTGTCACATGAAGTAGAAGGTGCATTTTTTAGATTAGAGCAATCGCTGAGGAGTGAAAAGGATAGGCTTGTAGCTGAAAATGAATCCCTCATTCGGGTGAATTACTTTGGTTTTGTAGCCTTGGTTTTGGTGGCTGTGGGATTGATTTTGGGTGTTTACTTTCTTTCTCAAAGAGCCTTTTCTTTTGAGCTGGAAAAGGAAATACAAAGTCAAAAGCTCAAGTCGCTTCGTCAGGATATGCTGGACTTTAGTTCCACTTTTGAGTCTTCGGCGATTGGGATGGGACTTTTGGACACCTATGGCAACTGGATTAAAGTCAACCGAAGCCTATGCTCCATGCTTGGTTATTCTCAGGAGGAATTATTGACCCTTTCTTTTCAAAAAATCACCCATCCAGACGATCTTTTTGAGGATCTCGACAAGGCAAAGAAGCTTTTCAATAGAGAAATAGAATCTTACAACCTTGAAAAAAGATACCTGACCAAATCTGGGAAGATTGTATGGATCAACCTCATTGCCTCAGCAGTATGGGATGATCAGGGTCAGTTCAAACATTTCATCGCTCAAATGGAAGAGATCTCACTGAGAAAGAAATTTCTCGATGAGCTTCAAGAGCAGAAAAATCGCTTGGCCAACGTGCTCGAAGGTACAGAAGTGGGCACTTGGGAATGGAATGTGCAGACTGGCGAGACCCTTTACAATGAGAAATGGGCCGAGATTTTGGGGTATGAATTAGAGGATTTAGAGCCAATTTCTCAAGAGACATGGGTGCATTTTGCGCATCCCGATGATATCGCCCTTTCCAATAAGAAGATACAAGAATGCTTTTCAAAAAAGTCCGATTTCTATGAATGTGAATATCGGATGCGTCACCGAGACGGACATTGGGTGTGGATTCTCGATCGGGGAAAAGTCATGCGATGGATGCCAGACGGAAAACCGGAAGTGATGTTTGGTACCCATTCGGATATCTCCAGATTCAAAGAATTGGAATTTAGCCTGATGTCCAAAAATGCCTTTGCCGCAGCCGTACTGGATACCATTGACGTGGGTATTGTGGCTTGTGACGCAAATGGAACTTTAGATCTATTCAACAAGGCCACGCTGGAATTCCATGGGTTGGATTCACGTGATATTCCCCAGGAAGAGTGGCCTGACTACTATCAGCTTTACCACACGGACGGAGTGACGCTGCTTAAAAAGGAAGAAGTACCGCTCTATCAAGCCTGGATGGGTGAAGAGATCGAGGATGTGGAGCTATGTATCCGACATACCTCAGGAGATACACGGATAGTGTCTTGCAGTGGAGGTCCAGTGTATGGTGAAGATGGGAGTTTCCTAGGTGCGGTGGTTGCGATGCGTGATGTTAGTGCGCAGTATAGGAAATAATAGCGTCCAACATCTGGAAAATTGATTTTTATTAAGTCAAGGCATGTTTTAAAGGTATCCGGAAGGAACTTTTAGCCTTGGAGATCAGCTTAACTTGATATATTGTAGTCTATCAGACCTTTAATTGTCGTTTTAAACTTGCCTTTTTTCTATGCAGCTTACCCCAGAAAATATTTTACTTATAAGTTCGGTTTTGTTGATTCTGAGTATCATCGCCAGCAAGACCGCAGGAAGGGCAGGTATTCCTGTTTTACTGCTTTTTTTGGGAGTAGGTATGCTGGCTGGATCTGACGGTTTTGGAAAGATTGCATTTGATAATCCTGCTGCAGCGCAGTTTTTGGGAGTGATTGCCCTGACCTACATCTTGTTTTCTGGCGGATTGGATACCAAGTGGGAATCTATCAAGCCGGTTATGGGTCCGGGAATTGTGCTTTCGACGGTGGGAGTATTGTTGACAGCAGTTTCTGTGGGGCTATTTGCAACTTGGATTGGGGATTTTTCTTGGAAAGAAGGGCTTCTCCTTGGGGCAATTGTATCTTCTACTGACGCTGCTGCGGTCTTTTCCATTTTGCGAAACAAAAGCATCGGCCTAAAAGGAAATTTAAGACCGCTTTTGGAGTTGGAATCGGGAAGTAACGATCCAATGGCGTTTTTCCTCACCATTGGACTCACATCTTGGCTGAGTGTGGAGGGGTTTACTCCGGTAGATTTGGTGCCCATGTTTCTGAAACAGATGATTTTGGGGGCTTTGGCCGGGTATTGCTTAGCAAAAGGCTGTGTCTTTTTGGTCAACCGGATAAATCTGGAGTACGAGGGACTCTATCCGGTACTGATGCTGGGCTTGGTGCTGATGATTTATACCGTCACAGATCAGATTGGAGGCAATGGTTTCCTGGCGGTATATTTGGCAGGAATCACCATGAACCAATCACGAATTCTCCATTACAAGAGCTTTATCAGATTTTTTGACGGGATAGCCTGGCTGATGCAGATCATGATGTTCATCACCTTGGGACTTTTGGTGTTTCCATCTCAAATCGTACCTGTAGTTGGGATTGGTTTTTTGATTTCCCTGTTTTTGATTTTTGTAGCGCGACCCTTGGGTGTATGGATTTCTCTAATGTTTTTTAGGTTTAAAAATCGAGAAAAGCTTTTCATCAGTTGGGTGGGATTACGTGGTGCGGTACCGATAGTGTTTGCTACTTTTCCTTTGATCGGAGGTCTGGAAAAAAGTAACCTCATTTTCAATATTGTCTTTTTTATTGTCATTGCCTCGGTATCTCTTCAGGCTACGACACTCGCCAAAGTGGCCAAATGGCTTCATTTGGCTGTTCCTGAAGGGTTGAAACGAAAAAGCCTTCTAGATATTGAGCTTTCTGATGGATTCAAAAATGCCCTTTTAGAGATCGAGCTGCCACGGGATGCCGGAGTAAATGGTAAAAAAATTCTTGACCTAGGCTTTCCTAAGTCTTCCCTAATTGTCTTGGTCAATCGTGGCAATAAATATATCACGCCAACCGGTGCTACTGAACTGCTTTCAGGCGATAAGCTCATGATCATGACTAATTCGGAATCTGAAGAGCAAAAGATCAAGGATATTCTAAAGTGATCGGAATAGGGACGGTTCAATAAAGTCCCAAATATTTTACTTTTTGTGTAAGAAAACAGCTATACGAGTCGTGATTTGATTGATTATTGATCATTTTTTTGAAAATATTTGATTTTTGAGTTTCTTTTTTAACTTACCTGCGATTTAGCTAGTAGCATATGAAGACAGAGGGATATTCCAGTCAGGAGCATTACGATGAGATGTTTACCAAAGAGGGTGAGATCAGGCCTCATTACCGGGAGTTTTACCAGTTTTTGGATAAGACTTCTTCTAAAAAAATGCATCAACTTCAATTTTCGGCCAATAAGACCCAAAAGGCCATGGGGATGACCTTCAATGTCTACCATGACAATCAGGGAATGGAAAAAATCCTTCACTTGGATATTATCCCGCGGATTATACCCAATTCCGAATGGAAAAAACTCGAAGCTGGGTTAAAGCAGCGGGTTCATGCATTAAACCTTTTCCTGCAGGATGTTTACAATGATCAGAAGATTCTGAAAGACAAAGTCGTCCCGGCAGAATTGATCTTGGGATCCAAGGACTACCTACAGCCCTGCGTAGGCCTCACTCCTCCGAAAGGAATCTGGTGCCACATCACAGGCACCGATTTGGTCAGAGATAAGGATGGAGAATATTACATTTTGGAAGATAACCTGAGATGTCCGTCGGGGGTGAGTTACATGCTGGAAAGCCGCGAAATCATCAAGCGCGCCTACCCCCAGTTGTTCAATGATAAGGGGGTTATGCCGGTTTCTGATTATCCAGCCAAACTGCTCAAGATGCTTCAATTCCTTTCCAAGAAGGCCAAGCCTGTGGTGGGAGTTTTGACTCCAGGAATTTATAATTCGGCTTATTTTGAGCATTCTTACCTCGCTCTTCAGATGGGAGTCGAGCTGGTCAATGGAGTGGATTTACTGGTAAAAGACAAAAAAGTCTACATGCAGACCACCAAAGGATTGGATCAGATCGATGTCATTTATCGAAGGATTGACGACTCATTCTTGGATCCGCTCACTTTCAATCCACAATCCATGCTAGGTGTGCCGGGAATATTTGAAGCGTACAAAGCTGGAAATATTGCTTTTGCCAATGCACCGGGAACAGGAGTTGCTGATGATAAAGCGGTCTACGCTTATGTGCCTCGGATCATCAAATATTACCTCGGTGAAGAGCCTATTTTGAATAATGTGCCCACCTATCTATGCCGGGAAGAAAAGGATCTTGCCTATGTGTTGGAGCATATTGATCAACTTGTCGTCAAAGAAACCAATGCTGCGGGAGGCTATGGAATGCTGATCGGACCCAAATCGACCAAGGAAGAACATGATCGGTTTAGGAAGTTGATCAAAGACAATCCAGACAATTATATCGCACAACCTACACTTTCCCTCTCCACAGTACCTTGTTTGACAGATAGTGGCATAGCAGGAAGGCATGTCGATTTGAGGCCTTACATTCTGTATGGAGAAGAAATCGAAGTAATTCCCGGAGCACTCACGCGAGTGGCCCTCAAAGAAGGCTCGCTGGTAGTCAACAGTTCTCAAGGCGGAGGCAGTAAGGATACTTGGGTGTTGTACAATTAACTTGATCGATTATGCTTAGCAGAGTAGCAAACCATATTTACTGGCTCGGAAGATATCTGGAAAGAGCCGAAAACTACGCCCGATTCATTGATGTGAACTTTAACCTCATGCAGGATCTGCCTGTAGACCTCAAGGAGCAGTGGCAACCGCTCGTGGCAGCTACAGGGGATTTGGACCTTTATCTCAAGAAGTACGAAGGCTATGAGCGCCATCAAGTGATGTATTTTCTCGCATTCGATCTGGATAATCCCAACTGCATGCTATCCGCCGTCAATCGGGCGCGAGAAAATGCACGCATCATTCGAGAAAATCTAAGCAAAGAAACCTGGGAAAAAGTCAATGAACTCTACTACATGCTGCAAAGTGGCTTGGAGAAAAAAGTCTGGAAAAAGGAAGATCCAAGGCAGTTTTTTGAAACTGTGAAAAATCAAATCCTGCTGATCTATGGACTTGCAGACGCTACCGTAGCGAGGACCGAAGGCTGGTATTTCAGACAGCTTGGGCAACTGCTCGAGCGAGCCGATAAGACATCTCGTATCTTGGATGTAAAATATCACATTTTACTTCCGTCTCCGATTGAAGTAGGTTCGCCCTTGGATTTTCTCCACTGGATGGCCTTGCTCAAGTCTGTTACTGGATTTAATACTTACCGTAGGCTTTATGGCACTATTGATCCATCCGGTGTGGTGGAGTTTTTGGTGCTAAACAAATATTTCCCTCGATCGATTTACTATTGCCTCAAAGAAGCAGAGCGATGTCTTCATAACATTTCGGGACATGCGACAGATGGATTTAAAAATTCTGCAGAAAAAGCGATTGGAGAAATGCGTTCCCGCTTAGAATATTCAGATGTCGATGATATAATTTCTGTCGGTCTTCATGAATATTTGGATGCACTGCAACTAAAAATCAACCATATTTCAGATCTGATTGATTCAAATTACTTCCGTCTGAAAGACAACTTCATTTCCTAACTCCATACTACGATCGCATGACCTTTTGCCTGGGCATAAAAACTAAACAAGGAATCGTGGGGCTGTCTGATACCCGGATTACCTCCGGTAATGAGACGACTTCCTCCAAAAAAGTATACACCGTCAACCGGAATAAGCATTCCTTCTTTATCATGACCTCAGGCCTGAGATCTGTCAGAGATAAAGCAATCACCTATTTTTCCGAAGTAATCGCCCGACAGGACGACTCATTCACCAAGCTTTACCAGGCTGTTAATGAGTTTGGGAATCAAGTGAAAGTCGTGGCCAAGGAAGACAAGGTTTACCTTGAAGAGGCAGGATTTAATTTCAACTTGTTTTCCATCATCGGTGGTCAGCTCGAGGATGATATGGAGCCAAAACTCTACCTGCTCTATCCTCAAGGAAACTGGATCGAAATCCGAAAAGGGACTCCGTTTGTAATTATTGGCAATACAGGTTTTGGGCATCCCGTGCTTAAGCGTTCGCTGACCTATGAAGATTCGCTTGAGTATGCGCTGAAGTGTGCGTTTTTGGCCTTTGATGCGACCCGTATTTCAGCCAATGATGTGGATTTTCCCATCGACACGGTAGTGCTCAAGAACGGTGAATACTTTACTCAAGAGCGAAGATTTGAGCAGAAAGAACTGGAGCATGTCTCTGCCTTTTGGAACAACCGGCTCAAAAACGCCATCGAAGAGCTGCCTTCGGAAGTGCTTGACAATGCCTTTGAGAAATTGGAATTATCGGATAAAGGATTCTGAAAATGCTGATTCAGGTTAGGCATCATACCCAGTATTCCTATGACCAGGCTGTTTTGCTTGGCATACACAAGCTGTATTTGATCCCGCAGCATCGTCCTTATTTTAGGATAGAGCATCAAAAATTCCAGATTAATCCAGAAACAGAGGGCCGAAACTTCAGGCAAGACCTCGCAGGGAATTGGTACAAGCAGTGTTGGTTTACCCAAGAGACTGATCATTTGGAGATCACGGGGGAATGGATTTTTAAGCTGCAAAGCTTCAATCCTTTCGGCTTCATTTTAGATAAATCCTTTGAAGACAGCGGCTGGTCTAATCCCATGTTTCAGTTTAGCTATGAGGAACGAACAGCCTTTCTGATTCCTTTTTTGCAGGAAAAAGAAGAATCGCACTTTTTAGACTACTTGAATGAAATCAGAAAAGAATCAGTGGGGTTGGTAGATTTTATCGTGAGGCTCACACGAGTGATTTATCAGGAGTGGCAGCACGAAATCCGCCATGAAGAAAATACTTGGGATTCGATCTACACCTTTGAACAAAAGAAGGGTTCCTGTCGCGATCTTGCCTTGATGGAGATGGACATGCTGCGTGAGATCGGTTTGGCCACAAGATTTGTGTCCGGCTATGCATTCAATCCCGATTTGAAAGACGGACATGAACTTCATGCTTGGCTGGAAGTATTTTTACCTGGAGCAGGTTGGGTAGGAGTGGACCCGAGTTTGGGTTTGTTTACTGATCACAGTTACATTCCACTGGCCTCACATCCAGATCCTAAGCGAACGCTGCCTGTGCAGGGATCTTACATCGGAAGCGCAACCTCAACATTGGTCACTCGGGTAGATGTGAAGCTCTTGCACAAATAAGCCTAAGCTTAGTTCGCGGCAACAGCCGTTTTTGGCATCTCAAACAGTGAGTTTTCCAGTTTTTCATCCACCAAAAATACATCAGAGAAGCTCGCTTGATATCGGATTCGTTTGCTTGAGTCATTTTCGATCTGATAGCCGGTAATTACTCTGGGGAATACCAAGCCTCCTGCATCTCGATAGTCGTCATAAGACAAGGCTTCTTGAACCTGATTGCCTTTGTCAAAGAACGTGACAGCGTAAAGCACCCATGCCAATCGGCCTGTTTCGGGATCTTTTAGCAGAACATATCTGTCTGATGGACCCGGGTGAGTTCCCGGCTTGAGTGTAGCTTCCAAAGCTTCAAAAGACTTTCCGTTGAAGGTTTGATTTTCTATTTTTTTGACAGTCGTTGTAGTGTCGGTCAAGATGTAAGGTAAGCTCAGAAAAGTGGAATAAAGTCTATGATAAAACCTTACCGATTGGCCAGGAAATGCTTGTCTGTTTGGGCTTACCCATACTTTTTCGCCGTCATTTCCAGCTTGGAAGAGGTCTGCGTCTATTCGGGTTTTTCCGTCAGTGAGGCTGATGTAATGGTTTTCCCATTCTAAGGTAGTCTCATGAACCATGGCAAATGAAAATGATTCAGCTTCAACCCATTTGGTCCAGTCCCCATGTGCGTCCAGTAATTTCTTAAACTCTTCCGGCTGATTGAGTCTAGGGTCAGGTGTGATGTTTTTTTCCTCGCAAGACGCCAATAAAAACAGAGCTATGATGAGTGAACTTAACTTTCGAACGTTCATGAAATCGCTTTTTTTTTGAAAGATACCAATTCAACTTAGATTAAGACAAGCGGTGGTGCTTTGATGTAGGGCCAGAATAGTTCGTATAATTTTTTTCTCTTAATCTAACTTTTTTCAATCAATAGGAATTCAACGGTTTACTCCTTTTAATTTCAAAATTGCATTTTGATTTCATTAAATGGTATTTTGAATTTTTTCCCAAATTTTTTCTCAATAATTGGATATATTTTATAATTAATTGATTTGAACTATTGATAGGAAAGGATTAATTGGGAGTTTAAAAGTTTGGAAGCACATGGATAATGTTCATGAAAATGACGGTAAAGACTTTAATTTTCTTTGGGATAGCCAATCGGAAATTTCCCTGCCCTCTGATTTTTTGGCAAAGCTTGACGTAGCCTTAGCTTCTGTAGTGACCTACGAATCCTGTTATCATATTGAATTCGTACTCGTAGATGGTAAGCATCAGCAAGTAATTGCCAGTGTGTGTGTCAATGATCTTGAGGGAAAGCCTAAAGGAGATTTGGCTCATTGCGGCATATCTCAAGAAATTCCTTTGAATTTGTTGGTAGCGGGGAAGATCGCTGTATTAAAGTTGACAGGACTCAAAGAAGGCCTCGACAGAGAAAAAATGAAAAGGATTCAGCGATTATTCAAAAATATTGAGTCGAATCTTTTACAACCAAATAACCCAACTCATCAAAATGTAAATCAACAGATTCCACCGCCTGAATCGGAGGCCAAGTACAAGAATTTGCTTGAAAATATGTTGCATGCCGTTGTATATCATGATCAATCAGGCAAAATCACCTATGCAAATCCCGCATCGGAAAAGATACTAGGAATGACTCATGATCAAATTTTTGGAAAAACTTCCATGGATCCGGGGTGGAGAGCAATCCATGAAAATGGAAAAACTTTTTACGGAAAAGATCATCCTGTAATGGAAGTGCTCAGGACTGGTAACCCGGTGAAAAATGTGGTCATGGGAATCCAGCCCGGTAAGTCCAAAAGAATCACTTGGATATTGATTAATGCCATTCCTGAATTGGTGGAAAACTCCAATGAAATCGCTCAAGTATTAGTCACTTTCAGTGATATCACGCAAGTTAAAGCGATTGAGAGGAAGATTGAGGAAAAAGCAGCAGTACTCAGGTCGATCATTGAGAGCTCCACAGAGTCTATTTGGGCAATCAATACCCAACTCAAATTGCGGTATGCCAACACCAAGTTTGTGAAGTTTTGTCAAAATTCAACCGGAAAAACTATCTCAATTGGAGATTCTATTTTGGATTATGTACAAGAAGATAAGAGGGACTTTTGGAGAGAAAATTATCAGAAAGTATTTGAAGGAGAGTTTCTTGAAATCAATGATTCTTATCAGACCAAAACGGGTGTAGCTAATTACAGAGTGAATATCAATCCGGTCTTTTCTGGGGGCAAGATCATCGGGGCTTCTGTGTTTGCCATGAATGTGACCGAATTGGAGCAGTCTATGCAAACGATTAGGAAGCAAAATGAACGGTTTAGGGAGATTTCATGGCTTCAAAGCCACGTCATCCGTGCGCCTTTGGCGAGACTGATGGGATTGTTAGACCTACTTTTGGAGCATTCGGATTGGTCTCAACTTGACCAATCAAGCCTATTTGAAAAAATGAAAAAAGCTTCTCATGAGATAGATAAAGTTATCAGGGAAATCAGTCACAAATCGGAGGACCTCATTTGATCCGTTTCTTACTCGTCGATGGAAAGTGATCCTTATATGATAGGTGCACCATTTTATGTTTCAAAGAGACTTTTGTTTGAGATTTTTTTTAGATCATTTCTAAATAATAAAAAACTCTTGTTTAGATTTGTTCCAGATAAAATTAAGGTCCTATGTGGAAGCCAATCCGAAAGTTTCTCAATGATATTCACCTCTATGCAGGCTTGATCAGTGGCTTGATCGTCATCGCTGTTTGCCTCAGCGGTACGATCTATGTCTACAACACTGAGATTCGCGAGTTTTTTGATTCAGAGCGATATTTTGTTGAAAAACAAGGGACTCCACAAACGCTCGACGCACTCAAATCCAACTTGGAGACCCAAGTTGAAGGCCAAATTGTTGGTGTCAATGTATTTCAGCAGGAGGGAAGGACGGTTCAGTTTTCTGTGAAAAAGGAGGGACAAGAAAGACCTTCTACACTTTTTGTAGATCCCTACTCAGGAAAAGTTTTGGCTAATAATGCGGAAAAAACCAGTACAGAGGAGTTTATGGGCTATATGTTTTCGCTCCACCGCTGGTTGCTTCTTGATAAAGTCGAAGAGCCGATCATGGAAAGCATGACCAATCAGGAATTGGGACGATTCATCAATGGTGTCGCTACCCTACTTTTTCTCCTAGGGGTAATCACAGGAATGGTGATCTGGGTACCTCAAAAAGCCAAAAATTGGAAGCAAGGCCTGCAGGTAAAATGGGATGCCAACTGGAAGCGGGTCAATCATGACCTTCACAATACCCTTGCATTTTATTCTTTGGGAGCACTATTTATCATGGCGGTGACCGGCCCATTCTGGTCGTACCAGTGGTACAAAACCGGCTGGCAAAAGACTTGGGACATTTACCAAGCTCCTAAAGAAGAGAAGAAAGGTCCTGGTCAAGAACAGGCCAAAAAAGAGGAAGCTCCGGCGGAAGAAGAAACTCAACCTGCGTATGAATTGTCATTGGATGAAATTCTACTCGCGGCTAATACTACCCTTAATTACCAGGGAAATGTCAGAATAACCCTGCCAGAAAAGGCTGGTTCAGATATCTCGATCAGTAAGTCTCGCACAGGATTTTTTGCCCGTGCAGGTGCGGATCAACTGAAGTTAAATCCGGAAAATCTGGCCGTGAAAGAAGCTAATCTTTTTGGAGACTTACCGGTGCGTCAGCAGATTGGTAGATCCGTAAAGGCCCTACACACCGGGGAGATTTTTGGTCAGTTTACCAAGTTCTTGTGGTTTGTCGGTTGTCTTATTGCCACTTCCTTACCGATTACCGGAACTTTGATCTGGTTGAATAAGAAGAAAAAGAAAAAAGCACCTTCAGCGAAAAAAACAGCTCAGGCTGTAGCTGAAGTAGGGTAAATAATAAGGTTCAATTTAGTAAAAATGGCTTTCTGGTGACGGAGAGCCTTTTTTTTACCACTAAGTCCTCAAAGTGGAAAAGGAGGGTACTAAGAGATGGATGAGGGATCAGTGATCTGGTACAAGTTCTTTAATACGACAGAAAACTGATCTCTGCGACTTACCACTTTTTCTTTGCGTTCTCTGGGCCTCTGCGGTGAAAAAATATATTACACCAGTTGCCTTGCTTCTCCAGAAGCTGGGCTTATTTAGTACCATAAACTCACCAAGGATTTTATTCAAACCGAAACCGAGTGCTTTGCCTGAGCTCAGCAAATCTACTGAAGCTAAACTACTTTTTTTCAGCCCTCTGATTTCAGTTTTTTGCGTCCTTACTTCCAAAAACCTACAGCGCCTTCCTGTCTTTGTGGCTAATCTTTTTTAGGCCTTGCGTTGAAAAAAATTATCTTGCACCATGCGAATCTTAGTAGTCGAAGATGAACCCGGAATTTCCAATTTCCTTAAGCAAGGACTGGAAGAGGAAGCTTTTGCTGTGGATGTGGCTGACAACGGAAAAGCCGGTTTAGATCTTGCCCTTTCAGGGAATTACGATTTGCTGCTTCTTGATTGGATGGTACCTGGAATCAGCGGAATTGAGTTGACAAGGCAGTTTCGGAAGGATTTTCCTCAGACCCCGATTATTTTTCTCACAGCCAAAGACACTTTGGATGAGACCATTTTTGGTCTCCAGAGCGGTGCCAACGACTACATCAAAAAGCCTTTCCATTTTGAGGAATTGCTGATGCGTATCCGCGTGCAGCTTCGTGGCAAGGAAGTCATTGAGGAGAAACTCACCTTAGGTCCAATTGAGATTTTTCCCGATAAGCATTTGGTCATCAGAGAGGGAGAGGAAGTGCAACTGACACAAAAGGAATTTGCCTTGCTTGAGTTTTTGGTTAGAAACAAAAACAAAGTCTGTCGCCGCACCCGCATCATTGAAAGCGTCTGGGACATTCATTTTGACTACAACACCGGTGTGATTGACGTTTTTATCAATTCGCTTCGCAAAAAGCTTCACCTACACCGGGATGAAGATTTCATCCAAACCATCCGTGGGGTGGGTTACATGGCAAAAGAGGTATGAGGATCGCCTACAAAGAACGCATCGCCAGAAGGCTAACTTGGGTCACCGCGCTGATCATCCTGATCGTGTTTGTGTTGATTTACCTCGTGGCGAGCTTTACGGTGGTGCGGAATATTGACTATGAGCTCCAACTCGAGACAGACAAACACAAGGATCAGATTTTTTTGGTGAATGGAGAAATCCGTTTTCTCCACATGGATGAGTGGGAGGAGATGGAGCACAGCCAAATCCAACTTAATCCGATTTTTATCGAAATCGTGGATTTAGAAGGAAAATCAAAGGATCGATCTCCGAATCTTCGTGAAAATCACCTGAGCTTTTCCCCTGAAAAATCCCTCAAAAACGAAGCCTGGACTCAAAAAATCGGTGCCAGCGAGGTTCGCACCCGACAAATCCCTCTTTACAATGCCGGAAAGCTCGAGGGCTATTTGCTCTTGGCCAAATCTTTTGATGACACCCGTGAGCTGCTGGATAACCTGCGAAATGTATTGGTGGTCCTGTATCCATTGATCCTTATTTCCTTGTTTCTGACCATGCGCTACCTGGCAGGGAAAAGCATCGAGCCGATTCAGGAGATCATCGAAAAGACCAATCAGATTACTCAGAAAAACCTCAACGAGCGAGTACCCGAACCCGAACTGGACGATGAAATCGGCCAACTCACCCGATCGATCAATAACCTACTTGGACGATTGGAGCAAGCGATGAAGCGGGAAAAACAGTTTACCTCGGACGCTTCTCATGAGTTACGCACCCCGCTTTCGGTCCTTCGAGGGACCTTAGAGGTGTTGGTTAGAAAGCCTAGAACCGCCGAAGAGTACGAGCACAAAATCCAAACTGCGCTCAGTACGATCGATCGGATGAGTGCGATGATTGATCAGTTATTAGCCCTTGCCAGAGTGGAAAACTCCAAGAATCTCGTCAAAGAAGAAGTGGAATTGATCACCTTGCTGGAGGAGAAAGCAGATCAAATCTCTGAGGAGCAGCAGCGCAAAATTACCTTTCAATCCCAGGTGAGCCTGCCGATTTATATCAGAACCAATGAGAAATCTTTGGAAATGATCCTGGACAATTTGCTTAATAACGCGATCAAGTATTCATCGGAAGGTTCGGATATTTTTCTCAGAGTAGGCAAGTCCGGTGCTCAGCCGTATATCGAAGTGGCAGATTCGGGTTCTGGAATTGAAGAAGAGCATTTGGAGCAGATTTTTGATCCCTTTTTTAGGGAAAAAGAAGCCTTGGATCAGGGGATTCCTGGTACAGGATTGGGTTTGGCCATCGTGAAAAAACTGGCTCAAGAATCCCAAATTAAACTTTCTGTGGTCAGCAAAAAAGACGTAGGAAGTACCTTCCGATTGGATTTTCCTCCTCAATCTTAAGCAAATCTTAAGAATCGCCTAAGACAGTCCTAAGCTGGGTGTTGCACTTTTGTATTTCACCTAGACTAGGATTCATGCTGGATCGAATCATTCAGTGGAGCATTTCCCACAAACTCATCATTTTCATTTTTATGGCTGCTTGGACAGGCTTTGGCATCTATGCCTTGTCCAATCTCCCCATCGGAGCCGTGCCTGATGTCACCAACAATCAGGTACAGGTCATCACTACTTCCCGCAATTTGGCGACGGAGGATGTGGAAAAATTCCTCACTTATCCTGTCGAGTTGGAAATGGCCAACCTTCCGGGAGTAAAGGAAATCCGCTCCATATCCAAGTTCGGTCTTTCGGTGGTGACGATTGTATTCGAGGAGGAAATGGGCACCTACTTGCCCCGTCAGCTGATTGCCGAGCGATTGAAAATTGCTGAAGGCAAGATTCCTGCGGGTTTTGGACAGCCGTTTATGGGTCCTATTTCCACCGGTTTGGGAGAGATTTACCAATACGTCATCGACGTCAAGCCAGGCTACGAAGACCGATACAGCATCACCGATTTGCGAACTATTCAAGATTGGGTGGTGCGACGAAACCTGTCCGGGATCGAAGGGGTAATTGAGGTGAATACTTGGGGAGGTTTTCTCAAAGAATACGAAGTAGCCATCAATCCTGAGCGACTCAAGGCTATGAATGTCAATTTGGCTCAGGTCTACGAGGTCTTAGCCAAAAACAATTCCATCTCAGGTGGTAGCTACATTGAAAAGACGAACGAAAGTTTTTTCATCCGTGGTGAAGGACAGGTGAAAAGCTTGGAGGACATCGAAAACATCGTCCTGGAGGTTCGAAATGGCAGCCCGATTTACATCCGCGACATTGCCAATGTTCAGTTTGGACATGCCAATCGCTTTGGTGCGATCACGGCCAATGCCGAAGGAGAAAAAGTGTTGGGCCAAGTCATGATGCTCAAAGGTGCTGATGGCAAGGGTACCATCGACCGAGTCAAAGAGCGAATCGCTGAAATGGAGAATACGCTTCCAGAAGGTGTGTTTATCAATGGGTTTTTGGATCGATCCGAATTGATCGGAAGGACGACTTTCACAATTACCGAAAACTTGCTCCTAGGCTGTTTGATCGTTGTTTTTGTTGTGGTTTTGCTCTTGGGCAATTTCCGTTCGGGTCTGGTGGTTGCTTCGGTAATTCCCTTGAGTTTGCTTTTTGCGCTTTCGATGATGTACATCTTTAGGGTCGATGCCAACCTGATGAGTTTGGGAGCCATTGACTTTGGGATTATCATTGACGGTGCGGTGATCATTGTGGAATACATCGCTTACCAGTTTTCCAAATCCTCTTCAGCCTTCTCTGGACTTTCCAGCAAAGAAAAACAAGCCGAGAAAGACAAGATTTCCTTTACAGGTGCCTCCAAAATGATGCATTCGGCCATTTTTGGACAGATCATCATCATCATCGTATTCATTCCGATTCTGTCCCTTTCAGGGGTAGAAGGCAAAATGTTCCGTCCAATGGCAGAGGTGTTCAGCTTTGCGTTGATCGGGGCGATGATTTTGGGATTGACCTATGTGCCGGTAGTTTCCTCCCTTTTCCTCAAATCCGAAGCTCCGGGGCCTAAAAACGTATCCGTACGCCTCATTAATTTTCTCAACAAACTTTACGAACCCACCATCAACTGGGCATTGACCCATACCAAGGCGGTGCTTTCTGCGGCCGGATTAATCCTAGTTGCTGCGGTTTGGCTGTTTTCTACCATGGGTTCGGAGTTTGTTCCAACCTTGGATGAAGGGGATTTTGTGATTCAGCCGGTGTTAAAAACAGGAACTACCCTGACTAATACCGTGGAGACAATCACTGAAATGGAGCGGATTCTGATGAAGTTTCCCGAAGTGAAGCAGGTAGTCACCAGAATCGGTGCGGCCGAAATCCCGACAGATCCCATGTCCATGGAGGAAAGTGACGTGATCGTGACCTTGCATCCACCTAGCGAATGGACAACGGTGGAGACCAAAGACGAATTGGCTGAAGAGTTCAAAAAAGCGCTTGAAGCCATTCCGGGATTGGATTATGAGTTTACCCAGCCGATCGAAATGCGATTCAATGAACTGATCACAGGGGTACGTGCTGACTTGGCGATCAAGGTCTTTGGAGAAGATTTGGACGTGCTTTTGAAAACTGCTGAAGAAATCGAAGCGGCTATTCAAGGCGTGGAAGGTGCAGCTGATATCATCCTCGAAAAAGTGGATGGACTTCCTCAAATGAAAATCGAATACGACCGCGCCAAAATCGCCAAATACGGACTCAATGTCGAAGACCTCAATCAGGTCGTGACCATGGGATTTGCCGGATTGAGTGCGGGGACAGTTTTTGAAGGAGAAAAGCAATTTGAATTGGTGGTTCGTTTCGATGCACCTTATCGAAAGGATATCGAGAATCTCGAAAATGCCGCTATCCAACTTCCGACCGGAGGAAGTGTTCCACTTTCCGAACTTGCCAAAATCACCTACACCAAAGGTCCTGCAAAGATCTCCCGCGACAATACGCAGCGTAGGGTAGTGGTCGGAGTCAATGTCAGAAACCGTGACTTGCAGTCTGTGGTGGATGACATTCAAGCGATCGTCAAAAATCAAATCACCATTCCAGAAGGCTATCGAGTGGATTATGGAGGACAGTTTGAAAACCTACAGCAAGCCCGAAATCGACTCTTGATCGCCGTTCCGGTTGCCTTGATGCTGATCTTCTTACTCTTATTCTTTGCCTTTTCTTCCACACGAGATGCCTTTATGATCTATACGGCCATTCCTTTCTCGGCCATTGGTGGCATTCTGCTACTTTGGTTGAGAGACATGCCTTTCAGTATTTCCGCAGGGGTAGGATTTATCGCGCTCTTTGGAATTGCGGTGCTCAACGGGATCGTGATGATCGAACATTTCAAATCCATGAAAGATAAGTACACTTCCATTCGAGAGTTGGTGATCACAGGTGCCAAAGAGCGTCTTCGTCCTGTTTTGCTTACTGCTTCAGCTGCAGCCTTGGGCTTTTTGCCAATGGCAGTATCGGGATCCGCAGGTGCCGAGGTGCAGCGTCCATTGGCCACGGTTGTCGTGGGAGGATTGATTTCAGCTACCCTGCTCACCTTGGTGGTTTTGCCGGTGCTTTATGTGCTGTTTAACTCAAGAGAAAAAGGCAAAGGATTCAAACTGCCTAAAGCAGCTTCTCTGTTGATCCTGTTTTTGCTTAGTCCGTTTGCGCTTTCTTTTGCGCAGCAAAGCACCAAACTGACCTTGGAGGAAGCACTTCAGCTTGCTGAAAAGCAAAATCCGGGCATTCTCGCTTCGCAAAAAAGACTGGAATCGGTTACCGCTTTGACCCGATCAGCTTGGGAAATTCCAAAAACCAACCTGATTCACCGTCAAGATCAAAACGACATTGCCGAAAACGGAGTCTTCAACCGGGTTTGGGGAATCAATCAGAGTTTTAATTTTCCCACAGTTTACAGCGCCCAAAAGAATTTTCTCCGCTCGGGTCAGCAGCAGGAAGAGGCAAGACTGCAATTGGATCTTCGGTCTTTGAAGAAGGAGGTAAGTACGGCTTTTGTCACCGCTGCCTACTGGACAGATTTGGAGAGAAATTACCTTTTTCTGGATAGCCTCTACGGCTCATTTGCCAAAGCTGCCACGCGACGACTGGAGACAGGAGAGTCTAATCTCCTCGAAAAACTTACTGCTGACAGCAAATTGCGAGAAATAGCCATCCGCAAATCCGAGGCTCAGCGGGGCAAGTCCATTTCGTTGGAACAGCTTGCAAGATTGATTCAGGTAGAAGGTGAAATAGAGATTACGTCCACAGAAATCAAACTTGATCCCAACGCTGATCTGGCTTCACACCCTGGATTTTCCTTTTACGAGGCAGCCAAAATGCAGGCATTTTACCAGACCAAAGTCAATCAAAATTCCCTGCTTCCTTCGATTAATCTGGATCTTTTCCGCGGGACCAACCTAGCCCCCGGCTCAAAAATTTACCCTGGATTTGAGATAGGAGTAGGGATTCCGCTCTTTTTTGGAGCACAATCAGCCAAGATCAAAGCCAATAAAATCGCACAGGAGCAAATCGACTTTGAGTCTGAAAACTTTCGCTCCCGACTGGAAACGAACTTTTCTACCATTCAAAAACGACTGGATCAAAACCGACAAATCATCACTTATTACGAAACGGAGGGTAAATCTCTGGCCGATCAGCTGCGAGCTCAAGCCAGTCGATCTTTTCAGGAAGGCGAGATCGATTTTCTCCAATACGTCCAACTCGTGGAAAATTCCCGCACCATTACCCTGCAATACCTGCAGGCCCGTCTCGATTACCAACTCAATCAACTCGAACTCCTTTACCTCGCTAACTGATGAAAACTATTCAGGTATATAAAATCTTACTTTCAGGCGCTTTCGCACTCCTTCTCGCGACGTCCTGTTCCAAAAATGAATCCACCGAAAATGGCATCGAGGTGGCTGAAGCGCCCGAGGGCTCGAAAGAGATTGTCCTTACGGAAGATCAATTCCGCACCATGAAGATGGAGTGGGGGCCAGTTCATACCGGAGAGTTTTCGGAAGAAATTACCGTTCAAGGCACGGTCCAGATTCCTGTGGAAGGTATGCGAGAAATCTCCGCCTATTACGGTGGGTATGTCCAGGATATTAAATTGCTTGAAGGGCAACCGGTTAAAAAAGGGGAGGTGCTATTTAACCTGGAAAACCCTGATTTCATCCGCCTTCAGCAGGATTACCTGGAGACAAAAAGTCAATTGACTTACCTCAAGTCTGAATTTGAGCGCCAGCGCACCTTGGCTTCGGAGCAGATTTCGGCACAGAAAAACTACCTAAAAGCAGAAGCTGATTACCAAACGGCTTTGGCCAAATCCGAGAGTTTGAAGAAGCAGCTTTCCTTGATTCAGATCAATGCTGAGCAGCTTACCCCACAGACCATCAAAACCAAAGTTGCGGTCAATTCCCCGATCAGTGGTTTTGTGGAGGATGTGTTTGTGGTTCCCGGGCAGTTCCTTCCCGCGGCAGGCAAGGCAGTTTCTTTGCTAAGCAGGGATCATATCCATGTGGAATTGGTGCTGTTTGAAAAAGACGCTAACCGAGTTCACCCAGGTCAAAAAGTAGAGTTTACCAGTCCGGACAAACCGGGTGAATTTATGGAAGCCAAGATCTATGTAGTAGGTCAGTCGATCAATGAGCAGCGTCAGATTAATGTTCACGCGCACATGGTGGATGAAAAACAGGAATCCAAAATGACTCCGGGGATGTTTTTGCAAGCTAGAATCCAGCTCGATCCACAAGTGTCTTTGGCAGTTCCTGAGGAGTCGGTCCTTGAGGTAGATCAGGATCGGTATATTTTGATCCAAAAGGCCAAAACCGAAAATGGCTATGTTTTGGAAAGGGTGAAGGTTGTTCCGGGAGCAAAGGGAAAGCATTACCTGGCCATTGAACCTGAAAAAGCACTTGATTCCACCACTGTAGTGTTGGTAAAGGGCGGGTTTAACTTGTTGTAAAATTAGTTTTGCCACGAAGGCTCAAAGCCGCTAAATATGCAGAGCTATGCTGTCTTGCTTCTCCAGAAGCAGGACTTGATCGACGATTTGCCACAGATGCACAGATATTTTTTTCGTTTTTCCGCTATGTGACTAGTGTGGTTAAATGACTTGCTTCTATGGAGAATTGTATTGATTAAGAGTTTGCTTTAGATGAGTTAGTGATTTTCTGATTTTTCAAGGAATTAATCCAAAGGCTGAACCTGTGATTCCCCAAATCAAAAAGTAAGTCAGGATTACTTGGAAGGCATTGGTTGAGTCGGGGGCTTTTCTCTATTTTTAGCCTTCTATGACCCACCAACCTTCTCATCTCAACCGTCAACTTGGGCTTTTAGGACTCGCAGCCACGGGGATTTGCTCGATGATCGGGGCTTCCATCTATGTGGTACCCTTTATGATCCAGCGCAATGTGCCCGGCATCGGTCCCTATGTTCTTCCGGCATTCTTATTTGCAGCCATTCCGGCTATTTTTGCGGCTTTGGCCTATTCGATTTTGGCCTCAGCGATGCCTAGGGCTGGAGGGTCATATTTGTATGCGAGTCGGGCGATTCATCCCTATTGGGGTTTCGTGGCTAGTTTTTCCCAATGGTTTGGGCTCTCCATTGTGATCGGAGTGATTTCTTACGTTGTAGTACCCTTCTTCCGGGATGTGGCGGTGGCTTTGGAGTGGACAGCTTTGGCAGATTGGTTAAGCCATTCTTTGGTACGAGTGGTCTTATCACTTGGTCTCCTTTGGCTCTTTGCGGGGATTAATATGCTGGGGGTGAAATCCTACGAGCGCACCCTGATTCCATTGATGGTCTTGATGTTCGCACTTGGGGCTGTGGTGATTTTCGCAGGGATGAGCTTTACTACAGGCGACTTTCTGAATGCATTGATGGAAAAAGAAGGACGACAGCTTGAGCTTTTCACAGCAGAGTTTAACTGGACGACTTTTCTTTCAGCTTCGGCAATTTTATTTTCCAGCTTCATCGGTTTTGACTCTATTGCCCAGGCAGGAGGAGAAGCCAAAAATCCCACGAAAAACCTGCCTAAGGCGATCGGTTTGGCGATTTTGACGGTTGGTCTGTTTTACTTCACCTTTACTTTTGCCGTTTATAATGCTGTGCCTTGGCAGTTTGTCGCCCTCGAATCGCAGGTAAAAGACATTACCGCCGCAGGCCTTCTTTCCTATTTACTGCCTACGGGACTTGGAGTGGTGATTCTATTGGGAGCTGCGATTGCCCTGCTAAATGACCTTCCCGCGATGATTCTATCTGTTTCTAGATTGGTCTTCTCCTGGGCTGAGGATGGGATTTTCCCCAAAAAATTGTCCACCATTCATCCCAAGCATCATTCCCCTTACTTGGCGATTTTGCTGAGTGCCTTGGTTTCAACAGTTGGGATTTTGGGTAGCCATTTTGCCGGCGATTTCTTTTTGGGAATCGACATCATGGTGACCTCCATGTTGGTCAATTTCCTGCTGATGTGTCTTTCGGTTGCTTTCCTACCCAAACGAAATCCGGCCTTGGCTAGTGAAATCAAACTCTTCAAACATCCTGTCGGGCAGCGATTGATCGCCCTGATGGGTACACTTTTTCTTTCCAGTTTCCTTCTCATTCACGTGAGCAAAGACCTTTCTGCTGAGGTTTCAGCTTGGTATTTTCACTCCACTTGGGTGTGGCTGATCGTGATGGGTTTGGCTAGTCTTCTCTTTTATTTCCGTTGGAAAAAACTCCAAAAATCCGATCCTAACCTGAAAAACCGATTTTCGACATTACCACAAGACTGATATGACCATTTCTAAATACATTGAATTAGCACCTGGATTGACCATTTGTAGAGCCCTGACCGGACTCTGGCAAATCGCCGACCTCGAGCGCGACGGCCAAAAAGTAAACCCTCACGAAGCTGCCCAATCCATGAAATCCTACGTGGAGGCAGGATTTACCACTTTTGATATGGCGGATCACTACGGATCGGCGGAAGAAATCACGGGCGTATTCCGTCAAACTTACGGCAGCGATTCGGCTCAGTTTTTCACCAAATGGGTTCCTTCCCCTGATCGCATCACCAAAGATCAAGTGAGAAAAGCAGTGGAAACTGCCTTGACCCGCATGCAAACCGAGCAGATCGACCTGATGCAATTTCATGCTTGGCAATATGCCCATCCGAGTTGGGTGGATTGCCTGTTTTGGCTTCAGGAACTGAAGGAAGAAGGCCTGATCAAGCACTTAGGCCTGACCAATTTTGACACAGCGCATCTCAGCATCGTGGTCAATTCGGGGATTGAAGTAGTGTCAAATCAAGTTTGCTATTCTTTGCTGGATCAACGTGCAGCGGGAGAGATGACCGAATTGTGTCTGAAGCATGGGGTGAAGTTGCTGGCCTTTGGTACGGTGGCAGGTGGATTCCTTTCTGAAAAATGGCTAGGAAAACCCGAGCCGATCCTGAATGAATCTCTGACTTGGTCTCAGATGAAATACAAGCGATTTATTGACACTGCGGGAGGCTGGGAGCAGTTCCAAGATTTACTGCAGACGCTCGATAGCCTTGCCAAAAAGCATCAGGTAGGGATTGCAAATATTGCCAGCCACTACATCATGACCCGCCCTGCTGTGGCTGGAGTCATCATCGGAGCACGATTGGGAAAAAGTGAACATATCGCCGACAACGAGCGGCTTTTCTCTTTCCAATTGGATGGAGCGGACGAAACCCAGCTCAGACAGGTTCTTCACACGCTTTCTAAAATCCCCGGTGATTGTGGAGACGAATATCGAAAACCACCTTTCCTGACTGCCTCGGGAGATTTGAGCCACCACGTCGCTTCATTTCCTGCTCCCTATCCGACGGTGGAGGGCATCGACGGACGCACCAAAGCCTTGAGTGGCACCATTTGGGAAGATATTGCGGGATTTAGCCGAGCGGTGAAAAAAGGAAACCGCATCTTGGTTTCAGGTACTACCGCTACGCATGGGCCAAGAGCAATGGGAGGAACCGATCCTGGTGCTCAGGCTCAGTTTATCCTCGACAAAATCGAAGGGGCAATTCAATCCCTAGGCGGTACATTGGAGGACGTGGTCCGAACGCGAATTTTTATCCGAAATGCCGATCAGTGGGAGCCTATTTCAAGAGCGCATGGTCAGCGGTTTGCTGGAATTCAGCCTGCCAACACCATGGTCAGGGCGGATTTGATCGGGGAGGAATATTTGGTCGAAATGGAGGCTGAAGCAGTCATTTCGCCAAAAAATGAGTGAAAAGTGAAAATCGGAGGAGAATAAATGATAACTTTTGATAAGCCTAATCCTAGCATACTATGAAATCTTTATTCCTTTCTTTTCTTCTCCTTTTCACCCTCGGATATGTATCGCAGGCACAATCGAAAATTGACCTCACCGGTACCTGGACAGTCGATGTCCAAACCGACATGGGGAGCGGTAATCCAACTTTTGTCCTAAAGCAGGAGGGAGAGAAAATTACCGGTACCTATGCTGGTTCGCTGGGCGACTCGCAAGTCACAGGGACTTTGAAAGGGAATGTCCTTCATTTGGAGTTTTCCATCCAAGGAAATTTGATCACTTATGATGGTACAGCCACCGATACTTCTATTAGTGGAAAGGTAAATCTTGCTGAAATGGCAAGCGGCACTTTCTCAGGAAAACGAAAAAGCTGAAGCCGTGATCAATAGCTACATCAGCCAAAAACCAATTCCTGAAGGGGAAGCCATGATCGGGGCAGAGATCCGAGCAGGCATCCTGAGTTTGATTTGCAAGGAAAATCCCGGATTCGGACCGGAAGATTATATCAGTTTGTCCGAACTCAATTTTTATAGGAGGCTCTACCTCACTCGGATGATGGAAGAGGAAAAGGGAGAATTAGCTCGAATTGACCAACAAGTGATGGTGGCCATCCGGGATAATTCGATCCTCTCTGAGAAGATACAGGATGATACTGATCCCGAACTTACTTTTGGTGATCGGATGGCAGACCATATCGCCACATTTGGAGGGAGCTGGACTTTCATCATTATATTTTTCACTTTTCTGCTAATCTGGATGATCACCAACGCCTACATCCTAGTCGCAAAGCCTTTTGATCCTTTTCCTTTCATTTTGCTCAATCTCATCCTTTCTTGTCTCGCTGCCATCCAAGCGCCTATCATCATGATGAGTCAAAACCGCCAGGAGGCAAAAGACCGAATCCGTTCGGAGCATGATTACAAAATAGACCTCAAGGCAGAACTGGAAATCAAACTGTTGAGTGAAAAAATAGACCATCTTTTGGTCCACCAAAACAGAAAACTGCTGGAAATCCAAGAAGTACAGGTCGACTACATGGAAGACCTTCTCAAGCAAATCAAAAATACAAACACTAAATCTCACTGATATGCATCCAATTTTGAAAAATACCCTAGCCGTAATTTTAGGCTTACTGATCGGAGCCACCGTCAATTCTCTGCTTGTGATGAATAGTGCTACGCTGATCCCTCCACCCGATGGGGCTGACTTGACCACGATGGAGGGGCTGGAAGCGGCCATGGTTCTCATGCAGCCCAAGCACTTTCTGATCCCTTTCTTAGCTCATGCCTTGGGGACCTTGGTAGGAGCATTTATCGCGGCCAAGATTGCCGCTTCCTTTGCCAAAGAGTTAGCGCTCTTGATCGGTTTGATGTTTTTTGTTGGAGGCACTTTTATGGTGATGTCCCTGCCCGCACCTCTTTGGTTTAATGTCACCGACCTGCTCTTGGCTTATTTTCCAATGGCTTTGCTTGGAGCCAAACTGGCTGGCGCGCGTTCAAAAAGCAGCAAAGTTTCCCACTAGTCTTGACTGGTTTTGGAAGGAAAGGTACCCAACTCTTCAATCTGATAGCCTTCGGGATAGGTAGGCCTTTTCCTACGGGTACCTAGGACAGGTTTGGTTGGCTCGTTGCTAATTTGGTGAAAAAAGGCATGGACTCTAAGACCTGCTTTCATGAGTCCCGTTCTCCACGAAGCCACTTTTCTGATCCCCAACGCCTCCCTAAGAGGCTCATCCAACAGCGCAAAAACAAAAGGGCGTCCAATTCCAAAAAGCCATTTGGGCAAGTAAAAGCCCAACAGTAAGTCGATGGTTTTTTCGGCAATCAGGCGATTGGAGGGGGCATATTGAAAGTGGGTTGCTTCATAGTCAAGGTTGAATCGCTCAAATTCGGCCAAGGTCTGCGGGACGTCTTTAAGGTTCATCCGACGGCCAAGTTCGAGGTAGTTTTTGAAAACCCCTTGCTTCTCGAATTCGGTCATCGGTCGATACCCATTTTTTTCCAACCAACGAATCGGCTCGAAAATAAAAGTGGACAGCACGTAGAGAAAATCATCATTGGAGATCTCAAAGCGTCCATGCATGGAGTTCATTCGTCGGATCGCTCGCTTGCCTCGGAGGCTGTTCATGCCGTGTTCCAAAATTTCAAAAAGGATCAATTCTGTGTCATCGTACCGCTTTCTTGGCCTATGCTCAAATTCCCCCGTTTGCGCCAAAAGTCCAGAAATAGAAGGAATGGCGAAGGTTCGAAACAAGGCAAACTCCAACGCACGCTCCAAATCCCAAGGAAAAACATGGCAGGAGAGTAGGAAGGAAATCTGCTCGTGGTCCTTTGCAGGGTCAAGTTGCGTGATTTGGGAGGAAAAAGGTTTTCTGGACATAGAAAAAGTGATTGGCTTAAAATGGAGATGAATTTTCTTTAAATTGAACAAAATCAACCCAAAAATCCATGAAAGCAATCCTGATTTATTTCCTTCTTCTGCTGAGCGTTCCTGCTTTTTCCCAAAGTGATACCGAAATCAAAGAGGCTGTATTCCAGCTCAGATTAGCTATGCTTGACGAAAATGTGGAAGCGCTTCGCCAACTTACCTCGGTGAATTTGGACTATGGACACTCTAGTGGAGTCATCGAAAATCAGGAGGAATTTTTAGCGGTTTTTGCTTCCAAAAAAACAGATTACCAATCTTGGGACATTTCGGATTTGGAAATCAGTATGCCTCAAAAAGATCTGGCCATCGTGCGGCACAATGTGAAAGCAAGCATTGTATCCAACGGAAATGCCAATACCCTAAACATCGGGTTGATGATGATCTGGACCCGAGAAAAGGGAATGTGGAAATTGCTGGCAAGGCAGGCATTCAGGCTTCCCCAAGCCTAATGTAGGTGAAAGCAAAAAAAGACCGAATCGCTTCGGTCTTTTTTTATGAGTATCAATTCCAGCCACCGCCTAAAGCACGATAAAGTTGCACGTGCGATTGAAGACGGGAGGCTTTCAGATCAGCCAGTTCGATTGCAGATTCAAGTGCCCGAGTCTGTGCGTTGATTACTTCCAAATAGTTGGCGTATCCTACAGAGAAAAGCGTGTTGGAATTTTCGATGGAGCGCTGAAGCACAGTGACTTCATTTTCCTTGAGCTTCAGCTGATTGTCAAGCGTGCTGATTTGATTGACCAGATCGAGTACTTCGAGGTAGGCATTCAAGGTTCGCTTTTCATAATCCAACAATGCTACCTGCTGATCTGCTCTTGCCAGTTCAAACTCTGTCTGAACCACTCTTCTGTTGAAAATCGGCGCAGTCAATCCTGCCCCAAGCTGGTACATGGTGGATGCTGGATTGAAGAAGAGCTTCGAAAACTCAAAGGCATTGAATCCAGCCATACCAAAGAGGTTGATGGAAGGGTAGAAAGCTGCTTTGGCTGCGGAGACATTGAAGTTGGTCGCTTGTAGATTCAATTCCGCTTCACGAACATCAGGTCGTGACTGGATCAGCTGGGCAGGAATCCCAATTTCCATCACTTTTGGGGCATTCACGGCTTCATCCAAATTGGTGCGATTCAAGTCCACTTCCACTCGGCCTACCAATCGGGTAAGCGCATATTCAAGAGTTTTCTGCTCCCGTTGCTTGGCTTCGAGTTGGGATTTGGAATTGAGCACCAAGGCCTCAAATTGATCGATGGCCAATTGATTGGCTCTTCCGCCTTCTTTCAGCTCGATGATCAGCTGAAGTGCAAGATCTTGAAGTCTAATGTTTTCATTCAATACTTGAATCTCTGCATCGATTGCCAGGAGTTCATAGTAGGTGGTGGCCACATCCGAAACCAGCCAAGTGCGGACACTTTTGGCAAACTCCTCGGAGGCAAGGTACCTGGATGCGGCGGCACGTTTTTGATTTCTGAGTTTACCCCACACATCGACTTCCCAATCAAAGTTTGCTCCAATGATAAAATCACGGTAAGGATCCGGGATCTTCATGTCTTCAGTCACAAATTCTGACAGGTTGGTATCGAAATTCCCCACCCCATCCATCGTAAATTCACCAAATTTTCTTCTGCTTGCACCAGCCATTCCGGATACGGCAGGGAAAAGTCCTGCTTTGGCGGCCATCATGGAGGCCCTTGCTGCTTTGATTCGCTCGAGGGTCATGAGATTATCCTGATTGTTAGCCAAAGCGGAAGAAATCAGTGTTTTGAGATTTTCATCTTTGAAAAAACTCTCCCAAGAAACCTGAGCGACCGAGTCAGCTACCTGACCTTCCACATTAGCAAATTCACCGGGCAATTTGATTCTGGATTGAGGCTTAGTGACCTCGCCAACTTTGCATCCTGAAGCCAAAACCAGCCCCAGCATGCATGCAATTGCTATTTTTTTCATACGTGTGCTTCCTGGATTTGGGTAGAGACTTGGAGTCTTCTGGCTTTCTTCTCCTTCATTTTGGTGTCAATGGTTTCAAAAACCACATACAAGCCAGGGATCAAAAACACACCGATAACCGTACCGATGAGCATTCCTCCTGCAGCAGCAGTTCCGATGGTTCGGTTACCGATCGCACCTGCACCAGAAGCAATGGTCAATGGAATCAAACCACAGATGAAGGCAAACGAGGTCATCAAAATCGGACGGAGACGCTCCACACCTCCATTGATGGCACTCTGTAAAATGGAAATACCTTTAGCTCGGTTTTGGATGGCAATCTCGATGATCAAAATGGCGTTTTTACCCAGCAAACCGATCAACATAACCAGGGAAACCTGTGCGTAGATGTCGTTTTGCAAGCCAACCAACTGAAGGAAGAAGTACGAACCAAAGATCCCCGCAGGAAGCGAAAGGATTACCGGAAGTGGGAGCATGTAGCTTTCGTACTGTGCGGATAAAAGCAGGTATACGAAAACCAAGCAGATAAGGAAGATGTACACAGCCTGATTTCCGGAGGCAATTTGCTCACGGGTAATCCCTGACCAATCGATGTCATAACCTCTTGGAAGGGTTGCCGCAGCTACCTCTTCCACCGCCTTGATGGCATCGCCGGAGGAATACCCTGGAGCAGCATCACCAGAGATCAAGGCCGAAGTAAACATGTTGTATCGCGTCAGCTGCTCAGGTCCGTAGACTCGCTCCAAACTCACAAAGTTGGAGTAAGGAACCATCTCTCCATCCTTGTTTTTAGCATACATTTCCAAGAGTGACTCGGGCTGTGTTCGATATTCTGGAGAGGCTTGAATCATCACCTTGTACATCATTCCGTATCGAATAAAGTTGGATGCATAGTACGATCCAATGTAACTCTGCAAGGTTTCCATTGACTCACTGACTGAAATACCAAGCTTGGCCGCTTTGTCATGATCGACGCTGAGCAGGAACTGAGGAAAGCTTGGATCAAAGTTGGTAAATGCACCTTCGATTTCAGGTCGGTCATTGAGCGCCTGAATGAATTCCTCATTCACCCGGGCCATATTATCGAGATTTCCTCCCGAACGATCCTGCAATCGAAGTTCGAATCCCGAAGCATTACCAAATCCCGGAACTGGAGGTGGAGCTAAAAACTGAATATCTGCGCCTTTGATATGTGAAGTACGCTCGGTGTAATCCGCGATGAGTTCATTGACATTTTTCTCTCGAGCATCCCAAGGGGCCAAGTTGATCATCCCCATCCCAAAAGATGCCCCTGCTGTCTCTGTCAATAATGAATATCCTGCAAGCGTGGAAACCGTCTCGACTTCTTCCAAAGGCAAAAGTGCTGCTTGTACTTCATCCATGATTTCGGAAGTTCGGTCTACAGTTGCTCCTGGAGGAGTGGTCACGTTGACATAGATCATTCCCTGATCTTCGTTTGGAATGAAGCCTGAAGGAACGACCGAAATCATTCCATAAGTCAACACAAAAAACAAGACTAGACCTCCATAGGTGATGGTCTTGCGGTTGGCAATGCCTTTCAATACACTCAAATATTTACCTGCCAGCGCATAGTATCGCTTATTGAAGCCATTGAAAAACTTCTGCAAAGCGCTTTCTTTTCCTTCACCGGCATGATGCATTGGCTTAAGCATCATTGCACAAAGTGCCGGGGAAAGTGTCAAGGCATTGATACCGGAGATCACGATTGCAATCGCCAAGGTCAGTGAGAACTGTCGGTAGAAAATCCCAACCGGACCTGAAAGGAAACTCACAGGGATAAATACTGCGGACATTACCAAGGTGATGGCCACGATCGCACCGCCGATTTCTTTCATCGCCGCGATGGTAGCATCCAAGGCATTCATCTTGAGCTCGTGCATTTTCACGTGCACCGCTTCCACCACTACGATGGCATTATCCACCACAATACCGATCGCGAGTACGAGTGCGAAAAGGGTAAGAAGGTTGATCGAAAAGCCAAAAAGCTGCATGAAGAAGAGCGTTCCGACCAAGGAAACTGGTACCGCAATCGCCGGAATCAGGGTGGACCTGAAATCCTGCAAGAACAAGAACACCACAATAAACACAAGCAAGAAGGCTTCAATCAGAGTTTTCACCACCTCATAGATCGAAGCGTCCAAGAATCGGCTGACGTCATAGGATACGTTGAAGGTCATACCGGGAGGGAAGGAGGATCCTTGGATTTCCTCCATTTTAGCTTTGATGTTGGAAATTACCTCGCGGGCATTTGAACCTGGACGTTGTTTGATCATGATGGATGCCGACGGTTTTCCATCTGTCATGGACACCATGGAGTATTCCAAAGCATCAAATTGGATATCCGCCACATCCTTCAATTTCAGCAATGAGCCATCAGGAAGTGCCTTCAGAGCGATATTTTCATAGTTCTCTTCTTGATTAAACTTACCCGTGTATTTCAATACATACTGTAGTGCCTGAGGATCGCGATCGGAGGAAATACCGGATTTTCCGGGTGCTGCTTCTACGTTTTGGGCACGGATGGCTTCTGTGACATCCTGTGGAGAAAGATCGTAAGCAGCAAGTCGGTCTGGCTTCAGCCAAACCCTCATCGCATAGTCTTTCATTCCCATGATTTCTGCACGACCTACTCCATCGATTCGCTTTAATTCTGGAAGGATGTTGATATCGGCAAAGTTGTACACGAATTTCTCATCCTGAGTCGTATCCGAAGTGGTGAGATTAAGGTAAAGAAGCATGGAGTTTACTTCCTTTTCTGTCTGTACACCTGCGCGGATTACTTCTTCCGGAAGTTCATCCAATACTGTCGCCACCCTGTTTTGTACGTTTACCGCCGCCTGGTCGGGGTCAGTTCCTACTTTGAAGACGATGTTGATCAGGGAAATACCGTCATTGGTATTTACAGAAGTCATGTACTCCATTCCTGGCACCCCATTGATGGCGCGCTCAAGTGGAGTAGCTACAGCTTTGGCCAATACTTCCGCATTGGCACCGGTATATCGGGCGGTTACCGTCACGGCAGGCGGCACGATATCGGGAAACTGGGTGATCGGAAGTGAGGTCAGCGCCAAGATACCCAGCAAGGTAATGAACACAGAAATGACCGTCGAGAGAATCGGTCTCCTGATAAATAATTCGAGCATGTAGTTGGTGAGTTAGCGTCAGGAATTAACGGGAACTGATCAGATCATGGTAGACGTCAGCTGCTGCTACAGCCTGAGGCACTACTTTGGAACCATCTTTTACTTGCTGAATTCCTTCAAACACAATCTTATCACCAGGCTGGAAACCGTCTGCGATGTAATAGATGTCATATCGCTGCAGCGGCTTGAAGCTTCTTACTTTCACGGTATTGTCTTTGTCCACAACATAGACGTAGGTAAAGTCCTGAATCTCGAAAGTTGACTTTTGAGGGATCAAATACACTTCATCCAACTTGGACATCATTTCGATTTTTCCTGAAGCCCCATGCTTGATCAAGTTGTCAGGATTTGGAAAGCGTACACGGAAACCGATGGAACCTGTACCTGATTCGATATCGCCTTCAGTGGTTTCCAGTTTCCCTTTTTGGCCATACTTTTCTCCGTCAGAAAGAATTAAGGTCAATTGCTCAGAAAATGTATCTGCACCGCTTTCGATTTTGTCTCTCATAAAGCTCAAATACTCATTTTCGTTGACTTTGTAATAAGCGAAAATCGAAGAAATGTCCGTGATAGAGGTAAGCAGGTCATTTTCCGCTACCAAACTCCCTGTTTTGTGGGGGATTCTGTCTACTAATCCATCGAAAGGTGCTTTGACAGTCGTGTAAGAAAGGCCAGTCTGGGCTGACTTCAGCATAGACTCAGCTTCGGCAATTTGAGAATCAGCCACTGCTTTTTTAGACTTAGCTAATTCCAATTCTGAGGTGGATATGATTTTTTTGTTGACCAAAATTTGAAGACGTTCCATTTCAACTTTGGCTGCTGATTGTTCGGCTTTGGCACGTGCTAAACCAGCACGCGCTGAATTAACCATTTCATTGTATTCAGCAGATGAAAGCTGGAAAAGAGTTTGTCCCTTTTTCACATATTGACCTTCATCCACAAAAATACGGTCTACGAAGCCCTCCACTTTGGAACGAACTTCTACAAATTGAACAGCTTGGATATCTGCAATGTAGGTCTGTGGTACTTCCACTGACTGGGGCTGTAGCTCCAAAACAGGGACGCTTAGCGCTTCATTTTCTTTATTGTTTTTGGAGTTGCCTTCTGTGCATGAAGAAAAAAGGAAGGCCGAGAAGACAAGAATCAATACGGAGGTCACAAATGTCTTCACTCCGGAAAACATGGTAAGTTTTTCAGTTTTCATAATTTTTTTTTAATAATTAGTTAGAACGACAACAGGGTTTATTGTCAGAAGTAAAAAGCAATCAAAAAATCAAGTCAGGGTGCATTGACCTGGATGGTATACTGGAATAGAAGCTTTAGGTATTTATCAATGTGTATCTCAGAATAGGACAGCGCTATTTTACATGCCAAAAAGCCAAAACCGTAAACTTCAAGTCCTTCGGAAAATCTGTCATTCTTTATTCGCTGGTTTGAAGAATTAGTTGTTCGGACTCTGGCATCCGCTGGAATCAAATCCGAAAAATCAAAATGAAAAACATCCAGAACCTCTGATTCAATTCCTGAATCTGAAGCAGGCGTGCTGGAAACGATGGCTATATCTTGCCCAACGGGAAAGGCACCAAGACCAGCAAAGAAGAGAGCAATCATCAAGATCCATCTCATGGTTTGAGTCGTCAATAAAAGGTGTATTCGGTTGTTGGGTTTAGTGTTGGACATGGATTCTTTGAATCAGTCCATTAACTGCCTGCAAAGTAAAATAGTTTCAAACTGATAATTATGATTTTTTTAGAAAATCTATACTTTCATTGATGAATGGTGTATGAAATGAAGGTTTGGATAAGTAATCAGCATTGAATTCATAATTTTAATTAATACTCATAGCTTGTGAAAAAATCCATGGCGCGGATTTTATGGGAGTATTTTTCATAAAAAATTAATTTAATATATTGAATATCAATTAATTAGGATAAAGGTTTGATTTTTTTTTGAATCCTTACTATGGTGTCAGGAGTTATTTATACCTAGCGTTTGAGCTGTGTATGGGACTCAAATCGTTTTTCAAATCCTGCATCTTCGGTCTTCATCCACACATCCCAAAAGGTAAAATACAGTCCATAGTTGCAACGGTACTTGAGGTGATGCATGTCATGGTGAGTAGCGCCTACCATCCATCTCAAAAATGGAGATTTTAGCGCCCAAGTTGGATAGACTTCCACTCCGGCATGGTTGATTACAGCGGTGACGGACATTGTAATTAGGAGCGCAATCAGCACAAAAAAGTGCATGGGGAGAAGAAGGACCAACGCAGGTAAGAAGATGGCTTGCAATCCAGCCTCGATGGGATGAAAGGAAAAAGAGGTAAAGGAGCTTGTGTACAGACTATTGTGATGGATGTGGTGAAAATGTCGGATCACCTTGGGCTGATGCATCCAGCGATGAAGCCAATAGTAATAGGTCTCATGTATAAATAGCGCTGCAAAATAGCTCAATGGTATCCAAAGCAGGTCCCACCAAGTAAGCGAGGTGTACAGTTGCGAGATTCCTTTTTGCCAAAAAATCAACATCACTGCACCTGCCACTGCAAAAATGATCGCTCCTAAAAACGAATACCAAATTTCGGTTTTGACTTGTGGCAATCTGACCTGTTCATGAAGCTTGCGGAAAGGCATCTTTTCCCCAAGTTGCTTGTAAACTGCCTCGTGGTAAATCCAAGCAAGAACTAAGTATCGCAAAAAAATCCCTGCTAGCAATATAATGAATAGTGTAAGGAAATTCTTCGGTTGGGTATAGTTCGTAGAGAGAAGCCAGTTGAGGTCGAAATCCATGAATTCAGAGCTAATTTCAACAAAGAAACAAAATCCAAAAAGTTAGGTTCGGCTAATCCCAAAGAACCTTGAAAAATGTCTTGATCCCAAAATATATTTGATTGAGGCTAAGTCACTGATTTAAGCTCTTAAGATCTTCTCCATCTTTTTCCCTTTAGCCAACTCGTCGATCAACTTATCCAACTGCCGGATTTTCTGCATGAGCGGGTCAGCTATTTCCTCTACCCGATAGCCACAAATCATCCCTGTGATCATTGAAGCATTGGGGTGGTAGGAAGGTGACTCGGCAAAGAAGGTCGCAAAGTCCTTTTTCAGAGAGAGTTGATTTTGAAGTCTTGCCAAATCATAGCCTGTCAACCAGCAAATGATCTCATCTACTTCAGCTTTGGTTCGGCCTTTTCGTTCGGCCTTTGCCACATAGTGAGGGTAGACGCTGGCGAAAGCCATTTTAAAGATTTTGTGATTTTCCATAAGTCAGGGTAGGTTGATGGAAGTCAAATTTGACTTTTGAAAATTAGCCAAACTTCAGTCTAGCAGCGATTCAAAATAAGGCTTAAGCCCGCTCAGCGTAGCTTTTGAAATTATCCAAGATGGCTTGCCAACCGTTTTGCTGGAGTTCGAGGGAGTTTTCTGTCTCAGGATCAAAAGTCACCGTTACCGCTGTTTTTCCGTCCTTTTCCTGAAACTCCACCTGACAAACTCTACCACCAAACTCATAGCTGTAGGATTCCAAGGGTTTGATATCCAAGTAAACTGCCTCAAAGTCAAATCCAAAACTGCCGTCTCTCGCTTCCATTCTGGCGAAGTATTTTCCGCCAACCTGCATGTCATTGGATGCGGCAGGGCAGTGCCAACTCTCATGTGCAAAATTCCATTGGGTGATGTGTTCTGGTGTGGTGTATCGTTCCCAAACGGTAGTCAACGGTGCGGAAACAAGGGCTTGGACGGTTATTTTGGAATGAGACATGGGGAACTGAAGGGAAAAGGTGGAGATTGAAGTTGAATTATTTGAAAGAAAACAGGCCTTAAATTTATAGAAATTCCAAAGTAACGCCTAAGCTCAATTCAGCAAAGAAAACACGCTTAAGCTTGATGAAATATGAATCTATTTTATGTGTGTCAGCATGTTTGCACCTTACCGATTAAAATTAGGTTTTGAGGTTCCAAATAGGCGGATTCCCTCTTCCTAAGGGGGCTAGGGGCATTTTTCATAAGGGAAAATTCGCTATTCGAGACTTACGTGCATGGTTCCGGATACACCTAATCTATTTTTTCAAATCCTTGGAAAAACCACCGACCTTTAAACCACTTCAAAGAAATATACGACCAACATTCTGGCGATTGATTCCCCCATATTGACGGGATTGTGCTCTATCCTCCCATCAAAAAGCATGGAATCTCCCTCGTGTAGTTCGATTTCCTGATCTCGGAAGATATACCTGACCGAACCCGAAATCATGTATTTGTACTCAAAGGCTTCCGTTTTCACAAAGTCTCGCTGAGCTCCGGGCTGGATTTCCAACAAGACAATATCAATGGTGCAGGTATTTACTTTTTTGGTGAAAATCCGAAAATACTCATAGCCTGAGGCGGGTTCTTTCTCAAAGCGCTGGTAGTTCTCTTTTCGTTGAATCAGAATTTTTCCCTCCTTTCCATAGAAATTCAGGTCATTGAAAAACTCGTCCAAACCCACCTCCAATGCCTTAACAATCTGAATCAAAACCAGTAGCGAAGGGATAGTCCTGCTGTTTTCAATCTGCGAAATCAGTCCCTTGGTCACTCCCGCACGATCTGCTACTTCCTGAAGAGTAAGGTTTCTGTCTTTACGAATACTCTTGAGCTTGTTACTGATCTGAACGATTACTTCCTGTTCCATGAAATAAAGTGTGGGGCTTTAGGAAAGTAAACTAATGAAAAATTGGTGAATTGAATTTCTAAAATATTCTTCCTGAAACATGCTTTGCGAAATATGTCTAGCTAAACATATTCTTAAAAATATGCCATGCGAAATAATCCTCCCTGCGGTCGGTGAAATAGTGCAATTGCAAATCCAGTTTTTCACAAAAACTGACACTATCCCGAAAAGTGTGTAAATAGATTTTAGGATTGGTTAGAGTTTTAGACGGTTTTCAAACATAATCATAAATTGGTTTAGGATCATACCCCAGTCTCGGATGGGCATGGTCCATTTT